>OGXI01000016.1_pt1 | contig 112398 bp, 89 predicted proteins | sample 1576221 | NCBI WGS metagenome assembly OGXI01 (sample SAMEA3541523, study PRJEB24748) | human gut metagenome | biome: human gut; feature: human-associated habitat; material: faeces | place: China | collected 2012
TGACCCCGGTCGAACTGGAGTTTCTCGACTGGTCGGACATGGGGACGGGCCCCGTCGTGCGTTTCGTATTCAAAAAGGAGGAGTTCGTTTAGCGCCGGGAGCGCGCAAAAGAAGACCCTGCGGCCGCAACGGGAATTGCGGCGCGCAGGGCTTCCTGCGTTTCGGTCGTCTGAAATCCGGCCGTACGGCGCGTCTGTGCCCGTGCGACCGGACGGTCAGCGGATTTCGTTCCGTCCGCTGCGAAGCGTCAGGGTCCGGTCGCCGTGGCGGTAAGTTCCTTCGAGTCCTTCGGGCAGGACGATCCGGCCCGTGATCCGGTCGCCTTTCTTCTTGAAATCCACTTCGATCATTCCTTTCGGGTGCGGAACCCCGCCGCTGACCTGCGCGAGCGGGCCCATGTGCGGTTCGACCAGAACGGAGCCGAAGCCGGGGGATGCGGGCACGATGCCGCAGACCGTGGCGAGCAGGTAGTAGTTCGGACTGGCGCTCCACGCGTGGCAGTCCGACCGCGTCGGTTCGGGTTCTTCGGCGAACGTGGTCAGCCCGGCGGCGATCATGTCCCGCCAGGTGTCCAGGCGTTCGGCGTACCGGTCGGCCAGGCCGGCCCGGATCATCGCGCGCACCAGGTAGAACTGGTAGTAGACGGTCGCCGGGGTCAGCGTCGTGTCGGCGCAGAGGGCTTCGAATACCTGCCGTTCGCGCTCCCTGCCGACGGCTCCGGAAAGGATGCCCATGATCGAGGCGTGCTGGCTGAAGCTGCTCCGGGCGATGTCGTCGGCCAGCAGGTTGCGTTCGGAGTCGAAACAGCGGGTCATCGTCGCGCTGCACAGGCCGTCCCGGATTCGGCGGTATTTGTCGGCCAACGCCCGTTCGCCGAAATGGTCGAGCAGTTCCACGGCGTCCCCGAGCGTGTAGGCCAGTTGCAGCGTCATGATGGACGAGCCCCCGCTTCGGCCGCTGGGAGGTACGCCCCCGGTGGGCGGTTCGTAGGTCGTCCACGGCCACTGTTTCGGCCAGTCGAGAAAATTCCAGTAGGGCATCTGCCCCAGCATCCCGGTGTTCGGGTCGATTTTCCGCTCGTACCAGCCGAGCACCGATTTGAGTACCGGCAGGTAGCTGCGCACGAAGTCCGGGTCGTCGCGGTGCATCCAGTAGTCGTGCAGGCAGTTGATCCAGTAGAGCGAAAACGACGGGATGATCTGATCGACTTTCGTCGGATAGCGGCTGCGCAGGATGCCTTCCTGGGTCACCGACGAGGCAATGTCGTTGATCGCGCGGCGCATCAGGCGGTCGTCTCCGCTGACATACAGCGAAATGAGGCACTGGATACGCGTGTCGCCCATGTATTGCATCTGCTCGTAGTACGGACAGTCGTAGTAGGTTTCGCCCGCGCACAGCCGGGCGGTCCGCCATCCGGTTTCCCAGATTTTCGCCAGTTCGGGGTCGTCGGAGCGGAAATAGCCGTTCTCACGGAACGGGTAGCCCGTGAATTCCGCATTCCAGCCGTCGATGGTCAGCCCTTCGTCCGCCGTTTCGATCTCCATCTGGACGTACCGGTAGCAGCGGAACCACAGCGGACCGAACGTGCGGCCCGCCTGCCCGTCGGGATAGAACACGTCCGTGAATCCCCGGATGTGCTTCCCTTCGATTTCGTTGCGGTTGCCCTTCTCCCGGTCGTTGACGTACATGGCTTCGGAATAGGTCAGCGATATTTTCGCGCCTTTGCCTCCGCTGACGGTCAGGGTGGGGTAGGCGTTGGTCAGGTATTGCTGGTCGAGCAGCAGCGTCGCCCGCGTGCGGGCCGGTACGGTCAGCGGTTTGCCCTTTTTGAAATTGTCGTCCGCGTCGATCCCTTCGCTGCGCCGGATGACCGGGGCGTTCTCGGGGCGGCTCTCCATCAGCGGTATCGTGCGCGGAACGAGCGCCCGGACTTGGCCGCGACAGGCCAGCGCGGGACGGCCGGGTTCGGTCTCTACGGCCGACGGCCAGCGGGAATCGTCGTAACCGGGCTGTTCCCAACCCCACGGGTAGCGGTTTCCGTCCACGATAAGGCCCGGTTCCACGTCCTGCAGGTAGACGAGCGACGGGGCCAGCGAGCGGTCGTAACGGCTTTTCCACGACGAGTCGGTATCAACCGCGCTTTCGCGTTCCGTTTCGCCCTGGACGATCAGCCCGGTGCACAGCGAAACTTGCGCCCCGCCCGACCACCGTCCGTAATTCCATACGGTCGCGGCGATGACGTTGTCGCCCTCTTTCAGGTAAGGCGCGATGTCCAGCGTTTCGTAGCACCAGTTTTGTAGCGTGCCGCGCGCCGGTCCGCGGTGCACGCGGCGGCCGTTGACGAACAGCTCGTAACGGGGATCGGCCGAGATGTTGATGACGAAACGGGACGGAACCCGCTCCAGCGGGAATGTTTTCCGGAAGCGATACGCTTCGAATTCGCCTTCCGACACCTCGCCGGAGGCGATCCAACGGGCGTCCCAAATTGTTTTTTGCCAGCGGTCGGACGCGGCGACCGCTTCGGTTTCGTCGGCGAAGGCTGTCGGCGCGGCGAAGATCGCCGACAGCAGGAGTAAGAACATGCTTTTTTTCATCGTATCGGGTGTTAGTCGGTTTACGGGCTTCTCGGACAGACGGCGACCGGTATCGACGCAGTGCGTTATTCGTTTCATCCGGGCGAAGGCGTCCGCGTGCTTCGGGTCTTTTTAAAAATGGATCAGTTGCGCCAGTTCCTTTTTTTTGCGGATCGTCACCTGCCGGCGTTCGGCGACGATCAGGCCCTCTTGCTGCATACGGGTCATTTCCCGTTCGAGCGAAGGACGCGACACGCCGAAATATTCGGCCAGCGCGGCTTTGGTCTTATCGAGTCCGACCGTGTCCGATCCGGAAACCTTGGCCAGGTGCAGCAGGTACATGGCGATTTTCTGCCGGATCGTGCGAAACGACATGAAGTGCAGTTTCCGGCTTAGGCGAGAGGCGAAATCGGCTGAAATGTCGAGGTAATTTTTCAGGATCGTTTCGTTCATCGAGAGCATCTTCAGGACGGATTGCTTCGGGAGTACGATCGCATCGACGTTTTCCCGCGCCGTCGCTTGCACCGGAAAGCGGTTGTCTTGCCCGAACAGGAACAGGATCGCCAGCGGATTGGGGGCTTCGACGTCTTCCACCTTGACCACTTTCCCCGAGGGAGCGGTCATTTGAGCTTCGACGCTTCCTGCGAGCAGGATGATCAGCCGGTTCGCCGGTTCGTCCTGCAAAACGAGGATTTCGCCCTTTTTGAACCGGTTTTCGCGGATGTTCAGTTCGCCGAATATGTTTTCGATCTCTTCGAGGGAGACGTTCCTGAATAGAGGGGTGTTAGTCAATGCCGAATAGTTCATGGCCGTTTGGTGTCGGATGTGTATGCGAAGGTAAAATAATTTTCCGTGTGTAACAATAGTGACGGTGGAACAGGGTTTGTGGCCGTAATTTTGTACGAAACGAAAAGGACGGAAAAATGAAACGTACGGTAATCAAAATAGACGAAGCGCTTTGCAACGGTTGCGGGGACTGTGTGGACGGTTGCTATGAAGGGGCCCTGCAACTGATCGACGGCGCGAAGATCGATACGCTGACCGTACTCGTGATGGAAGCGTCCTGCCGCCGGGGACTGATGCGGATCGTTCGGCAGGCCCGGGAGCAGGCGCGGCGGCACATCCCGGTCGAAGTGATCGTGCTTTCGGTCGGCGGCGAAACGGCAAACGGTCAATGGATTTGAATTACTCACTTTAATACGCAACGATTATGGGAATGTTTTGTTTTCAATGTCAGGAAGCGGCCGGAGGAAAAGGCTGTACCATACAGGGCGTTTGCGGCAAATTGCCGCAAACGGCCGGTTTGATGGATGTTTTACTGTATGCCGTGCGCGGGGAGGCGATCGTCAACCGCGCCCTGCGTGAGAAGGGCGCGCCGGACGACCGGGCGAGCCGTCAGATGATCGACGCGCTGTTCAGCACGATCACCAACGCCAACTTCGACGACGACGCGCTTAAAACGCGTATTGCCGGAGCGCTGGCGATGAAAAACGAACTGATCGGCACGGCTAAAAAGCGCGGTATCGCATTGCCGTCGCTGCCGGAAGTCGCTTTTCATCCCGATCCGCCGGAGTACAAATCAGTTGCGGAAAAAGTCGGCGTGCTGAGTATGGAGGGCGAAGACGTCCGTTCGCTCAAACAGATGGTCATTTACGGCGTAAAGGGTGCTGCGGCCTATACGGAGCACGCGCTGAACCTCGGGTTTGCCGATAAGGACGTTTTCGCCATACTCGAAAACGCGCTCGCCGAGGTGAGCCGTCCGGATATCGGAGTCGATGAGCTCGTCGCGCTGGTGCTGAACGTGGGACAGTGCGGCGTCAAGGCGATGGCGCTGCTCGACAAAGCCAATACGACCGCCTACGGGAATCCCGAGATCACCAAAGTCAATATCGGCGTGGGGAAGAATCCGGGGATTCTGATAAGCGGACACGACCTGAAAGACCTCGAAGAGCTGCTCGAACAGACGGCCGGAACGGGCGTGGACATATATACCCACAGCGAGATGCTGCCGGCCCATTATTACCCGGCATTCAAAAAATACCCGCATTTCGCCGGCAATTACGGCAATGCGTGGTGGCGCCAGCGCGAGGAATTCGCCACGTTCAACGGTCCCATTCTTTTTACGACCAATTGCATCGTGCCGCCGCTCAAAAACGCCACGTATGCCGACCGTATCTACACGACCGGGTCGGCGGGGCTTGTCGGTGCGACTCATATTCCCGGCCGCAAAGACGGTAAGCCGAAAGATTTCTCGGCGCTGATCGAACATGCGAAACGGTGCGCGCCACCCATCGAGATCGAGACCGGGGAGATTGTCGGGGGATTCGCGCACAATCAGGTGCTCGCGCTGGCCGATCGGATCGTGGATGCCGTCAAGTCTGGAGCGATCCGTAAATTCGTCGTGATGGCCGGCTGCGACGGGCGTTTCAAATCCCGTCAGTATTATACCGATTTTGCCGCGGCTTTGCCCGAAGACACCGTGATCTTGACGGCCGGCTGCGCCAAATACCGTTACAACAAGCTGCCTCTCGGGGATATCGGGGGGATTCCGCGCGTGCTCGACGCGGGACAGTGCAACGACAGTTATTCGCTGGTGATGATTGCGCTGGCGCTGCAGAAGGCTTTCGGGCTGAAGAGCGTGAACGATCTGCCGATCGTCTATAACATTGCCTGGTATGAGCAGAAGGCCGTAATCGTACTGCTCGCCCTGCTCAGCCTGGGCATCAAAAATATCCGCCTCGGCCCGACGCTTCCGGCTTTCCTTTCGCCGAACGTTACCGACGTGCTGGTCGAAAAATTCGGAATCGGCGGAATCTCGGAGGTACGGGAAGATATGAAGAACTGGATTCAGTAAAACGAAACGTTATGGAAGATACTTTTTCGAAATCTTCGGTCATGGTCATCGCAGATAAGATCGGATATGCGGACGGAGGCGTCGTCAGCAAACAGGTGTTGAAAAACGAGGCGGGCAATATCACGCTTTTCTCGTTCGACGAGGGACAGGGTCTGAGCGAACATGCGGCCCCGTTCGACGCATTGGTACAAAACCTGGAAGGCGAGGCCGAAATCGTGCTCGGCGGTCAGCCGTTGCAGTTGAAAAAAGGAGAATCGGTCATTATGCCGGCCGGAGTGAAACACTCCCTGCTGGCGAAGACGCGGTTCAAGATGTTATTAACGATGATAAGAGGCTGACAAGCGAATGAAAAAGCGGCGGCGATTTCGGCCGGGATGAAACCTCGAACCGGTACGGTCGCCCGATCGAAAACCGGTGCGGAGGGAGTGTTGTGTAGGGAACCCGATCGGGGGCGTTCGACCGGCGCATGGCCTTTGAAGCCGTGTTCCGGTATTTTCGAATCGGTTCCCGATTCGGACCGAATCGACGGATCGGGCGGTTGCCGTTGCGTCCGGTCAGCGTTTCTCCAGCATCTCTTTCAGCAGCGGGGCGATCTCTATTGCCTCGCACTGCAGGGACGAGATCCGTTTTTTGCCGTCCGGGGTCAGCGAAAAATACATTTGGCGTTTATCTTTTTCTCCCGTCATGCGTTCGACGAGCCGTTTGTTCTCGATGGATTTAATCACTTTCGAGGCGTTCGACGAGCTCAGTCCGAGCAGTTCCCCGATCTCCCCCGACGAGAGACTGCCGGCTTTGAGCAGGGAGCACAGCGCCATCCCTTCGTTTAAGCAGATCCCGTATCGTTTTTCGAAGCCCTGCTCGAACTGATTGACTGCGCGCTGAATGTCGCGTATCTTACACAGTTTTTCCATGATCGTCGCTTTTATAAACCGTCTTCATACCGCATATTTTTATGCATTTGCCGCACTCGACGCACCGCTCGGGGTCGATCCTCGGGAGTCCGTATCCATCCTGCGCGATCGCCCCGACGGGACATGCCGGCAGCATCGGGCAACGGTGGCCTTGCGGACAGCGGGTCTCGTCTATCGCAAGGGACATCGCCGTTATTTACGAAGTAAAACTTCGTCGATCGCCTTTTTGAAATCGGCTTTGCTCATCGCGCCCTGTGCCATTTGCGGCTGTCCGTCCGTCGGAATGAACAGCAGCGAGGGGATCGAGCGGATGCCGAACGCTGCGGCGAGTTCCTGCTCTTTTTCGGTATTCACTTTGTAGATCACGATGCTGTCGCCATACTCCGCGGCCAGTTCATCGAGGATCGGGGCCACCATTTTGCAGGGACCGCACCACGATGCGTAAAAGTCGATCAGAGCCGGTTTGTCGCCGAGGTATTTCCATTCGGTCGGGCTGGTTTCGTAATTGGCGACTTTCGTCAGAAAGTCCGCTTTGGTCAATTCAATCGTTTTCATCTCTTTTTCGTTTTTATCGTTATGATTCGTTTGTCCGTTTCCGCAAGCGGCAAGCCCGGCGAGGACTACCGCCGTCAATAAAATCGTTTTCATTCGTTGTTCGGTTTATATGGTTTTATTTGATCTCGGCACACCTCTTTGCCCGTTTTCCCGCCGTCGGCCGAACACCCTCCGGCTCCGCAGCACGACACGTTCAGCAGGGCTTGCAGTAGGAAGAATCCTGCCAAAATCCACAATAGGGGCTCGTGCGCCGCAACGGCGTAAATACCTAGGCCGATGCCCCCGGCGAGCCGCAGGATACGGGGCGTATTCCGGTTTTTCAACAGATTATTCATCGCTATTCTTCTTTTTTCGGAACATGCTGAACAAGATTCCTCCCACCGCCGCACCCCATACCGCGCTCATCACGGGCGACGACGTGATGGGGCAGGAACCGCTGTCGCATCCCACGTAGATAAAATAGAGCCAGCCTCCCAATGCGCCGGCAGCCGTTCCGAGCAGCGTCGGCCACTCCCTTTTCAAAAATCGTTTAACGTCCATATTTTGTAATTTTAATTCCTATGGAAAAATATTCTTTTGGAAAATAACGATGTAAAGATATGTTTTATTTTCCAAAGGAAGGTAAATAATAGTATGTTTTTATTTGAATATTTGGACTCCGGTCAATCGGTGAAAGTTAGTGGGTGGAATGTATATTAGCTAAAATGAGGTGCTTGTGCGTTGAAAATGGGCCGTGGACTTGTTTGTCCACACGAGATGGAGTTCCGGAAAATAAGTTCCGGGTAATTTAATTGTGCAGAAATTCGATACCGGTCGAAACGGATTTTTACTTTGGCGTATTTTCCTTCTTCTGAAAAAATGTTCACGGCGGTTCTGTAAAACGACAGGATCTTCACGGAAAGGCGTGGCCTGATTTTGTATTCGTTGTATTCCAGTGATTTACTCGCTATGGAAAGATTGGAACGCATTTGCGATCGCGTCCGCCGGAATCCCTATTCCGCGGTCTTCGACTTCCAGGACGATCGCCCCGTTCTCCCGGGAAAGCCTCGCCCGTACTTCGTCCTGCGAATATTTGCAGGCGTTGTCGATCTGTTTTTAGATGCAATTTTTTTGCAACTGATAATTTTTATATTTATATTGCGATAGATATGGAACGAAAAACGGATATAACTCAGGCAATCAAGACTGCGGGACTGAAAGTCACCCCGCAGCGCAGGACGGTTTACGAGGTGATGCAGGAGCTGCGGCATGCTTCCGTCGATACGGTTATCGAGAAAGTGCGCGAACGCAATCCGGATATCACGGTGTCGACTATTTACCGGATTCTGGATTCGTTTTGTAAGGCGAAGGTGCTCTCTTCGGTCGGCAATCCCGCCGATGGGAAACAGTATTTCGACATAACGGTCGGGAATCACCATCACCTGTTCGACGGACAGAAGGTTGCGGACTACGACGATCCGGAGCTTACACGGCTGATTTATCGCTATCTGGCAGGAAAATTGCCCGGCGACACGAATATCGACAAGATACAGGTGCAGATTATTATTAACTATTATTTAAAATCCGAATGATTATGGAAAAGAAAAAAATGACTACGGCTTCCGGTCGTCCAGTGGCCGATAACCAGAACGTACAGACAGCCGGCCGGCCGGGTCCGATGCTTCTGCAAGATCCCTGGTTTTTGGAAAAGCTTTCGCATTTCGACCGCGAGGTGATCCCCGAACGGCGTATGCATGCCAAGGGTTCGGGCGCTTACGGTACGTTCACCGTGACGCACGACATTACCAAGTATACCCGCGCCTCGATCTTCTCGGAAGTAGGTAAGAAAACGGAATGCTTCGTGCGTTTTTCGACCGTCGCCGGCGAGCGCGGCGCAGCCGATGCAGAGCGCGACATTCGCGGTTTCGCCATGAAGTTCTATACCGAAACGGGCAACTGGGATCTGGTGGGCAACAACACCCCGGTTTTCTTCCTGCGCGATCCGCTGAAGTTCCCCGACCTGAACCACGTCGTCAAGCGCGATCCGCGCACCAACATGCACAGCGCCAACAGCAACTGGGACTTCTGGACTTCGTTGCCCGAAGCGCTTCATCAGGTGACTATTACCATGAGCGATCGCGGTATCCCCGCTTCGTACCGCCACATGCACGGTTTCGGCAGCCATACGTTCAGTTTTATCAACAAGGACAATGTACGCACCTGGGTGAAATTCCACTTCAAGACCCTGCAGGGGATCAAGAATCTTACCGACGAAGAAGCTATGGAATTGATCGGCCGCGACCGGGAATCGCATCAGCGGGACCTTTACGAAGCCATCGAGCGGGGCGACTTTCCGCGCTGGGAACTCAAAGTACAGTTGATGACCGAGCAGGAGGCCGACGGTTACCGCATCAATCCGTTCGACCTGACTAAGGTATGGCCGCATGGGGACTTTCCGCTGCACGACGTCGGCGTGTTGGAACTCAATCGCAATCCGGAAAACTATTTTGCCGAAGTCGAACAGTCGGCCTTTAATCCGATGAACGTGATCGACGGTATCGGTTTCTCGCCCGACAAGATGTTGCAGGGCCGCCTGTTCTCGTACCGCGACGCCCAGAACTACCGTCTCGGGGTCAATCACGGCCAGATTCCCGTGAACCGTCCCCGATGCCCGTTCCATTCGTACCACCGCGACGGGATGATGCGTACCGACGGCAACAATGGTTCGGCGATCGGTTATGAGCCCAACAGCTACGGCGAGTGGCAGGACAGCCCCGAAATGAAGGAACCGCCTTTGAAGCTGCACGGCGACGCTTACAACTACAACGAGCGCGAATACGACGAAGATTATTACAGTCAGCCGGGCGATCTGTTCCGCTTGATGTCGCCCGGACAGCAGAAGGCGCTGTTCAAGAACACGGCGGCCAACATGGGCGACTCGGAACTGTTCATCAAGCAGCGGCACGTACGGAACTGCTATAAGGCCGATCCGGCTTACGGTCGAGGCGTGGCCGAGGCGCTGGGTATTTCGCTGGAAGATGCGCTCCAATCGGCAAAGTAATATTGTGAGAACGAACTAATCTCTTTTCCTGACGGGTATGCTGGCCGCGGTACTCGTGGCCGGAGGGCCTGCGGGCGGGACAATACCCCGTCCGCGGCTACGGAAGCGACGGGCGCAGGCGAAGCCGTGATTTGGCAGAAGGAGATGGCGCGTATGTTCTACTCCAACGGCTCGTTCACTTCCATCTCCATTTCGTGCGCGGAAGCTCCCGGGGACGGCAACGACCATCGCCATCTTCACCTTGATCTCGGGATTTTCCAGTTTGCTCATGTCGTAAACGGAATAAAGACCGCCCGCAGTGCATCAGCGAGACGTGATGAACGTACAAATTCCCAATTACAAAACCGCGATGGTACGGGATATATTCGCATTTTGCCGCTTCGCCGACTTGTCTTACATCGACGTAAAGTGTCTGACGCCGGAGTACCTTGCAACAGACGATCAAAACAATGTCTGGATTTACGAAACCCGTCAAAAAACAAGAATATGTGCCGAATTCCGTCGCTTTCCGGAAATGGGTATCGCATGCCTTGAGCGAATTTTTCAGAATGGGCAAGCCGGAAGAACCGCCCGTGATTCTCGTGAATTATGTGCCGGGACGATTCGGGGGAACGGATGAATTGAAGGGGACGTTTATGCAGGGCGCATAGTAGATGACGGCGAATTGTCCCTGATTGATTATAAAAGGCGCGAACGACATCGAATCCGATAAGAACGAGTTTATCTATTTTTCAAAAAGAACGCCTCCTGCCAGTAACGGCAGGAGGCGTTCGATAATAGACGAAAATATTTAAAACCGTCGATATAGATTATTCTGTGAGTTTGTACTTGATGTCGCAGAAATATGTTTCACAAGAGTAGTTCTCGTAGACCAATTTGTCTCCTTCTTTGTCTCCGTAATGGTAAGCCTGCGGCATAACCGACGTAACATAAATCGGAGTCGATTCGGAAGCGTACTGACCGATAACCTGATTGTCGAAATAATAGGTTACGTTGGTTCCGTCCGATAGCATTTTGACGGTATGCCAGCCGGCTTCTACCGTTACGTCTTCGACATTGGTCCAGCCGTTTTCACCCCAAACGCGGACGACAGCATGGTCCATCGTCTCCTGGTAAACCTGATTGTCTTCAACGACATTGGCGATGCCGAGCAGCGGATATTCGTAATCGTCCGTCGTCGCATTTTTCGAAGAGGTCCAGAGTTCCGAGCGGAAAGGTTTCTTGTCGGCGATCATCTGGGCATCGACCCAGATCTGACCGGATACTTCCCATTTGGTCAACCGTGCAGGATTGAACACGTTGAAATGACGTCCCTGCGTGTTGTAGAAATTACCTTGATAAATTCGATTGGCCAGGGCGGTGCGGGCGTCCAGCGTATAATGCAGTACGTTGGACTTGCCTTCGTAAGTGTCGAGGAATTCTACGGCCGAAGGGTCGAAACGGTCAGGCTGGGTAAATGCGTTTTTAGCGTTTTTCAGATCGCCGCTCAGGAAGCTGTTCGGCGTTACGTTGGTGTTATCCCAAGCCGACGCACCGGTATACTGAACACGGAGGCGAGGCGTACCCTCCAATTGTCCGTACTGAACGGATTCATCTTATCGAACGTACAGCCTTCGATAACGAGGCCTTTGGTCGAATTGAGATAAAGGCCTTTCCAGTAGCCGGTGAACTCACAGTCCTGGACAGTTATATTATCGCCATATCCAAAATGAACAGCTTCGGATTTATTAGCACTGCCCGTATTGCCCGTATACGTCATAACCAGATTCTTCAGGGTAACGCCTGTAGCATTTGTATTATAAAGCACTTGATAAACGTCGGATTCGACTTTTAAGTTGCACAGCGTAGCGCCCGCTCCAATGCTGATCTTCTTGGAGAATACTGAGTTGGCTGCACCGTCGAGCGTAACGCCTGCGGGAACGGTCAGTTCATCGTTACAGGTCAGGCCGCTCGCCAGAATGGTCTGGCCCGGCCGGGCGGCAGCAAGAGCCTCCTTCACAGTGCCGTAAGTGTCGCCGGTCGTCTGGTTGTAGACGGTGGGAAGGATGTCATTTACATAGAATCCGGTAGCCCATACTTTCACCTTTTTAGTTTCGTCGATAAAAGTGTTGTCGGTAAGCAATTCATTGATGAGCATGCGTTCTGCGCCCGAAAGGGCAGCGGCGTCGGTCGCGCCCGACAGAGCCGTGAAATGCACGGTCTTAAAACGTATTGCCCTCGATCGTGTGGTTGATGTAGTTCGCGGGCTCGATCTGAGCGCCCCATGCCTCGAAGTCCGAGTTCAGGATCGTCAGGCTACCGTCTTCGGTGAGCTGCTGGAACATCGGCTGTGCGCCGAAGAAGCAACCGTCGAACGTCAGTTCGCCCGTTGCGTTTATAGCAGTGGCCAAAGCCAAAGCCTCGTCGGGATTCTGCGTAAAACGGCAGTTCTTGAACGTTGCGCTCTTAACGTTAGCTACATAAACGCCGTACGATTCGCCCCAGAAGTCCCGGATGCCGAAGAACTCGATGTTCTCGCAGGTTACGTTGATATCCTGGGCGGCGAGTTCCAGCGTGCGGATTTTGGCTACAGATTCTTTGTCTCCGCTTTCGATCGTAAGGTTCTTATCGATAACGATGTCTTCGTCCAGTACACCCCAAACGCGAATGAGGTCGCCTGCACTGGCTGCGTCGATAGCTTCCTGCAAAGAGGTGTACTCTGCACCGGTCGTAACGTTCAATGCACCGTTGATGACAACGGGAGTTTCACCCTCCCAGATCGGGTCGATGGTTACGTTGATCGTTCCCTGCTTGGTCAGGAGGTTACCCGACACGTTGGTTTTGTAGTTACGGCGGATCGGAATATTTTTAAAATTATCGTTGGTGGTGATTGGCGTGTTGTTATTGAGGAATGTTACCGAGAAATCGGCAAGATTCGCTTCGTCGGTCCGGGGCCAGATGTAATCCATCGACAACTCGCCGCTCTCAGCGTTGATAACCGGAGCCGTGTACGACACTTCAGCCGTTTCGGTCCCTACAACGCCGGTCATGGCGTTGAAAGAAGTCGGCAGGGCAGAAAAAGTCACCCTGACATCCGTAGGACGCAGTGCGGGGTCCGGGATAGCGGCCAGATCGTTGGTCTTCACATTCAACTGTCCGGAGGGGCGCTTCAGGGTTACCGATTCAGAGAAAGAGCTTTCGACCTTGTAGTCCGTCAGACAGTAGAAGAAAGCATCGAAAGCATCGTCGTTGCCGGTATAATCGTCGTTTACGGTGATGGCGGTCAGATCGCCTTGTGTCTGAGTGCAGGCCATAAAACCGTAGCCAATATTCTTGCCTCGAAAGCCTTTACCGTTAGTATGGCCGATGCCACGCATGTCGTCGCATGCGATTATGTGGGTATCGTATCGGGACATAAGGAGCCGGATAAGTTCACGAAAGCCGGCTTCCATGCCGTACGGTCGGAGTTCGTGAATGCTCCGGTGATCGATGAACTGCCGATGTGCGTCGAATGCGAACTCGTATCGTATGATCCCGAAAGCTGCCATTTGGTCGGCAGGATTATCAATGTTTCGGCGGACGAACGTATCCTTGATGAAAAGGGCAAGATCGACCCGGTGAAATTGCGTCCCATAACCTTCGACCCCGTTCATAACGATTATCTAGTGTTGGGAGAGAAGGTCGGAAATGCTTTCAAGGACGGGTCGATACTAAAAAAATGATCCGCCCGACCGATTTCCCCGACAAACTTAAGGCGTCATTGACCGAACGCAGCCAGCGCTAGTATCGGTCGGCGTCACCGCACGGGTGGAACTTGTTTACGAGCGACGCGAAAAACCGATACATTGCTGTCGCCGACGTCCGATACTTCATATGATAAACAAAACGAGAATCGAACTGCCCCCGTTTGCAGTAAAGATTGTCGGGAATCGTCGGACGGCTCCTGTTAAAAAGGCATGTTTTTTTTGATGTATCGACAAGAAATCAGGTATCGTTAGAATGTTATAACGCGAAAATTTATTTTCTGTTCTCGATCGCCACTTTGATTACTCCGTCCTGCCGGCTTTCGAAAAGGCGGTATGCCTCCCCGATCCGGCTCAATGGAAAGCGGTGCGTGATGAGCGGCATGGTGTCGATCTTGCCCTGTCCGATCAGGCGCAGGATTTCGGCGCAGTCGCAGCCGTCCACGCCGCCGGTACGAAAGGTGAGGTTCTTGCCGTACATATCCGGTAAAGGCAGTGTCTGCGGCCGGTCGTAAAGCGCCGCTACGGTGACGACGGCATTAGGCCGGGCGCACTCCCAGGCCAGGCGGAACGTATCGTCGGCTCCCGCCACCTCCAGCACCGCGTCGGCTCCTCCGTGATCGCTGTGGCGTAGTACGAAGTCCCGGCATGCCTCCGGTTCGGTAACCAGCACGTCGGGGTAATGCTCCCGCACGAAACGAATCCGTTCGGGCGACTTTTCACAGACGATGATGCGCCGGGGATCTTTCAGCAGCACGCAGAGTAGGGTGCAGATACCCGTCGGCCCGGCGCCGATGACCAGCACGGTATCTTCTTCTTTGATCTCCGAGATACGGGTCGCCCAAAAACCCGTGGCCAGGATGTCGCCTACGAAAAGTGCCTGCTCGTCGCTGACCGTATCGGGAATGCAGTTCAGCCCCTGATCGGCATGGGGCACGCGTACATACTCCGCCTGACCTCCGTCGATTCGGCAGCCCAGCGCCCATCCCCCGTCGGGATCGGCGCAGTTATTCACATACCCGTGTCGGCAGAAAAAGCATTCGCCGCAGAAAGTCTCGACATTGACCGTTACCCGATTACCGGGCTTGACGGAAGTAACGGCCGCACCGATATCTTCGACGATACCGACCATCTCGTGGCCGACGGTCACGCCCGGCACGGCGCGGGGCACGCTGCCGTGCTTGATATGCAGGTCGCTGGTGCAGATGCTACTTAGCGTAACGCGCACGATGGCGTCGCGCGGGTCCAGCGGTTCCGGTTTCGGCTTGTTCAGCAGTTCGAACTTCCCATGTTCGACATAGGTATAAGCTTGCATACTAAAAAACGTTTTTTCTCTGCGAATTTAAACATTTTTGCCAGTAAACGGGCCGGACGCAAGACCGACCTGTCCGGTTTCCCGGCAGTTTTATCATGTCGTTCAACGGGAAATAGCGCTGCAGTCCGTCTCGGAAAACCGTTCGCATCAGTGCGCCTGCTGTCGAAAAGAGCTTTTCGCCGATCTTTCGGGCCGGAAGATCGCGCCTGCATATCCGGCGATTGCGGCATAGCGCCATTTGGAAAGCGTTTTTCAAAGAATGCTCTTCCTTTCAAATATACTGTTCTTCCAAGGATAATTGCGCGATTTTATCTATTTAAATTAAACAATAAACGAACATGAATCGTTCGCTAGGCATTATTTCTTGACACAACGTGTGAAACAAGCGTCGGAACCGTTTGTTTCAGTTAATACGTTTCCCGTTTCGATATAATTGAAATCGAAAGTGAAATAATTGATATCCCAACCTATTTTACCATCATTTTCACTTTGATACCAAATATATGGCTTCGGGTGGGCGCTTGAACAAATTATAAAAATGTTTTACGGCAAAATCGAGGTCACAAAAAAAGCACTCACAAATTTTTTTGCAAGTGCTTGATTTTTTGCTCCTCAACAAGGACTTGAACCTTGGACCCCCTGATTAACAGTCAGGTGCTCTAACCAACTGAGCTATTGAGGAATATGTTTTCAAAAGAGAGCAGTTGAAGTTTTTTTTAATCGAACCCGGTGTTTCTCTTTTGCGAGTGCAAATATATACCAAATAATTTATTCTGCAAACAGTTTTGGTAAAAATATCTTCGCTTTTTGCTATTACGACCGCGAGCGTGGCGTATCGGGGATATTGGTGCAGGTCGAGGCGGTCTTCCGTTCGAGTGAAATAAAAAATCCGGAACGTTTCTGATCCTCAGAAAACGTTCCGGATAGGGTCGGGATCGGTTACGGGAACCGGATCCGATCGACGGGCGGCGAATTGTGGAACGCCGTCCGCCGGTCGTTATTGCTGGAAAATTTCTTTGTACTTGTTGATAAAATAGACCGGTGTACAGCTCCAGGCATGGCAGTAGCTGTTGATCGGGTAGAAATTATAGGGGGATTTAAAGTCGTCCTTCGGATCGTACACTTCCCAGAAAGTGTCGGCTCCCTTGCGGATCATACTGCCCCAGTAATCGACCAGCAGTTCTTTTGCCTGCCGGTTCATGCCGCAGTGCAGCATTGCTTCGATCAGATAGTGGTAGGCGTAGGGAGAGCCCGGATAACAGCTTGCCGGATCGGCAAATGCGGCTTCGAGCGCCCGGACGCTCTCTTTTTGGGACAGCGTGCCCGAAAGAATCATCCATACCTGCGATAGGTAGGAAACCTGCCTGTCCGGGCCGGATACGACGACTCCGTTTTTCGAATCGTAGAAGTTTTTCCGCGAAGCCTTCCGCATGGCTTTGACAACTCCGGGCCATTCGGCCACTTCCTGTTCGCGTCCGAGCATCCGAGCGAGTTCGTAGCTCCGGTCGATGGCGAAAGTCATCAGCCCCTGCATCGGCGCGTGGCGGTTCAGGTCTTCTTTCCAGTCGAAAACAAGCCACCATTGCGGTTTCTTGTCCATGTCGTAGATGTCGTCTTTGAGGTAGGTGCGGGCGAATTCGATCTGGCGCACCACCACCGGCCATAGATCTTCGGCGGTTTCGCGGTCGCCGGTGGCCTTCAGGTATTCGTACAGGGTCACTCCGTAGAGCAGGCTGTAATCCATGCAGTGTTGTCCGGTTTGCGGGTGCGGGTCGGGGTATTCGAACACCGTCGCATGCAACCAGCCGTCTTCGTCGGCCAGCGCGGCGAGCAGGTAGAGGCAGCGCCGGGTAAGTTCATGGTTCTTGAACGAGTAGGTATTGGCGAGGGATTCGAGGTACAAATCGCCGATCCACAGCCGTTGGTCGCGTTTCGGGCCGTCTTCGTAGACGGTCTGCATACACTCTTTCAGCGTGATCAGGCCCGTCCGGTTGATTTGGGCGATTATGGGATCCGTGGTCGGAGCCAGTTCTTCGGGCGTGCCGCTCGCCGACGTTACGGCGGTAAACTGCATGTCGGTAATGGCGAAATCGAACGACGAATGGGCCAGCATCTCGATCTTTACATAACGGAAGGCCATACGGCGGGGCAGCGTGACCGTCGCCGGCGCGCGCATCACGGTGACCACTTCGTCCTGCAGCCATGCGCGGCTCAGACCGCCCGGATAGGGATCGAATGGGGTATTCAGTTCGGCGGGCACCTCGGCGAACGTCAGGCGGAACCGCAACGGAGCGTCGGCGTCGGTGTTCAGTTTGCCGATCGTGAACGAGAAGTAGCCGGTAAGATGTTCCCCGAAATCGACGGTCACCTCTTTCAGCGCCTTGAACGATTGGTTGTACAGCGTTTCCATGCCGTCGGTCTCGACCATCTTCCAGCCCTGGAAGGCGTCCGGATCCTTTTCGCTGCGGACGAGGCATTGCGGTTTTTTGACGGTTTCGGTTAGTTTCGGCATGTTGTCGGCGGCTTTGCGCAGCCAGTTTTCCCGTTCTGCGGCGAAGGCTACCGGCTGGGCATGCACCGATGCGGCGGTCACCCCGAGAAGTACTACGGATTGCAACAGGTGTACGATTTTTCTCATCGAGTCAGATTTAGGTTAAAAAATATATGCGGTTAAAATATAAGTCCGTATGTCGTTTCGTGTCCGAAAGATCAATTCCCCAGCGAGCGGACGAATTCCAGAGCCTCCTGGCTCAGGTAACGGTCCGTCCGGTCAATCCAACCCGATTTCGGAAGTTCCGTACGCTGTTTGTCGATGCGTCCCGTGATCGGATAGGTCGGTTTGCTCAACGTTTCGTAACGGGCGCGCTGCGACGGACGGATCGTTCGGGTGAAGACCTGCTCTTTGGTCGGCTTGCGCTCGATTTCCCATTTGAATCCTTTCATCAACTGCGACTGCGTTTCCGGAATTTTATCCATCGGGTAGATCGAATAGGACGGGTTGCCTCGGTAGACGATCTCGCTGACCTGCCGCTCGGTGAATCGGAACGTGATGTCGGCGCATTCCGCGACCAAGAATCCGCTGATGTACCGGTCGGTACTGTCTCCGTCCTCCATGTAGTAGTAGGTTTGGCCGTTTCCGTTCACATCGGTTTTGAAGATCTCCCCATTGTTGAAATAGGTTTCGATCACTTTGCCTTTCACCTGGTTGAAATGCGTCGAATCGACCCTCGAGCACATCAGCGGTTCCCCTTTGAACACCGCTTTTTCGATGGTTTGGTTTTTCGTGAAGATATCGACCGTCTGGGCCGTGATTTGGTTTTCCCCGTTCCACAGCACCGGATTGGTGTACATGTGGATCGTCGAGTCGATCGAGAACCCCACGATCGAGTCGCACACGGCCTGGAAATCCGAGCGGTAGATGCGCACGTTGTAATATCCGCGGACGATCCTTACCAGCGAATCCGCCGGATCGACGATTGCCGCCGAATCGGCGGCCGCTTTTACCGTCGCCGAGTCCGCGGCAGGGGCGGGGGACGGCGCTTCCTGCACGGTCGAATCCGGGGAGGCCGCCAGCGTGTCCGCTGCGAAAACCTGTTGCAGCGAATCCAGTTTCAGCAGGGCCAGCGTATCTTCCGAGGTGGCTTTGCCTTTGAGGAACCGACGGGCCAGCTCTTTGCGCTGCCGCGCCCATTCCTGTTCCTGCTGGGCCCGGGCGATCGCCGCTGCTTTTTCTCGCGAGGCTTTGATCTTCGCTTTGATTTTTGCGGTGCGTGCTTCTTCCTTTTCCTTTCGGAGTCTCTCTTTTTCGAGCTTTTTGGGGTCTACCGGCCGTTTTTTCGCCTTTCGGACGGAATCGCTCGTCGATACGGAGTCCGGTACGGGGGGCTCCGATTGCGCCAGGGAGTCGGCCGTTTCGCCCGGGATGTTCCGTTGCGCGGAGTCGGCCGGGGTTTCCGTGTCGTTTCCGGCCGGAACCGGGGGCGGAGCGGGGGCAGACGCAGGAGGCGGAGCTTGCCCGTCCGGAAGCGTCGGAATCGGCGGACGTCCCGGCCCGTTCGTCGCGGGACGGACCGCCGCGCTGTCTGCGGCGGGGGACGGCGCGGGAGTTTCCGCTGCCAGCGAATCCGCTGTTTTCTGCGTCGGAACAGAGTCGTTGCGGAAACGGTTCAGCGTATAGATGAAGATGCTGTCCGAGCGCATGAAAACGGTATCGGGTTGTTCACCCTCCTCGTAGCTAAGCACCGATGGGTCGCGGGTCAGCAGGGCTTGTTTTTTATCGCCCCAGTATTGGCCGTAATCGCCGAAAGCCATGGCTTTTTGCTCCTGGTCGGCAATCTGGATGTTGTTTCGCAATACCGCGTCCTGTCCGGTTTGCCGGTACACGATCGTGTCGGCCCACAGTTCCTGGGTTTTGGTCATGATATAGGAGCTGTCGGTGAACGTATAAAGGTCTTCCTTGGCATTGTAGCTGCCCCGGCGGGCCGTGAGAAATTCGTCCTGGTCGTTCCAGATGTAGGACGGCGTATCGAAAGTCGCGATTTCGGTGTCCATGTTATACGTTACCGAATCGGAGCTGATCGTATATTGCGGGTTTTGCATTTCGACGTTCCGTACGCCGATCAGCTCGCGGTTGTCGGCGTAGTAATACCCTTCGTCGGACTCCATCAGGTTGTCTTTCTGCGACATGGTTCCCCCGCCGTAGTAGCGTCCGATGTTGGTCAGCGTGTTGAACGTAAAATTATAGGTGTACAGCGTAGCGTCCTTGTCCACCATTTTGATCAGCGGGGAATAGATGCGCGCTTCGTTCAGCAGCCCGTTGTAGTCGGCCTTGTCGCCGTAGATGAACGTGCTGTCCTTGTTGACGACCACGTTGCGGTAACAGTCCATCATGCGGTCGCTGTACCGGATTGCGCTGTCGCAGGTAATGACGGCCCCGTTGTGGAAAAAGACGACGTGCCCGACCAGACACAGCGCCGTGGAGTCGGCTATCTTGATGCTGGACATCACGTCGGCCCGGAAGTCCACGGTCGTGACTTCCTGCCCCCGTACGCCTGCTATGCAGGCCAGCAGCAGCACCGCGAATGCGGCGGCTATGCGACTTCTTCGGATCACCGGCGGCGAATTATTTAAGGAGTTCTTTGTGCTGGAAATCGCAGTCGTGGAATTCCTTGTCGATCCGGATGTACATTCCCTCGATCTTGCTTGCGAGCCACTTGTCGAAAACTTCCTGCTGTTTCTGGGCGAGGGTCAGTTTCTCGATCTGCTTGTAGTCTTCGTTCAGGTTGGCCGAATGGGTTGGGATGACCTCCTTGAGCATGACCAGCTTGCACAACAGGCTTCCGTGCGTGTCGACGGCGGCGAAAGGTTTCGACACCTCGCCGGGGGTCAGCGCTTGCAGCGCTTCCAGGTCTTCCCGGTTCAGGTTTTCCTTGTAGAACTTCGTCGAAGCTTCCGACGGGTCGACCATTCCCCGGTAGTAGAATTCGAGTTGTTCCAGATTGGATACGATCCCGCCGTTTTTAGCGGAAAAGCGGTCTTCCGAATATTTTTCCACGGCTTTTTCGAACGTCAGGTTGCCGGCCTTGATCTCCCTGCTGACGCTGTCCAACAGGTCGTAAGGTTCTTCCATATCTTTCTGGGTGTACTGCGGCTTGATCAGGATGTGGCGGACGTGGTACTGGCTACCCGTTTTGTCGATCATCTGGATCAGGTGGAATCCGTATTCGGTCTCCACGACTCCCGATACTTGTCCCGGTTTGAGCTGCGACATCGCCTTGGCGAACGGCTCCACCATCATGTCTTTGGTAACCGTACCTACGTCGCCCCCCCGAGACGCCGATCCCGGGTCTTCGGAGTAGATACGCGCCAGCATGTCGAACTTGTCCCCTTTCAGGATCCGCTCGCGCAGTTCGAGCAGGCGTTCCTGCGCCCGCATCTTGGCATTTTCCGCCGCGGAAGGATAACGGACGATCTGCGCGTATACGTATTGTTCCGGGATGACCGGAATACTGTCCTTGGACTGTCGTTTGAAATATTTTTCGACTTCACCCGGAGTGACGGTGACTTTGTTCTTCACCGTATTCTCCATTTCGTAGGCGTAGCTGTCTTCCTGGGCGCTTCTCTTCATATCCGCCCGTATGTCGAATATCGGCTTGTGGTAGTACATTTCGAGCGCGGCCAGCGATCCGAACTTTTCGGTTTCGTCGTTCAGGCGATCCTGCACCTTCTGGTCGATGATGCGTTCGTTATAGATCTTGATCGAGTCGATCTGGGACTGGTTGTAGAGCACTTTCTGGACGATCAAGTGTTCGAGCGCCTCGCAACGCGGATCCCGTCCGGAAGTATAACCCGTCTCTTTCTGCTGATCGATCAGCGATTGGGTCAGCCTTTCCAGGTCGGAATAGAGCACCATCGAATTCCCGACCACGGCGATCACCTTGTCCGCCGTAAACTGCTGCTGCGCCGCAGCCCGGTTACACAAAGCGCAGGCGAGCAATCCGCCCAGAACGATCTTCAATTGATATCCACGCATCGTATTTTAATTTACATTTACTACTATTTCCTTGTTGTCCAGCGCCCCGCGGTACAGGCTGTCCTCGTGGGCGCGGATGATTTCCTCTTTTCGTTTGTTGAAAATGACCCGTTTGATGACCTCCCGCACGCTTTCCTGCGGCGCATACTCCCCGGCCCTGCAAACGGACAGCACCCGGACGTAAAATATGAAGTCGTTCGCTTCGAACTCATTGACTTTCGCCGTGTTGAGTAGGTAGTCGTAATCCTGAGTCTTGTCGACCGGCAGCAACGACCGCAGCACCGCGAAGTCCGTCCATTGGTTCAGTTCGGTCAGTTCGAAATTGTTTTTGACGCACAGGTCGAGCAGATCCTGATAGCCCTCCTCGCGCGGGGTGAGCATCAGCTCTTCGATCGTCTTTTTCTTGTCGTAACTGCGCGGAATACGTACGATCCGGGCCTTCACTAGGGTCTTGTCTAGGATGAAATCGGCCTTGTTCTGGTTGTAATAGTCCGCAATCTGCGTATCGGTGAAAAGCGTGTCGATGTTCTTGTCCACGTAGAACTGGTCGACCTTGTGGGTCAGCAGCGAATTGCGGTACTCCTGCACCATCTGGTCGATGTCTTTCTGACTCTCTTCGAGCATCCGCTCGGCTTCTTTGATTTTCAGTTGTTTTTTGACCCATTGGTCTACGTAGGAACGCAGTATTTTCAGGCTGTCCTCGGAGGTCATATTCGGCGTGAAGATCGGGCTCACGTCGTGCAGGTACAGTTTTTTGTTCTCCACTTCGGCCAGAATGGTGTTGTGCTCCGCAAACGGATTCGGAAAACGCTTGCAGGAGTAGGCCGTCAGCAAGACCGCTACCAATAATATTTTCGGGACAAATTTCATCATTCGTTTGCTGCGATACAAAGATATACGATTCCGGGTAAACAACGGTTATTGCGGACTTATATTGTCATTTTTCCCGAAAACTTTCCCGTTTTCGGACGCTTCCGCCGCCGGAACCTCCACGTTGCGATTCCGCCGGAGCGTGCGTACGATGCCGGCGACGGCCAGCAGCAGGACGACGCAGGCCGCGGCGTACAGCACATGGTAACTCCGTTCGCTCCCGAACATCTCCTTCGTGAAGACGATCTTTTCGCCGCTGAGCATCCAGACGAAATAGGAGACGGCGTTGTTCAGCGCATGGATCAGTATACAGGGGATCAGCGATTGGGTCTTGTAGTAGATGAATCCGATCATCGCGCCTACGAAAAAGGCGTTCAGGGCCTGCTGCGGGATGCCGTGCACGATGCCGAATATGGCCGACGCGATCAGGATGCCGCGCCAGGGGCCGTATTTGCGGGTCAACGACTCCTGGAGGATGCCCCGGAACAGGATCTCCTCGAGGATCGGCGCGACGACGACGGTCGTAAGCATCATCCATCCGCCCAGTTTCATCTGGTCGCCGAGCCATTCGAGCCACCGGCTTGGGAAGAGCTCCAGCAACGGTTCGATGACCAGCGTCGTGGCGAGGACGGTAATCACTCCCCATAGCACCAGCGCCGGGTCCGTTTTCCGGAATCCGAACCGGAGCAGTTTTACGTCCGGCCCTACGCGCAGCCGCTTGGCGAACAGCGCATAGCAGATCGTGCTGAGGAATGTCAGCGCGTAGACGAGCGCTACGACCGGCCCCTGCGACGCGATTCCGAACCGGAGCAGCAACCCGCCTCCCAGGTTGAACGCCAGCATCGCTACGAGGTAGATGCCCAGAATGGCGAGCAGGTCGCTCCAGGTCGGGTAAGCCCCTTTCTGCGGATTGGTCTTCATAGGTCGTTCTGTCATCCGGCCGACCGGTTAATAAACCTGGTCGCCCAGCGTGGCTACCATGACCGCTTTGATCGTGTGCAGGCGGTTTTCGGCCTGGTCGAACACGACCGATGCGTCGGACTCGAACACCTCTTCGGTCACTTCCATTTCCGAGATGCCGAATTTGCCGAAAATATCCTTGCCGACCGTGGTTTCCATGTTGTGGAACGCGGGCAGGCAGTGCAGGAACTTCGCTTCCGGATTCTGCGTGGCGTCCATCACGGCGCGGTTGACTTGGTACGGGCTCAGCAATTCGATGCGGTCGCGCCAGATGTCGTCCGGTTCGCCCATCGACACCCATACGTCCGTGTAGACAAAGTCGCAGTCGCGTACGCCGTCGATGCGGTCCGTCACGGTAATCCGGGCGCCCGAGGCTTGCGCCAGTTCGCGGCAGGTTTTCACCAGCGCCGGGTCCGGGGCGCACTGCGCCGGGGAGATGGCTCTGAAATCCATACCCATTTTCGCCGACGCGATCATCAGCGAATTGGCCACGTTGTTGTGCGCGTCGCCCAGAAAGCACAGTTTCATTTCGGACAGCGGCTTCTGCGAATGTTCGCGCATCGTCAGCATGTCGGCCAACGCCTGCGTCGGGTGAAATTCATTGGTCAGGCCGTTCCATACCGGAACGCCCGAGTATTCGGACAGCGTGTGCACGATGTGCTGCCCGTATCCGCGGTATTCGATTCCGTCGTAGATGCGCCCCAGCACGCGGGCCGTGTCTTTCAGCGACTCTTTTTTACCCATCTGCGAACCGGTGGGGCCCAGATAGGTGACCCGTGCGCCCTGATCGTAGGCCGCCACTTCGAACGAACAGCGCGTCCGCGTAGAGTCTTTCTCGAACAGCAGCACGATATTTTTGCCCTGGAGCGTTTTTTTCTCTTTCCCGATGTACTTGTCCGCTTTCAGCCGTGCGGCCAGATCCAGCAGATAACCGATCTCCCCCGGCGTGAAGTCGAGGAGCGTCAACAAACTTCTTTTACTTAAGTCAACCATAACCATTCCGTGAGTTTTTCGATGCTCCGGCTCCGGTTCCGGGCCTGCGGGCATCCGCCGTCCGTGTCCGGGCGGCCGTTCAAATCAGCTTCAAAGATAAAACATAAATTTATAAATCCCTATTCCCCGCGCCGTTTCCTGTTGTCCGACCCGTCGTACCGCAGGATATGCCGGCGCCGCGACCGTCGTCGGCCGGCAGTCCGAAAAGTTCGCCGGTCGGGCGGATGTTGCCTCGATTTTGATAAATTTTGCCTATCTTGCACCGGATTTGGGGCCGGATGCGGCTCCGGACGCACGGCAAGGCGTCCGTTGCGGATGTACAATTATTAAAACCAAAAGAAATATGGGCAAAATCGTGGCGTTGGCCAATCAGAAGGGCGGGGTAGGAAAGACGACCACGGCCATCAATCTGGCGGCCAGCATGGCGGTGCTGGGCAAAAAGGTGTTGCTCGTAGACGCCGATCCGCAGGCCAATGCGACTTCGGGGCTGGGACTCGACATCAACGGAAAGGGGATTTACGACTGCATCACCGGACAGGCGCAGCCGGCGGAAATCATCCTGAAATGTCCGGACGTCAAGAAGCTGGACGTTCTGCCGTCGAGCATCAACCTGGTCGGGGCCGAAACCGAGCTGCTGGAGATCGAAGACGGGCAGCGGAGACTGAAGGCGATCCTGGAACCGCTCAAACCGCAGTACGACTTTATCCTGATCGACTGTTCGCCGTCGCTCGGGCTGGTGACGCTGAACGCGCTGGTCGCTTCGGACAGCGTGCTGATTCCTGTACAGTGCGAGTATTTCGCGCTGGAAGGGCTCGGTAAACTGCTGAATACAATTAAGATGACCAAAACGAAGCTGAATCCGGGACTGGAGATCGAAGGGTTTCTGCTAACGATGTACGACTCGCGGCTGCGGCTGGCCAACCAAGTGGCCGGCGAAGTGCGGGAGCATTTCGGCGACCTGGCTTTCCGGACGATCATCCAGCGCAACATCCGGCTCAGCGAAGCGCCCAGTTTCGGCAAGCCGGCGCTGTTGTACGACGCTTCGTCGACCGGCAGTATCAATTACCTGAACCTCGCCAAGGAGTTTATTAAGAAAAACAAGAGTTAAGCGATATACGATGAATCCGAAAAACAAGGGCCTGGGCCGGGGCTTGGGCGCAATTTTTGAAATAGAGGGTTCGGCGCTGCCCGAGAAAACGAAGGGAACGGCGTTCGAGGAGATCGAAATCGGACGGATCGTCCCGAACCCGAAGCAGCCGCGCACCCGTTTCAACGAGCAGGCGCTCGACGAGTTGGCCGATTCGATCCGGACGCTGGGCGTGATACAGCCCATTACGGTCAAGAAGGAAGCAGACGGGAGATATATGATTGTCAGCGGAGAACGCCGCTGGAGGGCGTCGCAACTGGCCGACCAGGCGACGATTCCGGCCTACATCCGCGAGGTGGACGACCAGGCGTTGCTGGAGATGGCCATCGTGGAAAATATCCAGCGTCAGGATTTGAACGCGATCGAGGTGGCGCTGAGCCTGCAACGGTTGGTGGACGAATGCCGGCTGACGCAGGATTCGCTGGCAGAACGCGTCGGTAAAAAACGCTCGACGGTAGCCAATTACATGCGGTTGCTGAAACTTCCGGTCGAGGTGCAGTTAGCTCTGCGCGAAGAACTGATCTCGATGGGACATGCCCGTGCGCTGGCCGGGCTCGACGACCCGCAACAACAGATCGCACTGCTCAAAAAGATCGTAAAGAAAGGGTTGTCGGTGCGTCAGGCCGAGGAGCAGGTGCAGAAGATCCGGCAGGAAAAACCCGTCCGGGACGATGCGGACGAGGAGTTCCCCGAGAGCTACGTCCGGCTGGTCGATTACCTGGAGAAGTTTTTTACGCAGGAAATCAGCATCAAAAAGAATAATAAAGGCGGGGGAAAGATCGTTATCGGTTTTGAATCGGATGCGGATATCGAGGCGTTTATCGGCAAATTCAATGAATTTAAGAAGTAACATAGCCGTTTTCGGAAATTTTACGCGGAAGGGCGTTGCGACAATCGTCCTTTCTACGGTGCTGATCGTATCCCAGTCCGGAGTTTCGGCCCAGGAGCCGGACGTCCGGTACAAGGTGGAGGGGGGCGTCCGCACGTCGTTGACTCCGGTCGCAGCCGACAGCAGCGCGGTCGCGCGGGATTCGATCGTGCGGGAGGCGTCGCCTGTCGAAATCGATACCGCGACTACGGCCCGCGAACGTCGCCGGCTGGAGCGCGAGGCCCGGGATACCGTGACGGTGCGTTACAGCAGGCTATTCCGCGATACCATGCCGATTTCGCGAGTCTGCGCCATTTCGGCGATCGCACCCGGGTTCGGGCAGCTTTATAACAAACAGGCGTGGAAAATTCCGATTCTGTACGGAACGGTCGCTACGACGGCCTATTTCGCCTTCCAGCAAAACAGCAAATACAGGGGTCTCAAACGCCAGTACGATGCGATGAAGCGCGAGAACGCCACGCAGGAAGAGACCGATCCGATCCAGTCGCAGATGATCCGGCACAATACGGCGCGGACGCTGCTGTTCGTCGGAGCCATCGGTTCGTATCTCTATTTTATCGGCGATGCGGCTATCTGCTACAAAGGGCCGGTCAATAGCGTCAAAAAGGCGACTACGCTGTCGACGATTTGTCCCGGCGCCGGCCAGATCTACAATAAAAGTTATTGGAAGATGCCGATCATCCTCGGCGGTATCGCCACGATGGGCTACGTGATCAATTTCAACAACCGCGGGTATGAGCGTTTCAAGCTTGCCTACGATCAGGTTGCCGCCGGCAAACCCGACGAGTTCAACGGTCGTTATACGGCCGACTACCTGCGTAAGCTGAAAAACAATTACCGCCGCAACCGCGACCTTTGCATCATCATCACCGCCGGACTTTACCTGTTGAACATCATCGACGCTCACGTGGATGCCCACATGAAGGATTACGACGTCAGCGACGACCTGTCGATGACGCTCGAACCGACGGTGACGAATTTCTATACGATGCGAACCGGCAATTCGAACGGTTACGGACTCTCCTTTAAACTTCGTTTCTGATGCCGAAATCCCTGACCGCCTTACTGATCCTGACGCTCCTCCCATTGTTCGCCAAGACCCAGGCGGATCCCAGGGAGCAGCTCAACATCGTCGGTTCTCCGACCGTTTACGACTCGGTCGTCGCAAGTTGGCGGACGGACAATATCAACGAGACGTTCGGGGACTACCTGCGGGACTACATCGAACTCGATACCACGCGCTACCTGCCCGCGGTGTCGACCGTTACCGACAACGTTTGCCGGACGCGGCTCAAAAACATGGTTTCGCCGATCTACCTGCCTTATAACGACATCGTTAAGAAACATATTGTGGCTTACGCGACGACCCATAAATCGGTGACCCGCCGGATGCTCAGCTACGGAAAGTACTACTTCCCGATGATCGAGCACGAACTGGCCAAAAACGGCCTGCCGCTGGAGCTGAAATTCGTTGCGGTGATCGAATCGGCGCTGAATCCGACGGCCACGTCGCCGGTCGGCGCGGTCGGCCTGTGGCAGTTCATGCTGCAAACCGGTCGGCAGTACGGACTCGAGATATCTTCGATGGTCGATGCCCGGCGCGATCCGGTGCAGGCGACGGCCGCCGCCTGTCGCTATATGAAGGATCTTTACGATATCTACCACGACTGGACGCTCGTGATGGCTTCCTATAATTGCGGCCCCGGCAATGTGAATAAGGCGTTGCAGCGGGCCGGGGCCAACGCTTCGACTTACTGGGACATTTATCCTTACCTGCCGAAAGCGACTCGCGACTACGTTCCCGCGTTCGTAGCGCTCGCTTATCTGTACTATTACCATTCCGATTACGGGGTCGTCCCGTTCGCTTCGCCGCTGCCGCTGGCAACCGATACGGTGATGGTCAGTCGCCGGATCGATTTGAACCGCGTTTCGGAAAAATTGAACTTGCCGTCCGAATTGGTGAAGTTGCTGAATCCGCAGTATAAGCAGGATGTCATTCCGGCTACCGTGAAAAGTTATCCGCTGGTGCTGCCGCAGCAGGAGGTCTGTCGTTTTATCGAGTGCGAGCAGGCGCGTCTTGCGCAGGCCGACACGTTGCCGGCCGATACCGTTTCGGACGGACGACTGACAGCCTCCGCCGCTTCATCGCAACAGGGCGGTTCGAACGGAGACGGTTATTCCGGCCCAGATCCGTTGACCTATAAGGTCAAAAAAGGCGATACGCTCGGAGCCATCGCGCATAAATATAAGGTGACGGTTTCTCAATTGATGAAGTGGAATCAATTGAAAAACAGTAATCTGAAAATCGGACAAACCCTGAAAATCATTCGCGGACGATGATTGAGAACGATACGATAGCCGCCGTTGCCTCCGGGGTCGGGGGAGCCGTTACGCTGATCCGCGTCAGCGGCGGCGGAGCCATTGCCGCCGGCGACCGGATCTTCCGCGGGGTACGCGGCCGGCGGTTGGCCGATGCCCGGGGGTTTACGATCCTTTACGGGACGATCCGCGACGGCGAAACGGTTGTCGACGAAGTGCTGGTTTCGGTATTCCGCGCGCCGCACTCCTATACCGGCGAGGATATGATCGAAGTTTCGTGCCATGCGTCGCCGTATATCCAGCGCGAAGTCATGCGGTTGCTGGTCGAGTCCGGAGTCCGGACGGCCCAACCCGGCGAATTTACGTTGCGGGCATTCCTGGCCGGCAAAATGGATCTTTCGCAGGCCGAGGCGGTGGCCGATATGATCGCGGCCGACAACCGGGCGGCCCATGCGCTGGCTTACGAGCAGATGCGCGGCGGTTATTCGGACGAGTTCGGGCAATTGCGCGACCGGTTGCTCGAACTGGTGTCGCTGGTCGAACTCGAACTCGACTTCGGCGAGGAAGATGTCGAATTCGCCGATCGCACGCAGTTGCTCGACGTGCTGTCGTCTGTCGGGCAGCGGGTGGATCGCCTGATCGCTTCGTTCGGGCTCGGCAACGTATTGAAAAACGGAGTGCCCGTTGCAATCGTCGGGGTTCCGAATGTCGGGAAGTCGACCCTGCTGAATACATTGCTTTGCGAAGAAAAAGCGTTGGTTTCGGATATCGCCGGCACGACGCGCGACGTGATCGAGGATACGCTGAACATCGACGGCGTGACGTTCCGGTTTATCGATACGGCCGGGATTCGCCGTACGGACGATCCGCTCGAGAGTTTGGGGATCGAACGTACGTTCGACCGGATCGGCCGGGCGTCGGTAATTCTGTTGCTGACCGACGCGCGCGACAGCGTGGACGATATTTATGCGCAGTACGCTTCGCTCTCTTTCAAGGAGGGGCAGCGTATCGCACTGATTTTGAATAAGTGCGATACGCTGCCGGACGAAGAGCTACGACAGAAAAGGGAACGACTCTCGTCGAAAATCCCGCATCTTGTCCTTCCCCTGTCGGCCAAGCGGCAAATCAACCTGGACGAGCTGACCGGCTTTTTGAAGCGGAGCGTCGATTCCAAGACCCTAAATGGCGACCGGATCGTGGTTTTCAACAGCCGGCACCACGAAATCCTGCTCCGCGCGCACGAAGCGTTGCAACGAGCCCGTGAAGGCATCGAATCCGGACTCGCCGGAGACTTGCTGGCGCAAGACATTAGAGAAGTTTTACATTGTATAGGCTTGATTACCGGTGAAATAACGACGGACGATATCCTCAGTTCGATTTTTTCTAAGTTTTGCATCGGCAAATAACCATGTATAATTGATTGATTATCAATATATTACACAACATGCAATAGGAAGTAAAAGAAGAAACAATCCAATTTCGATAATATTGATAATCACCACATTAAACACACAGGGATAATAAAGCATTGCATCAATTTTTCCTGATTTTGTCCCCCGTTTGTTCCCGAAACGGATACAAGGGACAAAATTCTGTCCCTCATACAATTTAACGGAGGTAAATAGGCAAATTTTATCAGTACCTCTTAAACTTATCCAAATTACAGATAATATTTGAATAGAACTGAATTGTTTTTTTAGCCAAAATAGATTCTGATAATCAAGCGATTGATGTATTTGAATATAACAGCAGAAATCATCACTAATGAGATTTCATATAATACATTTGATAAATATTCCAAACCATTATTGTCAAGTATTCAAATCATAGCATATTGAACATCCTCTTAAGTCTCACATTGATTTTTAGAGGTGATTTAAAGAATTCACTGAAAAATATTTGGAGTATTGCGAAATTATTCTGTACATTTGCGCCACTTTTGAAAATTTACAATGCTGCAAAATAGAATAGACATATTATCCCAAACGACAATTCGAGGCAACAAATGCTTCGGAGTTCGGTCGTATGTTCTTCATGTTTGGAGCATTGAAACGTCTGCAAATTTCATAAATACTTTCCAGCGAACACATATAGAAGATAAGATGCGATAGATGCTCGTATCTTGATCTTAGAATAAACGACAGAATAGTTGGAGAGTCATTACCGAACTTTCCAACTATTTTGTTTTATGCCCATTGGTGACTGTTTGCTCCGTGCAATTCCTCTCCCGTCATTTCCGTCCAATGAGCGCAAGAACAACCAATTTTAATTAACCGCACAGCGATGTGCACAAAAGAGAGCAAAACGGAAGCAAGGTCTATTTTACATCGGACACACACTTTTATCATTCGAATATCATTGGCTTTTGCAAGAGGCCATTCAAGAATGTAGAAGATATGAATGAAACACTGATCGAAAATTGGAACCGGGTAGTTAGTCAAGATGATATCGTGTTTCATCTGGGGGATTTTTGCCTGGGAGGCTCCCATGAATGGACCAAGATTCTTAACAGACTGAATGGAAAAATCTATCTCATTCTCGGTAATCATGATCTAAAAAATATCAGGCAAGGGTACACCAGTAGGTTTGAATTGACAATCATGCAAATGCATATAGAGGTTGACAAGCAGAAAATCTACCTGAATCATTGTCCGTTCCTCTGCTATGGAGGTGCTTACGGGAATACGTGGCAACTGTTCGGGCACGTGCATACGAGCAAATATAACACGGGAAAAGACGCTTCACGACTGGATATGCTCTTTCCGACGCAATATGATGTGGGAGTGGATAATAATGACTTTACTCCGGTCTCATTCGCGCAGGTAAAAAGGATAATCCAAAAGCAGATTGAACAATCGAACAAGAAGCAGTAATATGAAAATACAATACATGAGCGATCTGCATTTTGAATTTCGGGAGAACAGCAGATACATAAAACATAACGAATTCCCAGTAACGGGCGATATACTCGTATTGGCCGGAGACATTTTCTATCTGAAAGACAGAGTAGCTCCTTTGGGGAATTTCTGGGAATAATGGGCTTCAAAAAACTATAGGCAGGTTCTTATTGTTCCCGGAAACCACGAGTATTACAATTATGGTGATGTGATGGAACGGGGGTTACAATGGCGATGGATGTTCAAAGAGAATGTCGGTTATTATCAAAATCAAGTATTGAGAATAGACGATACCGATTTCATAATGAGCACACTTTGGTCGCACATCGAACCGGCAGACGAATATTTTGTTTGGAAAGGACTTAACGATTTCCGTCAGACCTTGTATAAAGGGAAACTGCTCCAAACGGAAGCATATAATCAGATGCATGACTTCTGTTTAGGTCATATCAAAAAGAGTCTTGCCGAAAGTACGGCAAAACACATAGTGGTCGTGACTCACCACCTGCCTACTTTGCAGGTTGTTGCTTCTCAGCATAAAGGTTCCGTATTGAACAGTGCATTTGCCAGTGAATACGGAGACCTGATCGGTAACAGCCGGATCGATGCTTGGATTTACGGACATTCGCATACCAATATCGACACAGAAATCGGGAGTACAAAAGTGATTTGCAACCAGATGGGATATATATTTGAAAACGAGCATGTAATCAACGGATTTGATCCAGGGAAATTTTTAACCATTTGAAAAGAAAGAACATATGAAACAAAATAAGAAGACAAACTTTACCAGGCATTTTTTCATAGACTTGGTAAAGGAATGTGGTTTGAATGCTACGATATTCGAACGGCTTGGAAACAGGAGCGATACAGAAATCGTGGTTGATAACGATACATTGGAGATATTAGTTAAACTTCAGGAGCAATTTGCCCGACTGGAAGAAATGGGCGACGATGAATACAGAGGATTTTATATCGAATTGCCCCGCCCTACTCCAGAAGAATGGGGAGATTGCAAAGCGTCGATTGCAGAGGGAGAATATGAGAGCATGGAAGAATACCTCCAGGATTGGGAATTGTCAAATCCCAGAGAAACGGTATGGTATCATGTTAGCTCCGCCAGATACAAAGAAAAGCGTACCATACAATTCACGGACAGGAAACACTCGTATTTTATTATTGCGAATTATTCTCAATATATAAACCGAGTAGGTAACAATTTTCCCAATGAATGGCAAAGGGATTTCTTGGCAAAGTTGGCCTTATATTTTCATAAGCTAATCGATGCTATCATACAAGATCCGAAAGGGTTCAATGATTATGTGGCGAATCATCTTCCTTACCAGCAGCGAGACGGAAGAATTGCAAGAAAGGAGTTCAATAGAATCGAACCGAGATTTAAAATTGAAGTCGAAGACGAGGAGACTGCAATAAAAGCACTGGAGGATTCCGTCTGCAAGAATTTCGGGCGGCCGTTAGATACAATGACGATACGTTCGTATTGCAAATACTATCGGATCGCTCATGAAGCCTATGACCGGTATTTTGAAAGGTTTGATACTACACGAAAGAAGCGTGCCATTCCGAATGGGATGCCATTGGAATTACAAGATGTCGCATATTACAACATGGTTAAGTTCTGCGATTTGCAGGATAAATACGATCTCGACAGTGAGACGGATTTCAACAAATTCGCCTCGGACCATTATGGGGAGCTGGGATTGTCGCGGCTGAATGTACTCGCATCGGATTTTGACAGCCCCGGATGGAGAATCATTGTTTCCAATAGCTACTCAGCATATGCGGATGTTGCGGTAGAAGTTGCCACTGCGCTTTACAAGTATGGCGCTCCTTTGGAAATACACGACGCGGACAAACTTTTGCGAATACTCAAGGAGGAGGATCATGTGAAATTGATTCCGTACACATTCCACGATTACATGGGCCATCATGAAGAAGGAACTGTTTATCAACTTCCATGGGAGCACGAATGTATGAATAGCGAAGAGAATGTTTTATCATTGGAACAATACCATGAAATCATCTCTCTGGCAGAATGGGGAAAAATTAAAGAAATAAGAATCAACAAGAAATGGGATAAAAGACGATTGAGTTGAGTTACAATTGCGTAAAATGCAAAATATCGGCACTATTTTGAATTAGTGCCGATATTTTGTTTTATTTGTTCTCTGAAACAGCTATGATATGAATAACGAAACAGTGATATCCATACTAGATTATGCTGATACCCATCATAATTTCAGTATAGAGGACTTGTATGCCCATCTACACAAAAAAATTGGCATAAACAGGCCTGCCTTGTCCATGGTATCTGTTCAAGCTAGTGAATGAAAATAGGCTGGTTAGAACCGGACGTGGAATGTACGCCGAAGTAATGAAACAGACCTTTGCCCCCAAACCAGTAAAGGAAGTGAAGGAGATTTATAAACTATTACAAGCCAATTTCCCATTTGCGAAATTCTGCGTCTACCAAGGAGAGATTATCGCACCTTTGCAACATCATCTTTTATCTAACCGCATCATCTATGTGGAAACGAACAGAGACTCGACAGAAACTGTTTTTAATTTTCTGAAAGGCAAGCAGCGTAATGCTTATCTGCGTCCTGATAAGAAAATGATATACCGATATGTGGATTTGGAAAGCCGTGTCTTTTTTGTGAAAAATCTTATCTCCGAGGCTCCTTTGCAAAAGGTATCAGGAGTTCCCATGCCCACGCTGGAAAAACTATTGGTGGATATATTAAGGGATGTTGACTTTTTTTATCTGCAGGGGAGTGAAAGCCACCGTATCATAGAAAATGCCTTTACCTCATACACGGTCAATCAAAGTCGGCTTTTCAGATATGCTGGCAGGCGTAAAGTAAAAGAGGAATTATCGTCAATTTTGGTAAATTGGAATGTACAATAACAAAAGGGAAACGAGCTACACAGGTTCAGTATGGTTCGATATGAGGTTTACCGATGGAATATACCGAAAACGGGATGTATAAAAGGCCGGGCAGATAAAGCAATATTGTCCATAATACATTGCTATCCGAAAATTTTGCGTCTGTTTATGGCGACATACTTACATCGCTTTCTGTTAGGCAGAGCCCGCAAGGGAAGCCTTTTATTATTTACTCTTTTTTCTTTTGGCCAGCAATTTTTTTGTTCCGACTTTGTCCCCTAGGCGTATTTTATAGTACCAAAGCACAGCTATTACCTTGATTAATAATACTGCAAATCCTTCAACTAGATTGAGGAGCAATAGAACACAGAAATGATACAATCAGCATGATTTGAAAAGCCCTATCTCATCTCAAAGGTAAGCTAAAAAGAGTCTATTTAATACCTCACGTCGCTATCCATTAATTCTTAGCCTTGGACAATACCCAACAAATGAAAAAGGAATTTACCTGTTTTTATCTTTTTATTGCACAATATTTTATATCTTCGTAAATAAAAACGGCACAGTATATAATGGACAAACCCATGAACCGAATTAAAGAGGTGCTTGAAGAGAAAGGCATAAAACAGACTTGGCTGGCAGAAAAGCTTGGGAAAAGCTTCTGTATTGTCAATTCCTATGTCTGCAATCGCCGACAGCCCAGTTTAGAAGTACTGTTTGAGATAGCTCAAATACTTCAAGTAGATCCCAAAGAATTAATAAAAAGTACAAAATAGCATATATGGAGCTCCAGATTAACGGCAACAAAATATTTGCCCCTTTAAAAAATAAAGAGTTGGCTCTAACCCCCGAAGAGAGAGTTCGCCAGGAATACATCTGCCGGCTTGTTAATATCTATGGCTATTCGCTTGATCAAATGGCTCAGGAAGTTCAAGTGAATAATTCTCATCGTGGGCAGGGTAAAGCTCGAGCCGATATTGTAATATGGAAGTCTTCATCAGATAAGAATGATGAAGCATCTGCAACAATCGTTGTAGAGTGCAAAGCCGAACATATCACGATTCAAGAAGAAGATTATTATCAGGGATATAATTATGCATCTTGGGCGGGAGCGGATTTCTTTGTTACCACCAACCTGAAGGAGACTCGTATATTCAAGGTCGTTAAAGGAAAAATTCCCAAACGGCTTGAAGAGATTGTTGATATACCCAAAGCCGAAGATCTGACCAATGCAAAAAAGATCAAGGAATTATTAAGTCAGACCAAAGCGTTTACGCGCGATGAATTCAGTAGGCTGCTTTTTAAATGCCATAATATCATACGAAACAACGACAAGTTGTCGCCGGAAGCAGCGTTTGATGAAATCAGCAAGGTACTCTTCATTAAAATCCGATATGAACGAGATAATACCGGTACTCAGATTTTTTCAAAAGAAGAATTTACGAAACTACGAGAAGCCTACGACAAGACAAAGTCCAAACAAAGTCTGCCTTTTTATCAGCAATTATTTGAGCGTACAAAGGAGGACTATGTAAAAGATGGTCTATTCGAATCCAATGATACGATAAAGATTAAGGAAGCAAGTTTTGAGGCAATAGTTAAAGAACTCGAAGTGTACAATCTCTCCCGTACGGCAGATGATGTGAAAGGTATTGCCTTCGAGAAATTCTTAGGGAAAACCTTTCGCGGAGAGCTGGGCCAATTCTTTACGCCTCGCACCATTGTCGATTTCATGGTAGCATTACTTGACCCTGAGGAAGGTGAAATCATTTGCGACCCCTGTTGTGGTAGCGGAGGGTTCTTAATCAAGACCTTCGAGTATGTGCGCGAGAAAATTGAAAAAGACATACAAAAAGTTAAAGAGCAGATCAAAGCCGAGCTTTTCAACGAAAGCTATGAGACTCTGAGCGAAAAACAGAAATCAGCTATTGATGAACAGGTCAATGCCTATTTTGCTGCGCTCAACACGGAACTTGACACAGGAAATCGAAACAGCCGATTGCAGAATCTGTCCAGCAACTGCATTTATGGTACGGACGCCAATCCGCGTATGGCCCGAACCGCAAAGATGAATATGATTATGCATGGAGATGGACACGGAGGCGTTCATCACCACGACGGATTGTTAAATGTCAACGGCGTTTTTGAAAATCGTTTTGATGTGATTCTTACAAATCCGCCTTTCGGTTCACGCGTAGAAAAATCGCTGAAAATAACAGAAGCCGATGTGGAAACCGATGTGCAGAAGATTGCGGCATATGAGAAGAAATATGGTAAAGAGGTATATCAGCAGGCCATGAGTCAAATTAATGGCCACATTGGGGATTCTTTACTGAATCTATATACTGTCGGCAAACTTAGCGGTCTGACCGAAGTGCTGTTTATCGAACGGTGCATCCGCTTGCTCAAACCGGGCGGACGTTTGGGCATTGTTCTACCGGAAGGAGTTCTCAATAATACCAATTTGCAAACTGTACGAGAGCTTTTCGAAGGAATGGCCAAAATAATTTTAATCACTTCTATCCCGCAAGATGTATTCATGGCCTCGGGTGCTACAATAAAACCCAGTCTGCTGTTTTTCAAGAAGTTTACGAACGAGGAACGGGCCCAGTTCGATACGATTAAACAGGTGGCGACCGAAGAGGTAGGCTCCAAGTATCAATCGCAACTCGATGAGATTGATTCATTCTTGGTGGAACGGGGTAATTCTACAGAGGAAAAGAAAGCAAAGAGGGCTGAAAAGCGTGCATTAGAGACGAAAATTGCAGCCGAAATATGGGCGATCGTTAAAGAAAAATTCGATTATACTATCCCTATTGCCCAAGTAGCAAAAGCAGGCATTACAACGACTGGCGCCGAATGCGAAAATGAATTGATCGACTTGCTCAAAGAGTTTACTCCTTATCGAAAGGAGCATCATATGTGGACCTCAAATGAGTTGAGATTCCACTATGAGGTAGTCGATAATAAAGTGGTTCGGACCGATCAGAATGGCAATACGAAGGAGTTATGCTAAAGAGTAAAAGCACATACAAGTATTTGGATTTTGTAAAGTTATCGCAACTTTACAACTGGAGTGTGCAGTATCTGAATGACTCCAAAATCCGATTCACCACCAAATACCCGCTGGTTCAGATTAAAGAGTTCCTGACCCGTAATAAAACAGCTATTGAAATACAGGACGATGTATATTACAAGCGTGCCACCATTAAGGTACGCAACGGTGGAATCTTTCTGCGAGATACAGTTATAGGGAGTAAAATTGGCACAAAAAATCAATTCGTGATTTCCAAGGGACAATTCCTGTTGTCCAAGATAGATGCTCGTAACGGTGCATTTGGCGTTGTCCCAGAGGAGTTAGATGGAGGAATCATAACAGGTAATTTCTGGACTTTTGATGTAGATTATTCAAAAGTAAACCCACATTATTTAGCATTACTCACGACAACGAATGAGTTTATTGAATTCTGCGAACAAGCAAGTAATGGTACGACCAATCGCCACTATTTGCAGGAACCTCTGTTTTTAGATATAAAGGTTCCTCTTCCCTCACTAGCAGAACAAAATAAGTTGGTGGAGGAGTATAATGCTATAATTGAAGAAGGGAATAAAATAGACATCCAAATTGAATCAATTCGACAAAAAATACAATCGTATTTATTAAATGCCATCGGCATAAAAGATAGTAATAACCTTGAGAATAATAAGACTGCAGAATGTCAATATAAATACCTGAAATTCACAAATTTATCCGACATAAACAGATGGGATTATTGGAACCAGGAGCAGTCAATAACAACCTTGCTCCATACTACAAAATACCCCATAGTTACGCTTGGATCTTATAATCTAATACATAGAAAATGGGTGCGAGACTCTAATACTTTCAGATATGTGGAAATAGGAAGTGTCGAACCCTTGCGTGGTATTGTCAATGCAGAAGAGCTTAGTACGGATAAAGCGCCAAGCAGAGCTACTCAAATTATAAAAGAAGGAGATCTGATTATCGGTACGACGCGACCATACTTGAAGAAATTTGCAATAGTTCCTTCTGAATATGATAGTTGTGTTTGTTCGTCAGGTTTTCAGGTAATCGCAGCTAACAAGAATTACAGTCTGAATTTCTTGTATGAGTATTTGCATACATATTTGGCAATAAATCAATTTGAATTTTATATGACCGGAGCCCTATATCCGGCGATAACAAACAAAGATTTAAAAAAAGTATTAGTACCATTCCCTCCTTTAGAAATTCAGAATGATATAGTACAGTATATTCAGGTTCTGAAAGAAAAAGTACAATCACTAATACAGCAGGCTAGTATAGCCCACACAACCGCAAAAAAAAGATTTGAGACCCAAATATTTAAATAATATGACACGTGACGAATTGAATAATATTGCAAATCAGGTTCAAAAAACGAAACAGCCTGTGCCAATAACTAAACGCGAATTAATTAATTCTCTCGGATGTGAAAAACGCACTACAAGAAATATTGCATACATTAATTCATGGCTTGATAAATATAATTTAGTCACAGTCCCCAATTATGTTGATGGATATATAGACGATGTTACAGAATTGAAGTTTAAATATTCGATCAAATCAGATAGATTTCAATTATATTCTCTTAATATAGAAGAATATAAAAATCTACATCAATTATGTATTGATTTTGAATCAACAGACAAATACTGCTGCCTAATCGGGTTAAATGGATCCGGAAAAAGTAATGTTTTAGAGGCCATAAGTGCCATTTTTTATAGTCTGTACCATATTGCTACCTTGGTAGATGGGCTCAGAAAATACCCATGTCCATTTAAATATCGAATTAGCTATATCAATGATAATGAATTTTATGAGATCATTGATGGCAGATTAAAAAATGGGAATAAAGTAACATTAGATATTTTACCAAAAAATATCCTTGCTTCATATAGCGGGGAGGATACAAGGTTATGGAAAAAATATTATAAGCCTATATATGAAAAGTATTGTAGCAAAATGACTGCGACCCAAGGATTTACTCCTCCATTTATGTTTTATATAAGTCGATATGAATGGGACATTTCGCTATTAACACTACTGTATTCTGAAGATATTGACGTTGTTAAGTTTGTTGCTGGAATAACAAAAAAGGCTGAATGCAAAATATCTTTTGAGTATAATAACACCAATATAAAGAAGTGGGAAGGAACAGAAATCGAAGGCTTTATAGAAAAATTGAAAGAAAAATCTACTTATAATATTGCATCGTTTAGGGCAACAATAAATGAAATTAATTTTATTGATCAACCAAGTACCTTGTTTTACTGCCTATATAAGTGCCGTACAGAAAGTGATAATCAAATTATACAAAAAATAAACATTGAATTTATAAATAAGGGGAACATCGAGGGTCTCAGCGAAGGAGAAAAAAAGCTAATCAATGCTAATACCATAATTCATATTCTTTCTGCTCCTAATAGTTTGTGTATTTTTGATGAGCCTGATTCTCACATTCATATTGCAAGAAAAGATGAATTAAAAGAATTGATTAATACAGAAAATCGCTATAGTATAGTTACAACCCACTCTCCCGTATTTGTGAATTGTCTTTGCGATGAAAATATTCGGTATTTGAAAGATGGCAAGATTGAAGATTTGGAGAGATGTAAAAAACTATCGCTCTTATCTGGAGGTAGCATTTCCATCTTTGAAGGCTCTTTAATATTAGGAGCCAAGAAAATCCTTGTTACCGAAGGTCCCTATGATAAAAAGTACCTCGAAAAAGCCATTTCAATTTTCGCAGGGCAAGATCCGATATATAAAGAGCTAAAGCAGATTGCTATTATTCCAGCTGGGAGCGCCGGAAATGCAAAAGCAATGTATGATGACGTTTTATCTAAACAAGTTGATGCATTGGAGTTAATTGTCTTCTTATTTGATTATGACAAAGGAGGATTAGATGGATGGAAAAATATTGCTAAACTAGGATCCGATAAGGTAATTCCCATCTTTTATCAAGACAATTATGTAAATGAATATGAGACCAACAAAAATATAACAGATAAAGATTCGTATATGGTGGAAGATTTATTTTCACCGGAATCATATAAAGAGAAAGTCGAATATATTCATAAAAAGAATACACATAAAGAGTTCCGATGCAATGACCAAGGTAAAACGACAGAAGCAATAAAAAAGCATATTGAGAACCATTACTCTCAATTTAAAGATGAATGGTTTGATAGATTCAAACCTGTATTGGATCAATTAATTAGTATTTTTAAATTATAGACATGGGCAAAACAGTAACTACATATTTGATTGACGGAGATCCAAAGGGGACGCAGTATGCATTTATCAGCAACAAGATTTGTCAGATGTTTGTGATTCCGCGTTCGAACCTGGCCTATCTGAATGAGCAGGAGAAACTGCACAAGCCAGCATTCTATATCCTGATCGGAGAAGATGAGACGACGAAGCCGCAAGCCTATATCGGAGAGACCGAGAACTTTAAGGAACGTGTTAAAGACCATGACAGCAAAAAAGCATTTTGGCAAAAAGCACTTGTCTTTGTCTCGAAAGACGAAGATATGACCAAAGCCGACGTGCAATATCTGGAATATCGTGCGATTGCTGAGGCCAAGCGGTCGAACTCGTTCGTGCTAAACGAAAACAAACAGGTTCCCAAAGCGCCGAATCTTCCCGAGCATCAGCGGGATGCTATGGATGAATTTTTTGACGACATTAAGTTCCTTGCGTTATTCATTGGTTGTGGTATCTTTGAAATATCTCAGCCCAAGGAGGAACATCTGTTCTATACAAAGGCCAGAGGATGTAAGGCAAAAGGATTTTATAATTCCGTAGGATTTACAGTATTAAAGGGTAGCATCGTAGCCAATAATTGTGTTCCCTCTTTTACATGGAAAGCAAAGAGGGAAAGAATGGTCGAAGAATATGCGACTTTGAATAACGGCATTTGGACGATGGACTCGGACAAGACCTTCTCCAGTCCCAGTACTGCCGCAGATTTCTGCACAGGTCGGCCATCCAATGGATGGAACGAATGGAAAGATAAGGACGGGAATACATTGGATTCGGTATATAGAAAGCAATTGGAATAAAATAATTACCTTCTCGTAGGATGAGCAATCTACTATATAAGTATCTTGACATTAATGGTGCTATAATGATGTTGTATTATAGCGATCTCATGTACACCAATGCCACAATGTTTAATGATCCTTTTGATTGTCATCCAAGTCTAATAGATTGTTCGAATGTACCAGCTGAGGAACGTAAGGGTTGGCCTGCAAATGTTATCGAAGAGCTACACTCAAATCGATTCATAAACAATCGGGAAGATTTATGGATATGCTGTCTATCCAAATTGTATGATTCTATTTTAATGTGGAGTTATTATAATAAACATGAAGGCGTTTGTCTTGGTCTTAATATGGATCATGTCGCCAAATATATCAAGGTCAATTATGGCATGATGGTAACGACTCAAGGCCAAGAGGTTCAATATCGAAATATTCTGCATAAACCAAATTATTATCGAGATCGAGAAGATTTTTTCAGTTATCAGATATTTCCCAAAAAAAAGACGGACGAATAATTCATCCAAATTATTTTTTTAGTAAAAGTGCGTTCTATTTAACTAATACCTTTATAAAATATTGGATAATAAATTTGTCAAAAGACATGCAATTCTTGCTGTTGCAAGCTTTGGTAAGAAAAATTGCTTGTGGAAACAGCTATATGTATAGAGAAATACCGCCCAAAACTCTTGTTCTGAACGGTATTAGCAAAGTCTGTGTGGGTATTGTCGTAAATAATCACCTAATACAATTATCCCCAACAATTTTTCAAGCATTTAAAATCATTTACGCATAATTTTAATATACCATTCACATTCCGGATGATATCCATAAAAGGTCTTGCCATCGCCACCCAAATCCCAAGGAGAAGTTATTTCAATAGAACGATATGGCAAACATTCATATTTCTTTCGACGTATCAGTATTTTTACACGTCTTCTGAATCGCTTAGAAGCAATCTTTTTCCCCTGTTTCTGTGATTTACAACAACAAATAACGCCTGCGGGAAACTTTTTCTTCGATCTACTCATTTGATGTAATATTACGAAGTATAATAGATATATGATTCTATCCTACTTCGGTTAAACATTACATCTTCTGTTTTTTTAGTTTCATCATATTTAGAATTTCTTTTTATTCAATTCCTCTAATTTTTCTAAGCTCATTATCATAATGCCCCTAATTATTGTATCCTACCCATTTTCAGCTCCATCTTCAGCATCTCGTACACGTAAGCTGAACTTTCGACATAAAGCCCGGTCGCGGAATCAGAGAGCTTGATGAAAGTTTCCGAATTGTAAAACAGAGCGATAGCCTCGGTCATGGACAGCCCCTCGTCCTCCATCAGATAGAAGACGATGTCCTTGGTAATGCCCTCCGTGAGGTAGCGTATTTTCTTATCGTTCATAATATTTCGAGGTATTGGACGGCGCGTGCCGAGTGGAAAAGATATTGCGAGGAAACCTTTTTGTAGCGCAGTCCAGCAACCAACATCGGCAGGTCGATGATCCCGTCTTCGAAATTACGGAAGAGTGTGGCAATGGTATCGTCGGCTACCGGGCCTATCACGATGTCGTAATCGTGGACAGGATGCGCCCCCTCGCGGCTGCGGTTGGCCATCACAAACAGCGCCCACTCCTGGTCAGGCTCAGCGAAGCGTTTGACGGATAGTGCGCCGTCGGCTATCGCCGCCGCCTCGTCGAACCCGAAAGCGGTAACGACCGGTTCACCGCCGTAGATAGCCGCCGTGCGACGGGCCATCTGCACGGCCTGTTCTTCTATTTCAGTCAGGTAGAATCCCTGTCCGAAATCCTTGTAGGGCTTGCACCGGGCCAAATCTATCCGGGCGATAGCGGTGTTCGATCCGTGGTAGAGTTTCATCTTACGCCTCCTCCGTTATTGTAACACACACGGGTCAAATCCTGTACGCTGTCGCTGAGCGAAAGAAGATGCTCGGCCTCGTAGTGTTCAGCGAGGAAGTCCAGCCCCTTGTAGCGGTTCAGGTAGTTGCCAGCTTCGCGCACCGTCATGCCATGCGTGCGTGCAAATTCACTTATGTTGGCCACAATGTAACCGATTACGCGCCGATCTACGGGAACCATAGCCTGCAAGCGCACCGACGCCGACAGGCCCAATGCGTCCAGCACTTTCGTGACGGTACGGATCGTCAGCCCGCGCCCGCTTTCGATCTTGGAGATTTGGGCCTTGCCCACGCCGACTCTTTCGCCCAGTTCCTCCTGTGTCATTCCGCGGCGGGTCCGTTCACTGCGGATCAAGCCCCCAATATTATCAATTTTCGTATTCATAATCTCGCGTTTTTACAAAGATAACCTGAAGTTGCCAATTATGGAAACCATACAGCAAAAATTTTACCTTAAAATAAAAAAGCATTCTGTGTGGATAAAACAGATTAAAGCAGACCGGCCGGGCATAGCTATAAAAGTAACCGAACTGCAAACATAAGGAAACGGACAACAGACAGCCACCTGCCGAATAAGCGAACGGCTGTCATTAATCCGGAGGCTGGAGCTGGTCTACAACTCGCCGGGAGGATTCGTCAGAAGGCACTTCTCCGAGTTTATCGAAACATACAGGGGAATTGAAGAAAAAGAAAATGAATGACGGGAGAAAAGATAAAAATCCGACCGACGGGTCGGCGTTACAACAAACGATATTATCTTTACCACAACAGATTCCGCCGCGCCACTCAACGATGCGTACCAGGACGGAACTTTCGCGTTGACAGGTATATGAACTGGCTGAAAGATATAAAAAACCGGATTCATCGCCAGTAACTGAAAGCTGGGAGAGGAACGACCGGGACTACATTACAAATGCAATACAATATTTGAATATAACAAGATGTTTCGATATGGCTTGGATAGATAAAAACTTATTGCCTTCACTACGGATGATCGATTCTTTCAGAAGCATGAGGAAGATCCGCATCCAGGGAATCCCCTTTATGGAAAACCGTCCCGTCAAATTTTCCAAGACAGGGAACAAATTCGTGCTAGACTTCAAAACGCAGATCGCGGAACACAACAGTGTAGAATTGGCAAAATACAGCAACCTGCCACAATTTACCTTTGCACACGGCAACAGATCATATATCGTCCCCGACGGGATGAGCAGGATCACGACATACAGGGACAATATTTTGGGTAGGGTTTCCAACGACTTCTCGATAGAGGTCGAGGCCCAGATCATTCATAGCAGTAAAATCCGTCCGGATCGCAAATATTTTTTCCGATATTTCGTCCCTGTCGAAAAAGGAGGGTATTTTGGAGATTACGCCTATTATTATTTTCTATGCCAGGGGAAACAGGCCGGTAGTTTGATAAAAATAAGTCTTCCCGGTAACGAGATACATCTGTACCATTTCGGATACAAGAACGGATTCTATTTAGTCGTCGAATCGGTAAAGCCGTGTTACCTGACAGAGATCGAAAACATTGCTTACGCGGCCCTGCTAACCCTCGGTTTCCTGTCCGGGACGTTGCATCTGCAAGAGGCGTTCATCATCGCCAGTAAAAGCGACCGTTATACCCGGCCCGTAGAACTATACTACAAATCATTGCGGGAAAGCATCTCCGGACAATACTCTGTTTTCACGACAAACGCCTACTCCGTATTAGTACCCATATCGAGAAAAATGAAGGCACGAAACGCGGAAAGCCGGATGATGCAAATAATCGAGAAGCGATGGAAGTGCAGGATACAGCCCATAAAGGAAGAGGTATTTTCTGCCATGACGAACCTTTTTATTACCCATGAGCCGGTGGCAAGGGCCGCCCTGCTGACCTTGACCGCATCGAAGCTGGGATTGGAACTGCAAGCGGGGGTTTATTGCATAGCCTTTGAAACCCTATGCGATGCCATTAGTAAAATATATAACCTTTCGGCGCCTCATGTCATTGATGAAACACACTGGCAAACCATTCTCCCCGTATTATCGGACGTCATTCGCAAAGCGTCCCTACCCCAAGACGCAGCGTCTTTCGCGATGCAGAAAATACAAAATCTGAACCAGCCGACAAACCGGGATAAACTGATGCAACCGTTCATGGCCGTCAAGTATCAATTATCCGGAGAGGAAATAAGGGCCATTAAAGACAGAAACCGCTTTTTACACGGGCATCTCAATGTCCAATCCGGAGAAAACGAGATTGATAAACTATTCTACACCAGCCTGATGTTTCATCGGCTTTGCTGTATATTGATCTTAAAGATGAGCGGATTCGACGGACATATCGTCAATAATATTCCGCTGTATGCTGCGGATTTGCATATCACAACAAACGAATGGGGCTTCAAAAAGATATAACGGTGGCAGTTAATACGAATACCCCCACAAGACCAAAACGAGTATTGATCCGTATCGCCGACCGCCCATATTTCCTCTTTCTCCCCTTATTTCGACATTCCTGCACGAACACCCGCGTATCCTATTGAAAAAGCCTTCCGCCCGTGTTGCGGCGGAAGGCTTTCGTATGTCATGCACTCTCCAGCTTAGTGACGAATCTTACCTGTCGCTTTATTGCCTGAGAAGACATTGCAAGTGCTCCCGATTATCGACGATTTACCTGTACCGGCTTGCCGGCAGTATCGTTCTTATGTAAATTCCGATACATAAAAAACGTGCAAACCATTGCACGTTCAGAGCTACTATACGGTTACTTTATATCTCGCATCTTTTCAGGGTTCTGACGACAATCGAAAACAAGAGAAATAACGATCTTTTCCGGCAGTGTATAATAGAGGATTTTATAGTTTCCCTCGACAAGATACCTGAATTCGACCGATAAGTCTTTCAGTAGTTCTTCCCGCTGTCCAAGCAAGGGGATTGTCCGAAAGAATTCGTGTACGTTGCGTAATTTTCGTTGCGATCTTTCGCGCAACTCTCACACCCGCCTCCTTTTTGTGGTAGCCAAAGATCTCTTCCAGACTCGAAGCAGCCTGCTCCGACCATTCGACGATTACCGCCACGATGCAATGCGTTTTTCCATTTCGGATTGCGATATCGTGCGACCCGCCTCCGCATCAACAATAGCTCTCTCAGCCATCGCACGATACTCTTCGATCGTCATATGGTGCAAAGGCTTCTCCTCTATGGACGTGGCCTTGATCTTCATCCGCTTGAGCATTTCCATCACGAACGAATGCTCCTGCTCGGATTTCGGGGTTATGATGATCTGATTCATAGTTTCCTCCATTTCTCTTGTTACAAAGATAACGCAAAGCAATTTAACTTTAAGAATCCGTCGGTTTAATGGCAGAATTATTCTTGAACTTGCGCATCAAGAACTCTTATGTAAAAACGCTTGAGCGGAAAGGCTATTCCGCTTCGAGGAAGAACACTCCACTTTCGTATGCCGGTTGGCCTCCGCGGGCGTATGATCGGCAATACCGCCCCGGTTCGCCCCGTTCTTCCGGCACACCAACAACTGTCAACAAACACCCAGTACGATACTTGCGTCGATATTCAGTTTCCGGCTGATATCCTGTGCTACTTTGTACGTTGGCTCCGTTTTCCCCGACACAATAGCGCTGACACGCGACGGGCTGATATTAAGCATTGTCGCAAGAGCTCGCTGAGTCAAGTGCATTTCATACATTCGCAATTTCATCACATCGGCGAGCGATGGAGTACCAATAGCAAAATGTTCCTCGGAGTAGTCAGCCACGAGGTTCGACAACAATTCAAGCTCGATGAGATTTGCATCATCTTTCGGCGTATTGTCGTCTACCAGCGGAAGCAACTCTTCAACTCGATTAACCGCCCAATCGTATTGGGCTTTATTCTCAATTTTTGTCATACTCGCTCTACTTTTATATGTTCCGACAATCAATTCTATCGTATTCCTCATGCGGCCCTATGAATCGGATATATACAAACCGAATCGTGAACTTAATTACGGCAACCAGACGGAAATCGTTGCCTTTGATATTGAATACATAACGTTGTTTGCCAATATTATCAACGCTATTGAAGGTCTTTTTTATATCTACGAAGCAGCTCCATTCGCTTTTCTTTACATTCTGTACCCAATCTTGCAGAGCAACCTTTGATTCTGGATGCTTCTCGGCGTATTCATTAACAACCTGCTCGGTGAAAATCCTCATATCTAATTGGGTTGGACATCAATTACAGTGCAAAGATACCCAATTTATATCTGGATATTCCTAAAACGCACAAAATGGAACAAATAAAGTAAAGTGTTATAGTATACTGAATTTGTCGTATTTCCGCAGTACGAATCGGCGATCGAAAATATCCGGTACATTCGCTTCGGCGGATAGATACACGATGGAGTTATTTTTCGTCTAAAGTGTGGATACCCCAGCCCTTAGGCGTGGGAAAGGTAAACCTATGGACTGTCTTTTCGTGGATGATCGATCTCGTGTCCTAAAAGCGATGGTGGAAAGAAACAGGGAAAATGAGGAGATTATAGATACCTCCGAAGCCGCTAAGTATTTAGCTTGAGGATCACTTCCCTGGATTGTGAATCGTGAGCTGCGGGAACGGGAACGCGATGCCCTCTTTGTTGAAAGAGGAGTAAATCGTTCTGTTCATGGTAAAAAACACAGCCCAATAGTCCGCTGTTTTGACCCATACGCGCAGCGTGATATCCACGCTGCTCGCGGCCAGTGCCCCGATTTCGATCGTCGCTGCTGGTTCTTTCAGAATACGGCTATCTGCGTCGATGATCCGTTGTATAACAGATTTCACTTTTTCGAAATCCTCATCGTACTCCACACCGATCGTGAAGTCCACGCGCCGGGTATCTTTTTTGCTGTAGTTGATGATGGCGTTGCTGCTCATAGCACCGTTCGGGGCAAAGATTACCTTGTTGTCAGGAGTAAGCAATACCGTATGGAAGATCTGAATTTCCTGTACCGTACCGCTCACACTGGCGCCTTCGATGTAATCGCCCACCTTGAAGGGTCTGAATACGAGTATTATCAAACCTCCCGCAAAATTCGACAGATTACCGGAAAGAGCCATGCCGATTGCCACACCAGCCGAGGCCAGCAGCGCGGCGAAACTCGTAGTTTCAACACCCAGTTTTCCGATCACGGCGAAAGCCAGTATAAGATTCAGCAGGATGCTCACGAGACTTTTGAGAAACGTCTGCACGCTGATCTCCATATGGCGTTTTTTCATAATTTTGGCGACCAGTTTGTTGATATACCTGATAATGATGCGGCCGATAATGTAGATTAGTGCAGCGGCCAAAATGGATTTCCCGGCATCCATGCCGAAGTTGACCAGTTTTTCCAATACTTGACTGAGTTCCATGGCAATTTGTAGTACGATTAAAAGATTGTTTCGTAAATAAGGAAGGCCGAAGCCTTCCTTATTGGTATCAATAATAATATACTCTTCCGGATTGATTTGTATATTATCGTTCTTTATATGTGCCTTGACTAATTTGTCTATACGTCAATCCGGGGTTGCATGTTTTTGAGTATAATGCTCTGGTTATTCCTTCCTGCATGAGAATATTTTCCATACGCCGGCACTCAGCGCAGCACCCACGAACGGAGCGACGATAAAGAGCCACGACTGCGAAAGTGCGACGCCGCCTTCGAACAGGGCCGGGCCGATCGAACGGGCCGGGTTGACCGAAGTTCCCGTGATAGGAATACAAACGATGTGTACCAGTACCAGCGTCAGACCGATGGCCAGACCTGCCAAGTTCCCTGCGCCGCGTTTTTCATCCGTAGCGCCCAGTACCACCAGCACGAAAATGAATGTAAAGACCGCCTCGGCGATGAATGCCTGAAGTCCCTCGCCACTGTCGAAACTGTTTGCACCGGTTATCGTAGGCCCGCTATGTGCACCTGTTGAAACCAGCACGTAAATAATCGCCGAGCCGATGATGGCGCCGATTACCTGAAAGAGCATGTACATACCGGCTTCTTTGCCTTTCATGCGGCCTGAAAGTAACACGCCCAACGTGATGGCAGGATTGATGTGGCAACCCGAAATTCCACCGATGGCATAGGCCATGGCTACGACCGAAAGACCGAAAGCAAAAGCGACCCCCAGCGTGCCCACACCCGCGCCGACCGTATCTGCCACATTGCCTGCGAATACGGCGCTGCCGCATCCCATAAGAACCAGAACCATCGTTCCGATCATCTCTGCAAGGTATTTTTTCATAACTATTGAGTATTAAAAATAATTCCAATGATAAAGGTAGTAAATAAATTCGTACTGCCGATAATTTTAAGATGAATTTAGATTAGACCGAAGGCGGTTTATTTTTTTGACTCTTCCAAAGACGCCAGACGAGATTCTTTCATCAGTTTGGTCAGTTCAAGGATAGCTTTACGGGCGCGGGTGTCGGCTGCTTTGTTGCCATTTTCGAGTTGACGGGTTGCATCGGCAGAAAATTCAGCCATCTTGGCTTGGATCTTCTCAAATAATTTTTTCATTTTGATTGAGTGTTAAACATGACCGACAAATATGCGATTTTTGTGTTATTATTAGTTCGTGCTAACACTCGGAAGTTTGTTGCAGGTATTTGCAATATATCGTTTGCAAAAAATCATCCACCTGTTTTTTTGTTTTTTCATAGGGTTCATATTTCTCATTAAACATGCCTTGTTTCAACGGCTCCCGGTTTTATTTTTTCTGCTCAGCTTCCTTGAAGAACGATGTAAACAAATCAAGGTCGTGTCTTAGAAAATATACTTGCCTCCATCTAAATTCTTCCCAAGGAACCCAATTGGAATCAAAGATTGTTAGATTGCCAATGTGCCGATAGGTCAAAGAGAGTAAATATTCGAATATGCGGAACACTCTGATGAATTCGGAGTTTGTAAAAATATCTTTTGGGAAATAGGGGCGTAATTCCCTTAAAAAATAGTACTTAACGGAGTTTTATATCCTATTATCATTGTAATTTGTTCAAGTCTGCTGCGTCCCAGTAACAAGGATGTAAATTCTTCAGTATATAGTATTGATCTGAGTCTTCCGAAAAAGTGTATTTGGGGAGTATTAAATGAAACAAGGCATTCAGAAGTGAATATTTGCCATATTTCACACAAGCTATGCCTATGGTGTACCATAACATGACTGCGACCCAGTAATGAATGTTTAAAGTTCCATTAGTATATGTGGAAATAGATTTTATTGGATTTGCGGCCAATTTTACGAGTATATCTGTAATTGCCTCGAAATGCTTTGATTTTCCCCAGCGGACAGTTGAGATACTCATAGGGAGTAGGGGATCTACCGCATTCTGATATATACCGAGGTATGTGCGGAAACTATCGGAATCGAAGACAAAATGATAGTCGGCATGCTGCATGATTTTGCCGTAGGCGCGTTGTCCTTCCGACTCGAATAGGTCAGAAAATGCGATACTCCCATGTGGAGAGGCAAGATATTTCTTTGTCCGGGTAAGGATGATCTCTTTGTTTAACGGGTGCTCGGCATCGCAATCCGAAAGGGCGGGTATGCCGTCGGTTTTCAATACAACGGATAATAGCAGTTAATCCTTTGTCTCAGGTGGCCGACCTGCCGCAGGTAATCAGTCCGGATTCGGAAAAGATGCGATGTGAAAATTCGTGTAGTTTAGGCGGATAAGCATCCAGTTCTTCGGCTGTGTTCCGGAAACGACAATCGATATAATCCCCGTTTATTTTTACAATCGTCAGTGAACTATGTTCCAAAGGCACGTTCCTTCGATGTCATCTTCATGACAGATAACCTGAGCGATAGCCCTGCGAGCCTTTGTCGGTTCTTTCAGATGAGATTGCGCTTCTTCTTCGTTGGGTTCGAAGTATGGTTTCATCAGGTTGCCCCGTTCGCTTAATAGGGAGGAATAGTCTACGGCTTTACCATATTTGTCCCGATACCATTTTTCATAATCGGTTATGTTTTTTTCTCCACCGAGCGCAGCTAATTTTTTTAGCAAATCTGCTATGATGTCCCGACCGGAAGGGATGCCGGAAGATCGTGAAATACCCGCGCCCAGTAAAAGTGCATAAGTGCCTTTATTTAATTAAAACATAGAACCGTCGCGGAATATGAACCGACTTCTCCGACGGCATGGGGGCGCGAACAGGCGCCGATGTCAACAACTCTACTCGGCTGTTCCGCTCCGTTCCAGTAACTCCAGAAGCGGCGGGGCGATTTCAATCTGTTCGCATTTGAGAGACGAAATCAATTCCTTTCCCTTCGGGGTTAACGAAAAATACATCTGACGCTTGTCTTTTGTGCCTATCACGCGCTCGACCAGTCCTTTTTTCTCGACCGAGCCGATCACTTTCGAGTTGTTCGACGAAGTCAGTCCCAACAGCTCGCCGATTTCTCCCGAAGAGAGGCTGCCGGCTTTGAGCAACGAACACAGCGCCATTCCTTCGTTCAAACAAATTCCGTATGTTTTTTCAAATCCTTGCTCGAATTGGTTGACCGCGCGCTGAATGTCGCGTATTTTACATAGTCTATCCATGTCTTTGACGTTTCGATGCATGTTGCAGTATTTTAGTTATTTACCGCATTCGGTTTTCAAAAAGTTATTTATTGTCTTTTCTCTTTTTGGAACAGCCCGAACAACAGCGCCCGTCGACGCATTCCGGGCGACGAGGCGATCGGGCTCGCAGCCTACAAGTCCTCGATAGAGATCTCCGCCGGGTGAATCGTGGCAATACTGAGCCGGATGATCCCAAACCTGTTCATGATCCTTTCCGTTTAGAATGCAAAAGCGGCATGTACGCCGGCCGATACATGGGAGTGATCCCGCGTCCATGCGTAACCTACGACCGGGCCGAAATGAAAGCCCCCCAGATGGATCGCTTCGTAAACGGCCTCGGTGTGCAGGGAAAACTTCGCTTTGTCGACGATCGATATGCCCGGCATCAGCGACAGTTGAAGATCGTTCAGTACCTGAAATCTCGCTCCTGCGCCGATCTCCCAATGACGCTCCTCGCCGGGAATGAATTCTATTCCGGCGCCCAGAGCCCAGCGACTGTGCGGGGCGAGCGTCCTGAAATAGTGCGCATGGATCGCCGGAGCCCACTCTTTATGCTCGATGCCGTATGCCGCGCCGAGGCTCAGTCCTGCTTCGTTTCGCGGGTGGGCGTGCTCTCCGTGTCCCGCTCGCTCTTGCGCCCAGAGACCGAGGACGGAGGTTGCCGCCGCGAGAACGACTAAAATTCCTTTTTTCATAGCATATGTCGGTTTTAGACGAACAGGTTTACATTCGCTCCTTCGGCACGCTCCATGTAGGTCGCAACGCCGCCTACGGTCGCTTCGTCCAACAGCTCTTCGCGTTTGACACCCATGACGTCCATCGACATCTGGCAGGCGATAAATTCCACGCCGCTGTCTATGGCCTGTTGCCGTAACGATTCGAGCGAGTCGATACCCTTTCGTTTCATGATGTGGCGCATCATCCGGTCGCCGATTCCCAGCATACTCATTTTGGAAAGGTGTAATTTCAGTGAACTTGACGGTAGCATCATGCCGAACATGCGTCCGAAAATATCCTTTTTTACCTTCGGCTTGGCGACTTTCTTGATCACGTTCAATCCCCAGAACGTAAAGAATATCGACACCTTCTGTCCGGTAGCCGCCGCGCCGTTGGCCAGCACGAATGTGGCCAAGGCTTTATCCAGGTCGTCGCTGAACATGATGAGCGTTTTGGCTTTGCCGTCGCACGAGGTGGCCGTCCTGCACGCTTGGGGCGAACCTTTTTCAATGACGACCGTATATTTGCCCTTTTCTTCCGAATTGGATATCAGGATGTTTCCGGTCGTGTTGCACCATGCCTGCGCGTCGCGCGAGAATCCGGCGTCGGTGGCGACCATTTCGATTCGTTCGCCTTTGCCGATCGAGTCGATCGCCTGTTTGATCTTCATGACCGGGCCGGGGCACTGCAATCCGCAGGCGTCGATTTTCAAGGTTTTTATCCGCTCCCCGGTATGCTGCGTATCCGTTTTGCCATCCGTTCTGATCGTCGCCGTTTTATTTTCGATCGGCGCGGTCGCCGTCGCATAGGTTTTGTATCCGCCCGACAGGTTTTTGACACGGGTAAACCCGTGTCCCGTCAGAATTTTCAAGGCCAGGTATCCCCGCAGACCAACGGCGCAATAGATGTAAATCTCTTTGTCGCGCGGCAGTTCGCCGATCCGGCCGCGAAGCTCGTCCAGCGGAATGTTCACCGAACCGGGGATCGCTCCGAAGGCGTGTTCCTCGCGGGTACGCACATCCAGAAACAGCGTGTCGCAGCGATCCGCTTCCGCCATTTGCCGCCAGGTCGCCACAGGCATCGCCCCGCTGATGATGTTGCCGGCCACATAGCCGGCTATGGCGATCGGGTCTTTTGCCGATGAAAAAGGAGGGGCGTAAGCGTGCTCGACTTTTATCAGATCGTAAACCGTGCCTCCCTGCTTGATCAGCAGGGCAATCTGGTCGATACGCTTGTCCGCTCCGTCGTAGCCTACGCACTGACCGCCGTAGAGTTTGCCGCTCGCGGGGTCGAAGGTCAGCTTGAGGGTCAGCGGCAACGCATCGGGATAGTACCCCGCATGCGAGGCCGAATGGGTGGTCGAACTGGCATACGGAATGCCGAACTGTTTGAGCCGCTTGGCCGCAAGTCCGGTCGAAGCCACCGTCATATCGAACACTTTGGCGATAGAAGTTCCTATCGCCCCTTCATATCGGGTCGTATTGCCGAAGACCATGTTGTCCGCCACGATGCGTCCCTGGCGGTTGGCGGGATTGGCCAGGTAATTTAGCCAGGGTTTGCCTGTCAGCGGATGCGGAAATTCGATGGCGTCTCCCACAGCATAAACATCCGCCGCCGAAGTCTGAAGATAGTCGTCCACCCAGATGCCTCCCGTCTCGCCGATCCTGAGTCCGGCTGCTTTGGCCAGTGCCGTTTCGGGACGGACGCCGATCGAAAGGATAACCAGGTCGGTCGCGATACTCTTCCCGCTTGTGAAAAAGACCTCGATTTTGTCGCCCCGTTTTTCGAAGCGTTCGACGCTCTGCTCCAAATAAAGGTGCACCCCTTTTTGTAACAAGTGTTGGTGCACATGCGAGGCGATGGAGAAATCGACCGGCGCCATCACCTGATTGCCCATCTCTACGATCGACACTCCCGCTCCCGCGCGATGCAAGTTCTCGGCCATTTCCAATCCGATAAATCCCGCGCCCACGACGACAGCGCTGGCGACCGTTCGTGTGGTTATATAGTTTTTGATACGGTCCGTATCGTCGACGTTTCTCAGGGTGAAAATTCCTTCGCTGTCGATGCCCTTCAGCGGCGGACGCACAGGCGAAGCGCCTGGCGACAGGAGCAGCTTGTCGTAGCTTTCCGTATAGGTCGATCCATCCGCACGGCGCACTTCGACGCTCTTTGCCGCGGTATCGATGCCTACCGCCTCGTTTTCGATCCGCACGTCGATATTGAATCGTCCGCCGAACGAAGCCGGGGTCTGTAAAAAGAGTTTTTCCCGTTCGGCGATCGCGCCGCCGATATAATACGGCAGACCGCAGTTGGCGTACGAGATGTATTTGCCTTTTTCGAGTAGGACGATCTCGGCCTCCTCGTCTGCTCGGCGAATCCTGGCCGCCGCGGTTGCACCTCCCGCGACGCCTCCGATAATGATATGTTTCATATAGCCTGTTTGAAAATTATTTACAATGCGATCTAATGGAAGATACTTCTGTAGGAAAGTAATGGCGCAAAGGTGCGAATTGTTTTCCGATAAAACAAGATTCCTGTGGAAAATAATTTCCGGATTTGTATCGTTGTTTTTTTAATGATCTTATAATTAGTATATTATGTCTTTTATGGGGCGGGTATGCGTTTAAAAATAATGACGTGACAACCGATGAGGGCGAGGAATAGGTCTTTTTGAAACGGTCAATAGGGCCGGAACGACTTAAAATATGCTATCTTTGCGGCTCAGCCGTAAATTGACATGAAGTGAAAACAAAAAGAATTACCGAACGCGATTACGTCAAAGCCAGTCGCAGAGGAAGCCGCGAGGCCGAGATCGAGAATCACAACCGTCCGATCTGTTTCAGTCGGATACACAAATCGAAAAAGGTCTACGACCGCAAACGTCGGAAGGCAGATGATAAAAGGCATCTGCCTTCGTCGTTTTACCGGATCGGACGAATTTGGTAAGCGGACGGTGTCGATATTAAAGATATTTTCCGTCAAGGGAATATCCCTGATTCGTTGCGTTCCGCACTTTATTCGCACAAATCCGGCAGTATAGAATCCCAAAATATTACGGCGTTTCACCGAAGAAGATCTAGGCGCTTTGTCCGTTATTCTGAGCGATCAAAAAGTCAATCGGTTTCTACCGAATTATTTTTATTAAATTTACGGTTGTAGCCGTTCGTCGGCGAAAGCCGGAGAATCGTATCGTGCGGGGCCGGGTTCTGCGGTTGCGCGTGAAACGCGCCGGGCGTCGAAAGGGATCGGTTCTTCGATTCGGCAGGACGGCGCGTTTCGTGGCAAAGTATTTGATAAGCTTGTAGTTGGTATGAATTTAAATTGAATGTTATGTTATATCGTTTTTTATTTCCCGTCAGACCGGAAAGCGCGAAGACGTCGCTGTTATTGTTGGCGGCGAGGGTTATTTTCGGCGTATTGCTGATGTCGCACGGGTTGCAGAAGTGGGCCGGATTCGCGCAGATGGCCGATGTCTTTCCCGATCCGTTGGGCGTCGGCAGCCGTTTCTCGCTGATGCTGGCCATATTCGGCGAGCTGGTTTGTTCGTTCGGTTTTTTGATCGGCTTTTTGTACCGCCTCGCGATGATCCCGATGATTTTTACGATGGCGATGGCCTTTTTCGTGATTCATAGCCAGGATGCCTTTGCCGTTCGCGAGTTGGCGTTGGTGTACCTGGTCGTTTTCGTGCTGATGTACATCGCAGGGCCGGGCAAGTTCGCCGTCGATCGGTATTTTGCGGTGAAAGAGCGCGGCCGCTGAGCCGACGAACCGGCGGCAGGCGCGCGGGGAACGGGCTTCGCTCGCTGCGCGTGTCGCGTTTCAGATAGATAAAAGATGAACTGATGGAAGAATTCGGATCGATTTGCCGGGAGGTGCTTTTGTGGCCCGAAGGCGTGCCTTCGTCCAACGGCCTTTCTGGAGCGGAGCAGACGCTCGGGCCGGGACTGATCGGCAATGTTTCCGTCCCCGTGTTGTACGTTTATCCGGCCTCGCAGCCGTGCGGGCAAGCCGTTATCCTGTGTCCGGGCGGAGGATTTCGGGGCGTGGCCGTGGAGCACGAGGGCCGCGCTTTCGCATCGTGGTTCAACGAGCGGGGCATTACGCTGGCCGTATTGAAATACAGGTTGCCGAACGGCCGCCGCGAGATTCCCGGAGAGGATATCCGCCGGGCGGTACGCCTGTTGGAAGAGTGCTCCGGAGAGTTGCGCATCCGGTCTCTGGGGGTGATGGGGGCCTCCATCGGAGGCTATGTCGCGGCGTCGGCGGCCCTGTTCCCGGAGACGGGAATGCGACCGGATTTTCAAATCCTGCTTTATCCGGTTATCAGTATGCGGGACGGGCTGACGCATCTTCCCTCGCGCGAGCGGTTGATGGGGCCGCACCCTTCCGGGGATGAGATCGCCGCATATTCGCTCGACCGGTATGTTTCCCCGGAGACGCCGGCCGCCTTTATCGCGCTGGCCGGGGACGACCAGGCCGTTACGCCCGAAAACAGCCTGCTGTATTACCGGGCCCTGATGGATAATCGGGTTCCCGTTTCGCTGCATATCTATCCCAAGGGGGGACACGGTTTCGGGTTCAGCGATACGTTCCGCTATAAGCGGCAATGGCTCGCCGAACTGGAGAAATGGCTCGACGGGTTGAGGTAGCGCTATTTTGCGACGGGCGTCCGCCATAAGAAAACCGTTGCGCGGAATGCGGTCGGAAATGCGTCTTCGTATTTTGCCGGATTCTCCCGGGGCCCGTTTATTTGCGGGGCAGGGCGATTTCGGGCAGCGGGCCGGGGGCGACCGGTTCGACGTTGATCAGCCGCAGGTTGTCGAATACGGTCTGCTGCGCCACTTGTCGCAGGTATTCCGCCTGCTGCTGCGGAACGCCCGCCCGGATCTCCGAGGCGTACGGTTTGCCGTAGATAACGCTGAAAATTACGTTCGCCGCGAGCAGCGTGCCCGCTTCCGACGGATGGCTTCCGTCCGGCATATACAGTTCGTATTCGGGTTTCTCGCTCCGTACCCGCATCCAGGCCAGTCCTACCGGCGCGCACCAGCCGCCGCTGCGGTAAGCCATCTCCAGGTAACTGGTCGCCAACCGCTGCTGCATACCTTCGTAGGTCGCTACCGGCGGATAGTGGTTCCCGTAAGTCTTACTGCCTTCTTTGCGTCCCCAGGTCATGTAATAGATTACCCGCGCCTGCGGACTTCCGGCGTGAACGAGACTGTCCAGCGTCCGGGCGGGCCGGTACGTTCCCTCGGCGACCAGTTCGGTCGGCAGGGCCGGGGCTTCGCTCTGCTCCTGTAGGACGACGTAGTCCCATCCTCCGGCGGCGAGCATCCGAAGCAGTTTCCCGTTTTGCAGGTGGCCGGTAAAGCGTTGGCTGCCCTTGGTGCAGGCCGTCGCGTCGATCGGAAAGCCGACGCTTTCGCCGATTTGCGACACCAGATCGGGAAGGTTATGGTAAAAGGTATAACTGTTTCCGATGAAGAGCACTCGGATCGGTTGGGATTTCTGGGCCGCCAGGGCGGTTCCGGCAAGCAGGAAGACGAAAAGCAGAATTTTTTTCATGATAAAGGATTTTGGTGGTTACGGTAACGGTTCAAATCCCATGCCCGGCGGATCGTTCCGCCGAAGCCGCTCGTTCGCCGCATTACCGCAGGATCAGCCCCGCGGTTAGCAGTATTCCGAAAATCAAGATATTACGGGACGTTTTTCCCAGGATGAGATTCAGTTCCCGGCCTTCGCGGATTCGTACCATCCGTCGCCAGGCTGCCAGGTGAAACGGCAGGTAGGCCAGCGGGAGTAGCCCCGCCGCGAAATACCCGCCGGAGAGCAGCGTCAGACAGAGTCCTGAGGCGACTATTCCCAGCGTCAGGTACGCCAGGCTGCCCGCTTTCGGGCCGAAACGCACGACCAACGTCCGTTTGCCGCTCTGCGCATCCTGCTCGCGATCCCGGTAGTTGTTTACCATCAGCAGCGTATCGATCACCAGTCCGCAGGCCAGCGAAACGACCGTTACTTCGGTCGTCCATCCGTGACACAGCACATAGTAGGTGACTCCGACCGGAACGAAACCGAAAAAGACGATCACCAGCCCGTCGCCCCAGCCGTGGTAGGCCAGCGGGTACGGCCCGGCGGTGTACAGGAATGCGAATACGACGCAGACCGCTCCGACGACGATCAACTCGGTTCCTCCGTAAAAAAGCAGGCAAAGGCCCGTCGCGCAGGCGGTCGCGGTAATCAGGGCGATTCCCCGTTTCATGGCGCGCGGCGAAATCCAGCCCTGCGCGCAGGCTCGTTCGGGCCCGAGGCGGTCTTTGCGGTCGCTTCCTTTGCGGTAGTCGAACAGGTCGTTGATCAGGTTTGCGTCAATCTGCATCAGCAGCGCGAACAGCAGGCAGAGCAGAGCGGGAATCCACCGGAATCCGCCTTCCGCCAGCGCCAGCGCGCATCCCAGCAGTACGGGAACGGCTGCCGCGGGGAGCGTTTTCGGGCGCGCCGCAAGTATCCAGGCGCGCATCGAGTGGGGGCGGACGGTTTGTTTCATAGGGTGTGGTATATTTATGCAAATGTAGGATTAATTTTGTGATAATTAACGTTATCTTTGCTATGAATGTCCGGGTTTTCCGGATATGGAATTCAATTTATAAGATATGCGGGAAAAATCGAGTGTGGAAGAGATCCGGGAACGCTTCGATCACGATGTCGAGCGTTTTTCGAATTTGCAGAGCGGACAGGTTTCGACTGTCGATGCGGCGTTGTCGCTGGAACTGATTACCGAAGCCGCGGCGCGTCTGACGCCTTTGGCGACGGATCTGCTGGACGTGGGCTGCGGGGCGGGAAACTATACGCTCAAAATGCTTTCGAAACGGCCGGGGCTTCATTGCACGCTGCTTGACCTGAGCCGCCCGATGCTCGACCGGGCCGTCGAACGCGTTTCGGCCTGTTCGGCCGGCCGGGTCACGGCGGTGCAACGGGATGTCCGCGAGGCCGATCTGGGCGAATGCCAGTACGATATCGTGCTGTCGGGAGCCGCGCTGCATCATTTGCGCGGGGACGAGGAGTGGCAGACCGTGTTCGCCCGGTTGTACCGGAGCCTGCGTCCGGGCGGCTGCCTGATGATTTCCGACCTGGTCGCGCAGCAAACGGAGGTACTTTCCGCCTATTTTCGGGAGCGTTACGGCGATTACCTGACCGTTCTGGGCGGAACGGAGTACCGCGACAGGGTGCTGGCTTACGTGGAGCGGGAGGATTCTCCCCGGCCGTTGAACTACCAACTCGACCTGATGCGCGAAGTCGGTTTCCGCGAGGTGGAGATCCTGCATAAGAACGTATGTTTTGCGGCTTACGGCGGGGTGCGGTAACCGACGATTGCTCCTGTCCGTTTTTTCGTCCGGGAGATTTCGAAGAACTCCGGAGGAAAAGAGGATGCCGATTCTCTCGTTTTAATCCCGTTTTTGTCTTTTTGCGGAAAACGAAAAAAGGCGGGTCGTGTATTCCAGGCGGTGAAAAACGGGCTGTAAATCCCGTTTCGGTTTTGTTTTTTACGGAAAATGCGAAAAAAGTAATGAAAATGTAACGGGAATTTGTTGTTTATTTAGAAAATTAAATCTAATTTTGAAAACAGAAGTTCGTAAAAGAGGATAGAGCGAACGAAAAAGCGTCGTAACGGCGGCGATTTGTTCCGGTTTGCGAAAGTAATGAACCGAGTAAAAGTAAGAGGCGCTCTCTGTAACGGTAAAGTGCGGTTTTTGTATATTTTTAATAAATTATGAAAAACGTGGATGGCATTTGTTTTTTAACGGTTGTTTTTTTTGAAATTCGAACGGGAGAAAAATCTTTTTTAGGCAGCGCAGCTTAACCGTTTAAGTAGCAGTAATGGCGGACCGGGCCGCGAAAAAAGCAACGGATTGAATACGAGACGATACCGAATGGAGTAACAAACATAATCTATTAACCATTAATTACTTTTGGCAGAAATGCCGCTTTAAAACTTTATGCGTATGAAAAAGTATTTATTGTTGTTGGCGTCAATCGCCACGATGGGGTTCGCCGCTACTTCGTGTAGCGACGAGAAGAACGACGGCGGGGAGGACCCTGATCTGACGACTCCGATCGAGTTGTCCGGCGTCGTGATCCCGACTTTCCAGGAATCGATGAAGGGAGCCAATGTCACGATCCAGGGCAAAGGTTTTCTCGGTAAGGACAAAATCGCCCTTACGCCCCGTCCCAGCGGTACGGCCGTCGAGATCGCTCCGGCGGAAATTACGGCTTCCAAGCTGGTGTTCAAGTTCCCGAGCGATCTGGCCACCAGCGAAGAAGGTTGGACGCTGACGCTCAAGCGCGGTACGCAGAGCAAGGAAATCGGCACGATGATGCCCGAAGATCCGGAAGACCCCGAACTGACGACGCCGATCGAACTGTCGGACGTGGTGATTCCCGATTTTACCGAATCGATGAAAGGCGCCAGCGTTACGATCGACGGCAAAGGTTTCCTCGGTAAAGACAGGGTGGAACTTAAACCCGTTTCGGGCGGCGATGCCGTGGAGGTTACCAATTCCGAAGTTACCGACGCCAAACTGGTGTTCACGTTCCCCGACGACTTGGCCATTGACGAACAAGGCTGGACGCTGACGCTCAAGCGCGGTACGCAGAGCAAAGAGTTCGGTACGCTCAAACCGGTCGATCCGGCGGACGATCCCGATCTGAACACCCCGATCGAACTCGCTTCCCTGTCGGTTCCTTCTTTCGTGGAATCGATGGTAGGAGGGAACGTGACGGTTACCGGCCGCGGTTTCCTGGGCAAAGATAAAATCGTTCTCCAGCCCCGGTCCGGCGGCGACGCCGTAGAGACCGTATCCGGCGAGATTACCGACGCCAAACTGGTGTTCGCGTTCCCCGCCGACCTGGCTGTCGATGCCAAAGGCTGGGTGATGACGCTCAAGCGCGGTACGCAGACGCAGGAACTGGGATGTTTCCGTTCCGCGGTAGGACGCTTTATGGTTCCCGATGCCGCATTCCGCGAATATTTGCAGAGTCTCGTTCCGGACAATAAGTACCTGTTCGACGAAAAGGGCAACGCTTACAAACCCGATGCGGCCGAAGTCGTATTCCCGGACGAAGTGAAATACGAATCTACTTATAAGACGCTGAACCTTATCGATAAAGCGGTGACTTCGGTGGAAGGTTTGGAAGGATTCCCGGATGCTGCGAATATCAAATTCTTCTCATTAGACAATTCCAAGTTGCAGTCGCTCGACATGACGTTGTTCCCCAACTGCGAAAGACTGGAAGCCCGGAATACGGGAACGCTCGAAACCGTGAATTTCGGCGCCGTGGGAGTCGCTCCAGCCAACGAATTGCGGTATCTGCATCTGAACGGAAACAAAATCAAGAGGCTCGACGTCAGCAACGTTGTGAAGCTTTGCGAACTGACGATCATGGACAACCCGCTCGAATACCTCGATATCCGCAACATGATGGCTAATGCCGACGGATACATGTATTTGTGGAAAAAACCGGGTCGCGCGGCGGTTAATTTCGAATTTACCGAAGATACTTCCGTGGAACGTACGCTGAAAGTGGAATATTATTGGTGGAGATGCGTTTCGCAGTCCAATGTCGATACGGTGGGCGCCGAGCTTACCTGGGTGACGGATAACCCGGCCATCGATGCGCTGAATGCCGGCGTAATCGTGGAATGCTGGACTTATTGGGGCGAAAACGGGCAACCGCAGACCTTGATGCACACGCACAACAAGAACGGCGAGAACCACGAGATATGCGATTTGTATCCGGGTTCGCTCCATCCTTAACTGCGGAGATCGAAACGCTTTAAAACTGAAAAGAATGTCCGTGAGAACGGACATTCTTTTTTCCGATTTTTTTTGAAATATCCGTTGCGGATTCCTGAAGCCGGCCGGAGGCCGGAATGCACGGGGAACGGACGGAAAAAATTCGTTACACGATTTCGATATGAAGAACAAATTAATCGTATGCCTGCTGTGCGGCCTGATGTCCGCCTCTTTCACAGCGGCTAAAAAGCCCGGTTTCGCCGTATGGCAGCTTTGCGCCCAGGGGCCTTCCCAGATGAATTCTTACGTGTTCGTGACCGACCGGGGACGGGTGGTCGTGCTGGACGGGGGAACCGCTGCGGACGCGCCTTTTTTGCGGGGATTCGTGGCCGCCCTGGGCAACCGCGTCGACAAATGGATCGTCACCCATCCGCATGTGGATCACATGGGGGCGCTGACCGAAATCCTGAAAGATCCTCGACAAATGATTATCGACACGGTTTATCAGTCGCCGATGACCGACGAGCAGCTCCGCACGGACATGAACCGCAAAAAGCTTGCGGACGCTTACTACGAAGCGCTCCGGGATTCCGGCCTTCCGGTCGTAAACCTGACCGAGCCGGGACTCGAGATGAAGATCGACGGCATGAACCTGAAAGTGCTCGGCGTCGCCCATCCGTCCATCCTGACGAATGCCTACAACAATGCGAGTATCGTGCTGAGGGTGTGGGACCGGAAAAAGTCGATGGTCTTTCTGGGCGATACCGGCGTCGAGAGCGGCAAAATGCTGCTCGAAGGTCCTTACAAACCCCTGTTGGATTGCGATTACCTGCAAATGGCGCATCACGGCCAGCAGGGATGCGACGAGCATTTCTACAAATCGATCCGGTTCCGCGCCTGCCTGTGGCCTACGCCGCTGTGGGTATGGAACAACGATGTGGGCGAAGGTTTCGATACGGCCTACATGAAAACGATCGAGACCCGCCGCTGGATGGACGAGATCGGCATTACGGAACATTATATCAGTTGGCAGGGGATCGTGAAGATCGAGTAGGGGAATCTGCGGCGCGCGCGCCGTTTGGCCGCTTTGCCCGGCGGATAGCCCCGTTTTAACCGAATAAACTACTGATTGGCATGAAAAAATTGTTTTACTTGTGCGCGGCTGCGGCCGTCCTCGTTTTCTCGTGCGGCAAGGACGAAACGTCTTCGAAGGGCGGCGGCGGGCCGCGGCCCGCTCCTCCGGATACCACCGCCGTAACGCCTCCGGATACGACCGGCCGGCCCGATCCGGAACCTTTGCCCGAAAAGCTGCCTTCGCCGGACCGGATTCCGATCGTCGCCTGGCACGGAGTGCGGGCGAGCCAGGTTAGCGTAGCCCGTTTCCGGGAAGCCGCCGAACTGGGCATCACCGTGAATTACACCCGTTTTTCGGATACCGAGACGGCTTGCAAGGCGCTCGAATACGCCGGGCAGGCCGGCGTGAAGCTGATCGTCGAGTGCGATGCGCTGTATTCGGATACCCGGCGCGAAGCGGCCGTGAAAAAACTGATGAGGTATCCGGCCCTCGAAGCCTATTTCTGCAAGGACGAGCCGCTGTGCAGCGAGTTTCCGACCATTGCCCGGATGATGAACGCGGTCCAGGCCGTCGACCCGGATCACTACTGCTATGCGAACCTGTTCCCGGCCGGGCCTGCGGAGCATTTGCAGGCCTTGGGCGTCGCTACCTACCGGGAGTACGTGCAGCGCTACTTGAACGAGGTGCCCGCCGCTTTTCTGTCGTTCGACGAATATCCGTTGGTGACTAATCCGGGTTCTTCGGTGCGTCTGATCAAAGACACCTGGTACGAGGATCTCGAAATCGTTGCCGACGAGGCCCGGAAGGCGAATAAGAAGTTTTGGGCTTTCGCGCTGACATGCCCTCACGTGGTGTATCCCGTTCCGACTTTGTCCGATCTGCGGTTGCAGTTGTACAGCGATCTGGCTTACGGGGCGCAGGTGCTGCAATACTTTACTTATTGGACGCCGACGGTGTCGGGCGACTGGAATTATCGGATGGCGCCGATCGCCGAAGACGGAGCCCGTACGGCGACGTACGATCTGGTGAAAACCGTGACGAGTGAAATTCAGCGATTGAGCGGCGTTTTCCTCGGAGCCAGGGTTGTTTCCGTACGCCATACGGGGACGTCCGTTCCGAAAGGAACCGTTCGGCTGACCGACCTGCCCGAACCGGTCAGGCGACTGGAAACCGAGGGAAGCGGAGCGGTCGTTTCACAGTTGGAAAATCAGGGGTATACGTTCCTGGTGATCGTTAACCGCGATCCGAATACTGCCATGGGGCTTCGTTTCGAAGCGGAGAGCCGGGTACGGCAGGTACTGAAAAACGGTTCGATCGTGCCGGCGGACGACATTACCGAGATGACGGTCGATCCGGGCGACGCCGTGATCTACATGTGGTAGCGGGTTCCTTGTCCGCATATACGGCTTCTTTTTTCGAGTGACGGCTCCATGTCTTTTCGGCTGGCCGGCTATTGTTTGGCTTTCAGCGTCAGTTCCTGAACAACCTGTTTTTTAGTATCTTTGACCTTCAGGTTCAGCGCGTCGGCCGTCGCTTCGACTTCGACCGCCCGGTCGTTCGAGTTGATCAGCACCGGGAAATCGCATTCGGTTTGGCCGGCCGGCAGGTAGTGGTACGAATGCAGGTGGCCGCACAGCATCAGGTCGATCCCGGCGTCGTTGAGCACCGGCAGGAAATGCTTCTTGACGTCGAGCGGCCCGTGCCACGTGCTGTTGACCGGCGGAACGTGTATGATCGCCACCTTGAACGGGGCCGTGCGGAACGCTTCGCTCGCGACGGTTTCCTTCAGCCAGGCCACCTGATCGGCGCGGTAGCGGTCGAAGTCGGACAGCCCGTAATATTCGATGTCGCTGTCGGGCTTGTCTTCTCCGCCGTCCATCACGACGAAAAATACGGGCCCCTGGCGGAATGCGTAATACGGTTCGCCGGTCGGGGTGGGGAAGTAGTCGAGGTAATGATCCGAGAACAGGCCGCGCGTTTCGTGGTTGCCGCGTGCGAACAGGAACGGGATTTCGGCGGCGAACAGTTCGGTCGAACGGCGCAGAAAGCCGTCGATCAGTTGTTGTTCGCTGCTCATGTTGTTGACCATGTCGCCGTTGAAAAAGACGAAGTCGCGCTGCTCTTTTTTGACGTCCGACAGCAGCGTCGCCAGCATGTCGCTGTTTTCATGGATGTCGTTGACCACGGTGAACGATACGCTCTGCTGCGCGGCGTCCCGCGTTTTGAAGCGGTACGGTTTTTTGCGGTAGACGTCCGAGCAGATCGTCTGTCCGTAGCTGACTTTGTACGGTTGCAGTTCGGTCACTTCGCGCGAGCATACTCGGTAGCGGTAAAACGAGGCGGGCTTCAGTCCGGTGATCCGCACCGTATGCAGTCGTCCCACCGTCCGTTTGCCGAGCTTGGTCTGGTAATACTGCGGGCGTTCTTCGGCGTAGAAGTGGTCTTCGCCGTCGGGTGCGGCTTCGACCCACGACAGCGCGTCGGCGGAGGTTCCCCAGATTACGGTGGCTCCGTCGGCCGTCACGTTCTGTAGATAGGGGCCGAAGGTGATCTGAAACGGAGTTTGCGCTCCGGCCGACAGGCCGAGGAAAAGCGCGGTAAGTAAAATGCAAAATTTTTTCATGACGGGTTGTTGTTCAGGTTGGATTTGTCCGGGCAAAGGCGGCAGGCCTTTTGCACGGATCGGTAAAATTAGCAAAAATGGCCGGAAAAATCCAATTCCCGCGGCAAAATACCGGAATTCCGCTCTCGGCGGCGTCCGGAAGCGGATACTACGGACGGTGCGGAAAAGCTGTCCCGGCGGTCGCTTTTTGCAATCGGTCCGTTTTTTGGGAGTTTAAATATTCGGCGTCCGGGTTGCTTTTTCGGAAAATAGAGTTTAACTTTATCAAATCAATCTAAAATAGTGTCGCGATGAATGGGTTAAGAAAAGGAAAAATTCTGGTGGTCGGCAGTACCAATACCGATATGGTGGTCAGAACCGAACACCTGCCGCGGCCGGGGGAAACCGTACTCGGCGGAACTTTTTTGATGAATCCCGGCGGCAAAGGGGCCAACCAGGCCGTTGCGGCGGCTCGGCTCGGGGCCGACGTGATTTTCGTTTGCAAGACCGGCAACGACATGTTCGGCATCACCACCCGCCAGCAGTTGGCTCAGGAGGGCATCGATACCCGTTTCGTGTTCATCGACGATCATAATCCGTCGGGGGTGGCGTTGATTTCTGTCGACAGCCGCGCCGAAAATACGATCGTCGTGGCTTCCGGGGCCAATGCGAATTTGCTGCCGCTGGACGTGGCCAAGGCCGAAACGGCGTTGGATGATTGCGATATCGTGCTGATGCAGCTCGAAACGCCGATGACGACGATCGAATACGTAGCCGCCGAAGCCGCCAAGCGCGGCAAGCGGACGGTGCTCAATCCGGCTCCCGGCGCCGCGCTGTCGCCGCAATTGCTCAAAAGTCTTTACCTGATTACGCCGAATGAAACCGAGGCCGAGATCATTACGGGTATCCGGATCCACAATGCCGAGACCGAAGCCGAAGCGGCCCGCAGTATCCGGGCGATGGGCGTGCAGAACGTGATTATCACGCTCGGTTCGCGCGGAGCGTACATCTGCAACGACCGGTTCGACGAAGCGGTTCCGGCGCAGAAAGTGCGGGCGGTCGATACGACGGCAGCCGGGGACGTATTCAACGGGGCGCTGGTCGTCGCGCTGTCCGAAGGCAAAAGCCTTGAGGAAGCCGTGCGTTTCGCAAGCCGCGCATCGGCGATTTCGGTGACTCGAATGGGGGCGCAGTCGTCGATTCCGTATCGCAGCGAAGTCGATCGTTTCGTTCCGTAGTATGTCGAACTTTTAAAAACGGAATTATGTATATCGTAAACAATTACACGTTGGCCGTGATTTTCTGCGTCGTCACGATGATCTGCTGGGGATCGTGGGGAAATACGCAGAAACTGGCCGCCAAAACCTGGCGTTACGAATATTTTTACTGGGACTATGTGATCGGGTTGCTGCTGTTTTCGATCCTGTCGGCTTTTACGCTCGGTAGCGTCGGCTCCGAAGGGCGCAGTTTCCTGCCCGATCTGGCGCAGGCCGACTGGAGCAATATCGGTAGCGCGCTGCTCGGCGGCGTGGTGTTCAATGCGGCGAATATTCTGCTGGCGGCAGCTATCGCGATCTGCGGACTGTCGGTGGCGTTCCCGGTCGGGATCGGGCTGGCTTTGGTGCTCGGCGTGCTGGTCAACTATTTCGGGGCCGCGAAGGGCGCGCCGTTGTTCATTTTCATCGGGGTGGCGCTGATCGTCGTAGCCATCGTACTGAACGGACTGGCCTACCGGAAAATGCTGACCGGCTCGAAGAAGGTTCCCACCAAGGGGATCGGGATTTCGATTACAGCGGGCGTAATCATGGCTTTCTTTTACCGTTTCGTCGCGGCGTCGATGGATCTTACGAATTTTGCCGATCCGGCTCCCGGGAAGCTGACGCCCTATACGGCCGTATTCGTCTTTGCCGTGGGAGTGTTCGCCAGCAACTTTATCTTCAATACGATTGCGATGAAACGTCCGGTCGAGGGCGAGCCGATCTCGATCGGCGGCTATTTCCGGGGCAGTGCGAAGACGCACCTGGTCGGTATCTTGGGCGGTGTGATCTGGTGCGTCGGTCAGTCGTTCAGCATGATCGCTTCGGAACAGGCCGGGGCTGCGATTTCCTACGGACTGGGGCAGGGAGCCACGCTGGTCTCCGCCATGTGGGGTATCCTGGTCTGGAAAGAGTTCAAAGGCGCTCCGAAAGCGTCCGACCGACTGAATGTCTGGATGTTCGTTCTGTTTATCGTCGGACTCGGGTTCCTGATCTACGCGGGGGCTTGAGCGGAAAGCTGGCATCGAAACACTAACCTAAAAATAGATTCCGATGAGAACGATTGCGAAAAAGTTATTTTGCCTGGGATTTATCGGATTGCTTTTGTCGTTGATGGTGCGTAGCGACGCGTATGCTACCATTTACGACGCCGATAGATTCGTCAAATGTCCGAAGTGCGGTCGTATTTTGCGCGAAATTAGTTGGAGTTCGGGCAATACGTTTAATTCGACGCTATGGTCGGATGGGAAGCTCGATGCGCCGATGCTGCCGTCGGTGCCGTCGTTTGTGCAGTGTCCGGCGTGCGGAGAATTTTTCTATCCGAAAGACAATCATTGCGAGCTTTCACGGCAGCAGGCCGACAAGGTCAAAAAAGAGTATACGAAAGCGCTTAATTTTAGTCAGTGGGTAAGAGCGTTTCCGTTGATCGGGGACAAAAAAATAGCTTACTGGGGTATCTGGCATACTTATAACGATTTTCTCCGCAGCGGAGATAAGGCTTCGTACGATCGGTTACGCAATGTATTTGTTCTTTATGCGTCGAAATTTATCGACGAACTTGATTCGACGCGGGACAAAGACCGTCTTTTCAAAGCCGAATTGTGCCGCGAAATCGGCAGGTTCGACCGGTGTGTCGAATTGCTCGACTGTAAGCAGTTTCCCGATAATATGAAATCTTTTGCTGATAAAGTAAAACAGGCGGCCCTGCGCAAGGACCGCGCTTTGTTCAAAGTCTTCGAGCCGCAAAAAAAGTGAGCGGGAGTCAGCGTTTCATTTGCGATTTTTCGATCAGTTCGAGCAGCGCGTCGATGGCCTGCTCTTCGGGGATGTTGCGGCGTACCACTTCGCGGCCTTTGTACAGCGTGATCCGTCCGGGGCCGGAGCCTACGTAACCGTAGTCGGCGTCGGCCATTTCGCCGGGTCCGTTGACGATGCACCCCATCACGCCGATCTTCACGCCGACCAGGTGTCCGGTGCGCGCTTTGATCGCGGCCAGCGTTTTTTCGATGTTGTATAATGTCCGTCCGCAGCTCGGGCAGGCGATGTATTCGGGTTTCGAAATGCGTACCCGCGCCGTTTGCAAGATGTCGAGGCTCAGTGCGTCGATTTCGCTCTGCGGGATGGCCGGATTGAGGTTCTCGATCCGAATGGCGTCGCCGAATCCGTCCAGGAACAGCGGGCCGAGATCGGCCGCCGCTTTGATTTGTAAAACTTCCGGATCGCTTTCGTCGTACGTGCGTTGGATAATGACCGGGTTGGTCAGCCCGCGTCCGGCCATCGTCAGCAGCGCGGCCCGCTGCTCGGCGATGCCGTTGAGGTTGTTTGTTTTCAGCAGCACGATGCGTCCCCGGGGAATCCGGTCGACCGTCCGGATGTCGGCTTCGAACAGCGTTTCGCGGACGGCGGCCGGGATTTCGCTCCAGATCGCAACCTGTGCGTCGCCGCCGATACCGCCGATTTTTTCGGACGGGCGTTTGCGGTAGCTGTAAGGCGAATACAGGGATTCGTCTACGGCAGGGATCGGCGCATGGTTTTCGCGGCCGGCGAAATAGTCCGCCAGCATCCGCGCCACCGGAATCTCGCGTTCGGGGGCTTCGGTCAGCGAAACGCGGATCGTGTCGCCGAGCCCGTCGGCCAGCAGCGCGCCGATGCCCGCAGCCGACTTGATCCGTCCTTCGCGGTCGTTGCCCGCTTCGGTGACGCCCAGGTGCAGCGGATAACGCATCTCCTCGGCGCGCATGGCCGCCGCCAACATCCGGTAGGCCTGCACCATCACGCGGACGTTGCTCGATTTGACCGATAGCACCACCCGGTCGAACGCCGCCGCGCGGCAGCGGCGTAAGAATTCCATCGCCGAGGCGACCATTCCCTCGGGCGTATCGCCGTAGCGCTCCATGACGGCCGGGGCCAGCGAACCGTGGTTGACGCCGATACGCAGCGCGGCTCCCCGTCTTTTGCAGATGGCCAGCAGTTCGTCGAACTGACCGCCCTTGTCGTTGAAGTTGCCGGGGTTGATCCGTATTTTCTCGACGTGCTCCGCCGCGACGAGCGCCGCCGACGGCAGAAAATGGATGTCGGCCACCAGCGGAACACGGCATCCGCGCCGGTCGAGTTCGGCGCGGATGGCGCCGAGGTTTTCGGCCTCGCGGCGGCCCTGCGCCGTCAGGCGTACGATTTCGCCGCCGGCGGCGGCGATCCGTTCGGTCTGCGCGACCGAAGCGGCGGTGTCGTTCGTGTCGGTATTGGTCATCGACTGGATACGAATCGGGTTGTCGCCTCCGATAGCGGTGTTTCCTATCTGAACGGCAACGGTTTCCCGCCGGCTGTACCGGGTCAGCGAATCGCAAAATTTCTCCATGGAGCGTTTAAATTTTTCGCAAAGTTACGAAACTCTGCCGCAGATTCGGTATCTTTGATCCAAATTCGCGACGGAAGATGGGTTATATTCTCGACAACGACGTCAAGTTTCTCACCGGAGTGGGGGAGCGGCGCGCCCTGCTGCTGCAAAAGGAGCTCGGTATCCGCACGCTCGGCGACCTGCTCTACTACTTTCCGTTCCGTTACATCGACCGCAGCCGCATCTGGCGCATCGGCGAGATCGCCGACGATTCGCTGACTTATATCCAACTCCGGGCACGCATCACCGGTTTCCAGCATGTAGGTTCCGGGCCGAAGAAGCGTTTTATCGCCGTCGTTGCCGACGGTAGCGGTACGGCCGAACTGGTGTGGTTCAAAGGGATCAACTGGATCGAAAAACGGCTCGAAGCGGGGCGCGAGTACATTATTTTCGGACGGCCCGCTTTTTTCAACGGCGCGCTGAACCTCGTGCATCCCGAGGTGGAATCCGTGCTCGAACAGGCGAACCGTTTCCATGCCGAAGTGCAGGGAGTGTACAGTACGACCGAAAAGCTGAACAACGGGCAACTGGGCACGAAGGCGATCTATACGCTGATGTGCAATCTGTGGCCGCAGGTCGAGGGACATCTGCGCGAGACGCTGCCCGGGGACGTGATGAGCCGTTACGGGTTGGTGCCGTTGCGCGACGCGCTGTACAACATCCATTTTCCGACTTCGCAGCAGGCGTTGCGGGCGGCCGAATACCGGCTGAAGTTCGAAGAACTGTTCGGCATCCAACTGAATATACTCCGTGAGCAACGCGGTCGGAAAGCCCGTAACGACGGGTTTCTGTTTCCGGCGGTCGGTCGCTTTTTTAACGGTTTTTACAACGAGAAACTGCCGTTCCCGCTGACCGGAGCGCAGAAGCGGGTAATCCGCGAAATCCGGCAGGATACCGTCACCGGCCACCAGATGAACCGGTTGCTGCAGGGCGACGTGGGCAGCGGCAAAACGCTCGTCGCGCTGATGAGTATGCTTCTGGCATGCGATAACGGTTTTCAGGCCTGCCTGATGGCGCCGACCGAGATCCTCGCGACGCAGCATCATGCCACGCTGTCGCGGATGCTCGACGGACTCGGCGTGCGGGTGGAGTTGCTGACCGGATCGACCCGGAAAAGCGAGCGGACGGCGTTGGCCGAAGGCCTGCTTTCCGGCGACGTGCATATTCTGGTCGGGACCCATGCGCTGATCGAGGATACGGTGCAGTTCAAAAACCTCGGGTTCGTGGTGATCGACGAGCAACACCGTTTCGGCGTCGAGCAGCGGGCGCGGCTGTGGAACAAAAACCGCCGGCCGCCGCACGTGCTGGTAATGACCGCTACGCCGATCCCGCGTACGCTGGCGATGACGTTGTACGGCGACCTGGACGTGTCGGTGATCGACGAACTGCCGCCGGGCCGCAAGCCGATCCGGACGCTGCACTACCGCGATGCGCACCGGTTGCAGGTGTTCGGTTTCATCCGCAACGAGATTAAGAAAGGCCGTCAGGTCTACATCGTCTATCCGCTGATCAAGGAATCCGAAAAAATGGATTATAAAGACCTTGAGGACGGTTATGCCGGTATTACGCAGGCGTTCCCGCCGCCGGAGTACGTGACGGTGGTCGTGCACGGCAAGATGAAGCCGGCCGACAAGGACTACGGCATGAACCTGTTTAAGCAGGGCGTCGCGCACATCATGATCGCCACGTCGGTGATCGAGGTCGGCGTCGACGTGCCCAATGCGTCGATCATGGTGATCGAGAGCGCCGAGCGGTTCGGACTGTCGCAGTTGCACCAGTTGCGCGGGCGTGTCGGACGCGGCGGCGAACAGTCGTACTGCATTCTGATGAGCGGCGACAAACTATCGTCTGATTCGCGCAAGCGGCTCGCGGCGATGGTGCGGACGACGGACGGTTTCGAATTGGCCGAGATGGACTTGCAATTGCGCGGTCCCGGCGATCTTTCCGGGACGCTGCAAAGCGGTTTGGCCTTTGATTTGAAGATAGCGTCGCTGGGTAAGGACGGGCAGATCCTGACGTTGGCGCGCGATGCGGCCGAACGGGTGCTGGCCGACGATCCTGAGCTTGCGAAGCCGCAAAACAAGCTGTTATGCGAATTGGCGGCAAAATATGTTTCGAAAAAAGAGACGGATTTCAGCATGATTTCATAACTTTCGGCGCGATTATCCGTTATTTTTAGGACGGAGTACGCGCAGTCGGGTGATTGCGGATCCGGTTACGGAGAATTGAACCGTGGGGAAAATGTTATGAGACGATTTTTTTATTTGTTTGTGTCGGCCGTAGCGATGGCCGTTCAGCTTCGGGCGCAGGATGCGTTCGACGGCAGGGCGTTCGGCGACGGCGAACGGTTGGAATATGCGGTGAGTTACAAAGTGTCGTTCGTGATGACCGACGTGGCCGAAGTGATTATCGCCACGTCTTCGAAGGATTACAAGGGGCAGCAGGCTTTTCAGGTCGATGCGCTCGGCAAGACCTATCCGTTTTACCGTTGGTTTTTCGATTTGAATGATCAGTATGTCAGTATTCTGGATTCCGTAACGCTGCGTCCGCTGGAGTTGCAGACCGAGATACGCGAAGGCAAGTACCGCTATTCCAGCAGTTTTGTTTACGATTGGGATCAATACGTGGTGAACAATACCTTCCGGAACCATAAGAACGAGAACAGCAACCACAAACAACTGAAGCTCATCGACGGCAGTTACGATGCGCTGGCGCTTTTTTTCAATCTGCGCGGGTCGGATCTGAGCGAGTTGGAGAAGGCCGGCGGAGCCGGGACGATGAACCTTGTGCTGGAGGATACGATCCGCGTGATCCGTTACAAGTTGCTCGGACGCGAGAACAAGAATGTCCGCGGTACCGGGAAATTCCGGACGCTGAAGTTCCGCTGCCAGATGGCCACTTCGACCGGCGAGTCGTTCGAGGACGGCAACGAGTTCACGCTGTGGATCACCGACGACCGCAACCGGATTCCGGTTTACGTCGAGTCGCCGATCCGCGTCGGTTCGATCCGGGCGCGGCTGCTGAAGTACGAAAATCTTAAATACCCGCTGGATAGCAAAATAAATTAAAAAGTTATTATATTTGCAACTGAAAGATATCTTTTGACGTTATGGAAGATTACAATCAACAGCAGCCGTACAATAACCAGGGTTACGGGAATCAGAACTACGGTAACCAAAACTATGGCAACCAGAACTACGGAGGCCCGAATTACGATTACAACAACAATTACGATCCTGGATACGACGGCGGCGGTCCGAACAAGTCGGTCAAAGGATTGAAGATCATGATTATCATCATGGCGGTGATCCTGGTGGCGCTGTCGGCGATCTACTTTATGCAGGTCAAGCAGATGCAAGAGGATTTCGCCATCGAACGGGATACGCTGACCAGTCAGCTCACTTCGCTGCTGAACGATTACGACACGTTGAAAACGCTGAACGATACGCTTTCGGTTCATTACGAGGGCGAACGGCAGAAAGCCGATTCGCTGTTGCAGACCCTGCAGAAGGAGCGCCGTCTGAGCTATGCGAAAATCCGCGAATACGAGAAAAAAATGACCTATATGCGCGAGGTGATGACCGGGTACATCCGTCAGATCGACTCGCTCAATACGATCAATAAAAAGTTGGTCAGCGAAAACAGCTCGATCCGAAAGAAAATCCTGGATTACCGCCTGCGCGCCGAGTCGGCCGAGGAGAAATCGCAGGAGTTGTCGACGAAGGTGCGGCAGGGTTCCGTAATCCGGGCGCGCGACATACGCCTCGTGGCGCTCAGTAAGTCCGACCGCGAAGTGTCGCGTGCGAACCGCGCGGAACGGCTCCGGGTCGATCTGGTGCTGGTAGGCAACGAACTCTCCACGCCGGGCGAGCGGAACGTTTATACGCAGATCATCGGCCCCGACGGCTATCCGCTGGTGAACGGCAGCAACGCGCTGTTCGATTTCGAAGGCAGTTCGATCACCTATTCGGCGATGCGTTCGGTAGATTACCAGAACAATGATCTGAATGTAAGTCTCTTCTATAACGGGCCGGGGATTACCAGCGGGAAATACCAGGTCAAGATCTATACCGACGGGCATATGATCGGTTCCAGCGAGATTTCGCTGCGATAGAAAAGAAGAATAATCATATAGAAACGGGCGGGAAGTCGATACGGCTTCCCGCCTCGTTTTTTGTAGGTTCGTTCGGGGGGATACTCGGGAAACAAAGGTCGGGCCGCGGAGGCGGGATATGCGTTGCATCGGTTTTTTCTCCTTTGCAGATGTCTCTGCCCATAGACTTGCCGGGGAAGATCGGAATGCGACGATTCTACGGGAAAGGCGCGGACGATCCTTTCGTTCGGGAGTTCTCGGAACGGACAGGTTTTGTCCGGCCGGCTCGTTTATTTGCCGTCGGCCGGCGTATGTTTCCGGCAGAAGCGTTTTAGAAACACAGGTCGGCGATCGTGAAAGCGGCGTAGCAGACGCTGGCAATGCCGTTCGTCGTTCCGAATGCCAGACCGATCCGGGAGAGGTTCTTCGGAGACACCAGCAGGTGTTGGAAGATCAGCAATCCGACGAACAGTCCCGCGCCGATCCAGTACAGCGTGCCGCCCCCGTAATACAGTCCGGCGACGACGACCGCGTAAACGCTGATCAGGTGCAGCAGAATGCTGATCAGGATGCCTCCCCGTACGCCGAAACGCGCCGGGATCGAGTGCAGCGAATGACTGCGGTCGAACTCGACGTCCTGCAGGGCGTAGATCACGTCGAACCCGCCGCACCAGGTGATGACCAGTCCGGTCAGCAGGACGGGGAAGACGGCTATTTCGCCCGTTACCGCGATGTAAGCGCCCACCGGAGCGATTCCGAGCGCGACGCCCAGCACGATGTGACACCAGGCCGTAAAACGTTTTGTAAAACTGTATCCGATCAGCACCAGCAGTGCTGCCGGCGAGAGGAAAAAAGCCAGCCGGTTGATCCACAGCGCGACGGCCAGGAACAGCGCCGCGTTGACGATCACGAAGATCAGCGCCCGGCGCGGGGTGATCACGCCCGCCGGGATCTCCCGGTTGCGGGTGCGCGGGTTCAGCGCGTCGATCCGCCGGTCGGCATACCGGTTGAATCCCATCGCCGTGTTGCGGGCGAACACCATTGCCAGCAGTACCTTTACGAGCAGCAGCAGCGAAAATTCCGCATCGGTCGTTTGCAGCGCATAGGCGTAGCCGACCAGCGCGAACGGCATGGCGAAAATCGTATGGCTGAACTTGACCATCGAGGCGTATCGGGAAACGGTTTGCGGACGAATCATAAGGGTGTTTTTTTCAGGATTCGCAAAAATAACTAACTTTGCGTAGCTTTAAAAAGAATGTATGAAGAATATCCGGAATTTTTGTATCATAGCCCATATCGACCACGGTAAAAGCACGTTGGCGGACCGTTTGCTGGAGATGACCAAGACGCTGACCGCGCGCGAGTTGCAGGCGCAGGTGCTCGACGATATGGAACTGGAGCGGGAGAAGGGGATCACCATCAAGAGCCATGCGATCCAGATGGAGTATGCCTATCGGGGCGAGAAGTACGTGCTGAACCTGATCGATACTCCGGGGCACGTCGATTTCTCGTACGAGGTATCGCGTGCGATCGCATCGTGCGAGGGGGCGTTGCTGGTGGTCGATGCTACGCAGGGGATTCAGGCTCAGACCATTTCGAACCTGTATCTTGCGCTGGAGCACGATCTGGAGATTATTCCGGTGCTGAATAAGATCGACATGGACGCTGCGATGGTCGACGAGGTGAAGGACCAGATCGTCGACCTGCTCGGGTGCGATCCCGACAGCATTCTGGCCGCTTCGGGCAAGACTGGACAGGGCGTCGAAGAGGTGCTCGGAGCCATTATCGAGCGTATTCCGGCTCCGCAAGGCGATCCGCAGGCTCCGCTGCAGGCGCTGATTTTCGACTCGGTGTTCAATCCGTTTCGAGGTATCATCGCCTATTATCGGATTTTCAACGGCTCGCTGCGCAAGGGCGAGCGTGTCAAGCTGTTCAATACCGGCAGCGAATATTCGGCCGACGAAGTGGGCGTACTGAAACTCAAGATGGCTCCGCGCGACGTGATGCGAACCGGCGACGTGGGATATATTATTTCCGGGATCAAAACCTCTGCCGACGTCAAGGTCGGCGATACGATCACTGCGATTGCCAATCCGTGCAAGGAAGCCATCGCCGGGTTCGAGGATGTGAAACCGATGGTTTTTGCGGGACTCTACCCGGTCGAGACCGACCAGTACGAAGACCTGCGCGCTTCGCTCGAAAAACTGAACTTGAACGACGCCTCGCTGACTTACGAGCCCGAATCGTCGCTGGCCCTCGGGTTCGGTTTCCGCTGCGGTTTCCTGGGGTTGCTGCATATGGAGATTATTCAGGAGCGTCTGTATCGCGAATTCAATATGGACGTCATCACGACCGTGCCGAACGTGTCGTACAAGGTGCATACCAGTAAGGGCGAAGTGATCGATGTGCACAATCCGTCGGGGCTGCCCGAACCTACGCTGATCAGTTCGATCGAAGAGCCCTATATTCTCGCTCAGATCATTACGAAAGCCGAGTTTCTCGGCAGCGTTATCAAACTCTGTATCGACAAGCGGGGAACGCTGCTCAACCAGGTTTTCATCACGCAGGATCGTGTCGAGGTTAATTTCGACATGCCGCTGGCCGAAATCGTGTTCGATTTTTACGATAAGTTGAAAAGCATTTCGCGCGGTTACGCATCGTTCGATTATCACCAGACCGGTTACAAACCGAGCAAGCTGGCCAAACTCGACATTCTGCTGAACGGCGAGCCGGTCGACGCGCTGTCGTCGCTGACCTACGTCGATCATGCTTACGATTTCGGCCGAAGGATGTGCGAGAAGCTCAAAGAGTTGATTCCGCGTCAACAGTTCGATATCGCTATACAGGCTGCCATTGGCGCTAAGATCATCGCCCGCGAGACGGTCAAAGCGGTTCGCAAGGATGTGACGGCCAAGTGTTACGGCGGCGATATCAGCCGCAAGCGCAAACTGCTCGAAAAGCAGAAAAAAGGGAAGAAGCGGATGCGCCAAGTCGGTAACGTAGAAGTTCCGCAGGAAGCGTTCCTCGCCGTGCTGAAAATGGATTGACGTTTCGCTCCGGGAAAAGCGGTTTTTTCCGGGCTGTCCGTGCCGGCGCCGACGGTTCGTAAACGGGGATGCCGACAGCCGGGTTGCCGTTTTTTGAGAAAATGCGTTGTTTTTGTCTGAAAATACTTGCTAAAACGGATAAAAAAACGGATATTTGCAACGCTCAATGCGGAAATAGCTCAGTTGGTAGAGCATCAGCTTCCCAAGCTGAGGGTCGCGAGTTCGAGTCTCGTTTTCCGCTCTTAAAGCCCTGATAAAGAGGCTTCAAAAGACAGAAAAATCCTTATGTATCCATGATATGTAAGGATTTTTTCTTTTTAGGCCCCCGAAAGGAAAAGCAGGAAAAGACCGGGGTACGTAACTTGGTTTATTCCGACTTCAGGTTGTTGACCGGATTCTCGTTGGCTACTTTCCAGGTGCGGTAAACCACGCAGGCGGTGACGATGATGCAAACGCTCAGGCCGCCCGCGATAAAAAACAAAGGGTTCTGCGGAACTTTCTCGGCAAATTGCCGTTGCCAGTATTCCGAAACGAAGTAGGAAATGCCGCAACCCAGCAGGGCTGCCGGGAGGGTTATCCTCAGAATGTCCCCGAGGAAAATCCGGAGAATGGTTCGTACCGATGCGCCGTTTATCTTGCGGATGGCTATTTCCTTGCGGCGGCGGTTGATCTCATCATTCGTATAACCGATTAGGCCGATCAGCGAGATGATTACCGTAATCAGACCTCCGATCGTAACATAGATCCAAAGCATACGCGAACTCTCGTACAGTCCGGCTATTCTCGAGGAGTAAAGCGTCAGCTCCAGTTCCGCATCCGGCATCAATTCTTGCAATCTGGAATCCGCTTTCTCCACGGCTTGCGCCGTCATCCTGCGAAACTTCACGAGCAGGTATCTCGACGGAATGCGCCGGTCCTGGCGGCCGTAGAGCATGACGGAGGGCCGATCGTCCAGGTTGCCGGCCAACGATCCGATGCGGTAATTCTCGTATACGCCGCAGATCGTAAAGTCTCTCTGCTCGTGCCCCGTGATCGAGATCCGCTTGCCGACCGCACCGTCGGGCCAATCTGCGAAATCCTTCATCCGATCGACGAAAGAGCGGCTTACCATAATTTCATTGGAATGGGATACTTCTTCCGTAAACGAACGTCCTTCGACGACCGGAATTTCCATCAGGGCCAGAAATCCGTCGCCGACGCGGAAATGATCGGCGATCTCGAAACAGGTCTGGTCCGTGCCGGGTAACATCGCCGCGCCGCCCGGCATTTGGCCGAACGGCAGTCTTATGCAGGAAGACACTTGTTCCACTTCCGGAAGTTTTTCGATTTCGTCGGTCAACATCGTTCGAGCCGTCGAATCCAGATCGGTGACCGCGCAGTAAGCCAGGCGATCGTACGAGTATCCCGGATCGCTGTTCAGCATATGCCGGTGTTGTTCGCCGATTACGATCAGCAGCGAAACCAGCAGCGCCGAGGCCGTAAATTCCATGAATAGCAATCCCTGCTTCCAATGCCGCTGGTTTTCCTTGAAATTGCGGAAGGCGGACGCTACCGGAATGCGGGCGAACAGCATGCCGGGGACGAACCCGGTTACGAAAAATACAATGGCGCAAATGCCCGACAGGATGAAAGCTCCTTTGGAGAAGAACAAGGCGGCAAGCGAAACGTTCAGCAATCCTTCGACGGTGTCCCGGCACGCGAGGATCAGCAGGACGGCCAGAGTGAGCGAAAGAATCATATGTACCAGCGTTTCCGACATCGTCATACGGTGGATGTCGGTCCCGGATGCGCCGTACGATTTAGTCAGGGCGATTTCTTTGCTACGGTTCACGATCGCCGAGATCGCAATCAGGATATAATTCATCACGGCCGTGAACAGCAGCGCGAAAGCGAGGATCGCCAACATGACGGTCATGTTCCGGATATTGGCTTCGCCGGTATGCACTTCCCTTATAGGTTTCAGGAAAAATGCCAATCGGTCGACGCCGGCATTTTGCAGGGCTTGGGGGACGATGTGTTTTTGTTGCATCCGGTCGATGGCCGGACGCAGGGTTTCGGGCGTGACGCCGGGGGACAGAAGCACATAGGTTAGGTAGTGGCGGCCGAACCAGGCCAGGAAGCCTCCGTCGTCCGCTTCCTCCAATGTGACCAATACGTCGTAGCGCAAGTGCGAGTTTTCCGGCGGATCTTCGAATACGCCTCCGATGGTCAGCGTCATCTCCGGTTTGTTGTCGGAAGCGATGACCGTGCCTTCTGCCCGGTCGATTCCTCCGAGCTTTTCGGCGAACGAGCGCGAAATCATCGCATAGCCGGGCCGGGCCAATACCTTTTTCGGATCGCCCGACAGTACCGGACGCGGCAGCACGTCGAACAGGCAACTGTCGGCCATCAGGATGCCGCCGACCGAGTAGCGCCGCTTATCGGACGTTATGAATTTGTTCCTGTCTCCGCCGATATGGGTCAGCCGGGTTGCGGCTTCGATGCCCGGTACTTCCTCTTTCATGGTCGGAGCGACGATTGCCGAAACGGATTCGCTGACCTTCGACTCGTTTTCGTTGCTCGTGTAGCCCGTCAAACGATAGATCCTATCCGCATTCGGATAAAACGAGTCGTAGGATTGTTCGAAATAGATCTTGGCAATCAGTACCAGACCGATGGCCAATCCGATACTTAGCGAGACGATTTTTGTTACGTTATGCCGTCCCCTTTTGAAGAGCGAGCGTATGGCGATGTTCAGATCCCTCATATTGGTCGTCGGTTTTTATTTTTCCGCTTTGGATCCGGCGGAGTGCTTTTTCAATTGATACAGCAATGTTCGAAAATAATGCCGCGATGTGCTAATGTTTGTAATACAGGATTTTATGTTGTGTGGTTCGATCCGGGTGTGTAAAATTAATGGACACTGTTGAATGAATCCTTTACAGATGAGGGCAAAAGAGTGTTAAGAACCTGCTCGGAAGTCGGATGGATTGAAAATGAACGGATGTAAAAACGTGGAGCCTGGAAAGACGCAAGAAACTGGCCGGACTGCCCTCGAAATACGGCGTCGCGGTACAGGAAGACAATCCGTACGGCGAGCTAAGATTCGAAGGAGCGTCTTTGCCGTCGGTAAAGTCTTTCGACACGACCGGCAACGTCCCGTGCACGGGACGTTTTCCCAAAATTTTCTGCCCCGGATTCCGGATCGGCTGGATCGCCGGAGACAAGAACGTTATCCGCAAGTACGTCCTGGTTGGTCAAACAGGGAACCGACCTGCAATGCAATACGATGGCCCAGATGACCATCGCCCGGTATCTACAACGGTACGACATCGACCGGCATATCGGAAAGATAGTCGAAGTGTACAAAAGGCGCAGGGACGTTGCGGTTGGATCCATCGAACGTTACTTCCCCGCGAACATAAGATTCATTCGGCCCGAAGGCGGACTATTTATCTGGATCGAACTTCCGACAGGGATTTCGGCGCGCGAAATTTTAAACAAATGCCTCGAAAAAAAAATAGCTTTCGTTCCGGGCGGCTCTTTTTTCCGAACGAGCATAAAGAGAATATCCTCAGGATCAATTATTCCAATATACCCGGAGACCGGATCGAGAAAGGACTTAAAATCTTCGGGGAGGTCGTCAAAGAATATATCGGCAAATCCGAATGACCTTTTCCGGCGACCGTCCCGGCGCGCAAACCCCGAAAAACGCTCTTCCCGAAGGGAGTTTTTTATTTGCCTTTCTCGTCCGAAAAAGTTCGCAGGTTGCCCTAAAATATCGCGGCGAATCTATTTTAATTAATTTTAAAAACTTATCTTTGCCTCGGAATCGGTTCCGGGGGCGCTTTTCTGTCGTCCGGATTAAAAGGGAATCGGGTGAAAATCCCGGACAGTCCCGCTGCTGTGAAGCTCCGTTTACGCTTTGATCATACGATACCACTGGTTTCGAAAGGGGCCGGGAAGGTTTCAAAGCGGGAGTCAGTCAGAAGACCTGCCGTTCGTAAAAGGCTGTTTTTGCTCGTGGGTTTAGAAAAATAGCGAAAAAAATTATCCTCGTTTTGAGAAATATACGGATGAGAAAGTATGTCAGCGTCGTAGTGGAACTTTTGAACACCGGTACGGCAATGCCGGTTTGTCGGATGTAAAGAGAGGCGGTTATGGAAAAGACATCACAGTATTCGGAAAAACTTTTGCACCGGAAGCTCGACCTGCTGCTGCGTACGGGCAAGCTATTGATGGAAAGCGCGGCGGACACGAGCCGCATCATGCGCAACATGAAACGCACGGCGGCCTACCTGGGACTGCCCGACGAACACCTGCATATCTACATCAACTACAACATGCTGATGGTAAACCTGGGCGACGAAGAACATTCGTTTTCCAAATTCCAGAGTTGCGAAAAACACGGCATCAACATGACTGCTATTTCCGCCGTCAGCAAACTCTCCTGGAGAGCCATCCGCGAGGATTATTCGCTGGAAAAATACGAGGAGGAGCTGGAAAAAATCCGTACCCGCAAACGTAACTACACCCCCTGGCAGGTAGCCGTCGGCGCGGGATTCGCCTGCGGCGGGTTCTGCATCCAGTTCGGTTGCGACTGGCCGGCCTTCTTCTACGCTTCGGTGGCCGCTATCCTGGGGTTCCGTTTGCGTGCGGTGCTCAATGATCTGGGTTCCAATCACTTTATGAATATTGCCGTCGCCGCCTTCGTCTCAACGTTGCTGGCATGGGTTTCCACGTTCATATCGACGCTCGCACTGCCCGGACCGCTCCATGCCGTTCTCCATTCCGATACGCCGTGGCATCCGCTGATGGCCTGCGCTCTTTTCATCGTCCCCGGCGTCCCGCTGATTAATTTTGTAAGCGACATGCTGGATAACTACGTGCAGGTGGGTATCACACGGGCCGTCAATACATTGCTCATCGTGGTCGCCATGTCGTTCGGCATCGCGCTGGCCATCCACGTCTGCGGGATCGACAACTTCGTGAAGGATCTGAGCATGACGCCGCATCACACCTATTTCGAATTCGCCGTAGCGGCCGCCATATCGGCCGTAGGATTTTCGATGATCTTCAATATCCCGCGCCGGTTGCTCTGGGTGGTGGCCGTAGGAGGCGTCATCGCCGTTTGCTCCCGCAACTTTGTCAATCTTGGCCCGAGCAACCACAATATCGGACTGGACATGGGACCGGTGATCGGTTCTTTGGTCGGCTCGGCCCTTATCAGCATCATCGTAACGCGGGCGGTGCATTGGTTCCACACCCCTCACCATTGCCTATCGATTCCCAGCGTCATCCCGATGATCCCGGGCGTGCTGATGTATCGGGCGCTGTTTGCTTTCATCGATATGCGCGGCGTGGTGGGCGAAGTCACCGTAGCGATGAACAATGCCATCCAGGCCTCGCTTATGATCCTTTGCATCGCCATCGGCGTGGCCATCCCGAACATTTTTGCACGCCGCTGGATCACTCCCAAACGTCAAAAACAGTTGAAACTGCTCATCGAGCGGCGCAGGCTGCACGGTAAGTTCGTCAACCTGACGGACATCGGCTAAACGAGAAGACGCGACAGCGGCCGGCCGCCTACAATGCGGTCCCTTTTTTCGGAACGAACAATCCCGACATTTCCGCCCGTTCGAGATTCAGAAGCCGCACTTTCCGCGTAATGCCGCCCGCATAACCCGTCAGGCTTCCGTTGCTCCCGACGACGCGGTGGCAGGGCACGACGATGCTGACGGGATTGTGCCCCACGGCGCCGCCTACGGCCTGCGCCGATACGTTCCGTACTCCCTGTCGCCGGGCGATCTCCCGGGCGATCTCCCCGTAAGTGACGGTTTCCCCGTACGGGATTTGCCGCAGCACGTCCCAGACGGCGAGCCGAAACGGCGAACCTTGTAGGTGCACCGGCGGCGTAAAACCGGGGATGCCGCCGCCGAAATAACAGTCCAACCATTCCCGGACCCGCCCGAATACCGGCAGCATTTTCTCTTCGTGCCGGGCCGACAGCGTGTCGGCAAAGTATTTCTGCCCGTCGAACCACAGCCCTGTCAGGCCTTCGTCGTCGGCTGCGATCGTGATCCCGCCGAGGGGCGACCGGTATTTAAAAGTGTACTGCATCGCTGATTTATTTATTGGTTTTCTTCGATTCGATATTAGGCAGAAAGCCCGTTATTACACCCAGCAAAGGCAACAACGTACTGATCTGGAAAATATACTCGATGCTGGTTTTGTCCGCCAGCCAGCCGAAAAAGGCGGAACCGAGTCCCCCCAGCCCGAACATCAGTCCGAAAAATACTCCGGCGATCATGCCGACCTTTCCCGGCATCAGGTCGGTCGCATAGACCAGAATCGCCGAAAACGCCGACGAGATGACAAGGCCGATCACGACCGCCAGTACGATGGTGCAGGCCAGGTTGGCATAGGGAAGCATCAGCGTGAAGGGAGCGGCCCCCAGAATGGAACCCCAGATCACGTATTTCCGTCCGATGCGGTCGCCCAGCGGCCCGCCGAAGAATGTTCCGACCGCCGAAGCCGCCAGAAATGCGAAAAGGCAGTATTGCGCTCCCTGTACCGACATCGAAAATTTATCCATCAAAAAGAACGTGAAATAGTTGGTCATACAGGCGATGTAAAAATATTTCGAAAATACCAATACGCCCAGGATAATGAGCGCGGCCCGGATTTTTCGCTTCGTAAGTCCGTGAGCCGGCGCCGCCGCCGTTGCGACGGTCTTGCGTGTCGCTACGGCCAGCCGCCGTTTGTACCAGTTCCCGATCTTAATAAGTATGAAAATAGCCAGCAGCGCGGCCAATGCGAACCAGCCGATCGAAGCCTGACCGAACGGAATCACGATCAAAGCCGCCAACAACGGCCCCATAGCGCTTCCCGCGTTGCCGCCGACCTGAAAGATCGACTGTGCCAGTCCTTTGCGCCCGCCCGAGGCGAGCTGCGCTACCCGCGAGGATTCGGGATGGAAAACCGACGAACCGCAGCCGATCAGGCCGACCGCCGCCAAAATAAAGACAAAGCCGGGGGCTACGGACAGCGCGAGCAGTCCGGCCAGCGTGAAACACATCCCTACGGCTAGCGAGTAGGGCCTCGGATGACGGTCCGCCAGACGCCCGGCGAAAGGCTGTAAAAGCGACGAAGTCATCTGAAAAACCAGCGTGATGACGCCGATTTGTGCGAATGTAAAGCCGAATTTCTCTTTGAGAAGCGGATAGACCGCCGGAATGACGGACTGCATCATGTCGTTGAGCAGATGAGTAGTGCAAACCATCAACAGGATCGGATAAACTGTCCGGTTCATCGGATTACGGAGCGGCCGCGCGCAGGAGGAGTTCGTATTCATGGGTTACGGTTCTTTCAGGATAATGCCGATCGTATGCAGCGCCTTCCGGGCATCCCGGGCGATTATATCCCGTACCAACCGTTCGTGCGTAGGCTGCGATGCGAGAAAATAGCCCGTATCGACGTAAATGTGTTCGAAACCTTTTTGCAGGTGGATGGTCGCCGACCGGTAGAGTTCGTACAAAATCTCGTTGTGCGTAGCTTCCGCCAAAGCGACATGAAACCGGATATCCGCTTCGATACACGCCTCCAACCGCCCCGCCGCTGCCGTCGCGCCGCGTTCCGCAAGGAATCTTTCGATCTTTTCGATATCCTGCTCCGTACGCCGTCCGGCAGCCCGCTCGACGATGGCGACCTCCAGTATTCTCCGCACTTCGTCCAGGTCGCGGATGTCGGCACGGCGGAGACGTTGCGCCATCGGGTCGTCCGCCGCCGCCCGGCTCTCGACAAACGTCCCGGCTCGGCCGGCAGTTTTTCGCCTACCTCGAATTGCCCGTCCGTAATCCGTTGGCGGAGCCGTTCGGCCAACTCTTCGGCCAGCGATCTTTTCCGTATGACCGAATCCGGTCGCTCTTTCATCATATCATCTGATGTTTCTTGCAAAGATAACCGTTTATTCGGAACCGGAGAATTTTTCCGGTATTTTCCTCCAAAATCATTGTTATGTCCGTAGTTTAAATTTAGTGATGATTAAGCCTGAAAGCAGAGAGAACTCGAATGTCACAATGCATAGAGGAAGAACGACTCGTTTGGTAAGTAATGCGTTTTCTGTATAATCGCAAATCGGATACGCGGGACCGTCTCGATAAAGCTTCTGTCGAAACATTCGTTCCTATGCGTTGCGAGATTAAAAATCGAAATGGCAAGAAAATACGCGCTTACGTTCCTGTAATATGGGATTTGCTGTTCGTTCATTCTACCGAAAAAGTTTTAGCTCCTTTTTTGGAAGCCGATAATTATTTCCAATATCGGTACCGCCGGGGCGGTAGACAGGCAGAACCTCTTATTATTCCCGACAGCCAGATGGAACAGTTTATCAATGCGGAGAAAGGATCGGAACGTCCCATTTATTTTACGCCTCAGGAGTTGAATATCGATAAAGGAACCCGAATCCGAATTCACGGGGGACGTTTGATCCGCAGGCTTTGGCGAAAAATATGATGACCCTGATCCGGCACCCGGAACTTCGGGATTCTTTCGGACAAGCGGCCCGCAAACGGGCATATGCCCTGTTTACGAGCGAACTTATGACCGATCGTTACAAAAAAGTTTATCGGGAACAGCGTAAAATGCCGGTGACATGAGGGCGTCCCGAACGGGCCGGCCTGTATATCCGATTTGAGGGCGGTTCCGCTCAGTGGGCAAAATATTCGTATTTATTTTTTCCGGTATGCGGATCAAAATCGCCTGAGGCCATCGGCCTCAGGCGATTTTGATTGATCGTCGTTTGTAAATCGGGTTAAAATACGAAGCTATATTCGCCGGACAGCACTTCGAACACCTGTTTGCCGTTTACGGTGCCCCGATACCTGATGTTTTCGTCGTTCGCCGCGACGGTATGTCCCGATTCGGTGATCTTTTCCCTCGCCGCTGCGGGGAAGTGCACCTCGGCGCTGCAATTGGCCGGTATCCGGATATTCCATTCCGTTTTTTTGCGCTTCGTCCGCCGCCACCTGCTCTCTATTTTTCCGGAAACCGAATGGTGGGACGCTTCGACGAAGTCGAGTCCTTCGGGAAAGTCGGGATTCATGACGATCCGCCGGAAGGCCGGTTTCGCGGGATCGGTTCGGATGCCTGCAAGGTTCTCGTAAAACCATACCAGCAGGTCGCCGAGCATCATCACGTGGTTTTGCGAATTCATATCGGGTGCGGCCGTATCGAAATTCCAGAGTTCCCAGATCGTAGTAGCGCCGTGTTCTATCATGTAACCCCAGCTCGGGTAGGTTTTCTTCAAGGCGATGCCGAGCGCGAGATCCGGACGGCCGATGCCCGAAAGCGTTTTCATCAGCCATTGGGTGCCGATGACGCCCGTACTCAGGTGGCCCCGATTCTTCACCTCGACGAGGTCGCCGACGTAAGCGGTCACGCGGGGCAGTTCTTCCGCCGGCACCATTCCGAACGCTACCGGCAACAGGTTGGATGTGAGTTCCCCATTGTCGTAATAGCCGTCCTCGGAACGGTAGAACCTGCGGTTGAATCCGTTTTTGATGTTTTCGCCCAGCTCGGCGTAATAAGCTTTATCCTGCGGCCTGCCGGTCAGTTCGGCGAATTTTTGCATCAGTCCGGTGAAATGATAATAGTATGCCGTGGATAGGAGCGGGTTCGGTTTTTTCACGTTCCCGCTCAATCCTTTCCCGGCCTCGGCCGTAGAGGGAGGCGCGCACCAGTCGCCGTAGACGTCCCTGCTGACGATATACTCCGCGGTCATGTAACGCCCTTTCATGTAGGCCAGCCATTTCTTCATGGCATCGTAATGATCCGATACGGCGGAGAGGTCTCCCGTCTGGGTATAAAGCATGTCCGCTATGATCAGCATGACTCCGGGCCAGGTCATGTTGTCGCTGAAATAGCGCCAGAAGTCGGGCGCCAGGTCCGGCAGCGAACCGTCTGCTTTCTGCGCCCTTTTCAGGTCGTCGAGCAACTTGCGGTAGAGCTTCGCATTGTCGAACACGAAATTCTCTCCCAGGGCGGCTACTCCCCGGTCGCCCAGCCACGGCTGTTTTTCGTTGCGCTGCGGACAATCCACCGGCATTCCCTTGTAGTTGCCCGCAATGCCCCACCAGGCATTGCGGTAGATCCTGTTGAGCAACTCGTCCGAGGTTTTGAAACTGCCTACCGTACGCATATCGTCGGAGACCATGCAGGCCGTGAAATCGGACGGGTCGCATTGTCCGGGATAACCGGAGACTTCGACGAATCGGAAACCGTAGTACGTAAAAGCCGGTTCGTAGGTCTCTCGTTCGCCGCCCCGCAGGGTGTACAACCCTTCGGCTTTGGCGCTCCGGAGGTTGGCCGTGAATAGCTCTCCGTTTTCGTCGAGCGATTCGGCGTATCTCAGCCGGACAGTCTGTCCGCGCTCTCCGCGGACGCTGAAACGCATCCATCCCGTCAGGTTTTGCCCGAAATCGACGATGAACCGTCCGTCCGTTTTCTCCGTTACGGAGACGGGGGCGAGTTCTTTTACGACCTTCATCGGGTCGGTCGTTTGCGCCTCGTAGGTTCCGCCCGGCTCCTGGACGAACTCGGCCTGCAGCCATCCGCCGTCGTCGAATCCCGGCGCGTCCCAGCCCGGAAACTCCCGGGTTGCGTCGTACTCTTCGCCGTCGTACAGGTTGTTGGCCCGGATGGGGCCGTCGGCCGTTCCCTTCCACGAGTCGTTCGTGAAGATCACTCTCGAGGAGCCGTCGGCGTAGGTGATCGCCAGGTTGAACAGTACTTTCGGATAGCCGAAGTTTTTTATTTTGAACGCTTGCTGGAACTGCTGCATCGTGAAATACATACCGTTTCCGAGGACTATGCCGATCGCGTTGCGGCCGCGTTTCAGCGCGTCCGTTACGTCGAATGCATTGTACTTTACGTTTTTGGTAAATTCGGTCTGTACGGGAGCCAGTACCCGGTCGCCTATTTTCCGGCCGTTGATGCGAAGTTCGTAAAATCCGAGTCCGATGATATAAGCCGTCGCCGAACGGATCTCCTTGTCGCAGTCGAACTCTTTGCGGAAGTAGCGTGCGGAGAGTCGCGAACCTTGCGGATCGCCGTCCCACGGGAAGCGGCGGTCGAAACCGATCCATTGGCCGACCCAGTCTTGGAATTGAAGAAGCCCGACCTGCCATAGCGCCGGTTCGCTCCATGCCGTTTCTCCTTTGTTGGTATTCGCTTTTACCTTCCAGTAGTAATAGCTGTTGCGCTGCAGCGGCTTTCCCGCATATTTTATCCCCGACGTCGCGTCGCTTTCGATCTCTCCCGAATCCCACATGTCGCCCTGGTCGCGGTCGAGCAGAGTCTTGTCCGTAGCGACGAGGATCCGGTAAGCTGTCTGAAGCACGCCCCGCCGGTCGGATTCGAGTTCCCAGCTCAGCCGTGGCTGCAATACGTCGATCCCGATCGGGTCGGTCATCTCTTCGCAGCGGAGGCGGGCTATGCGCTCGTTCGCAGATAGGCTGCCGGTCAGTAGCAGCAGGGCGGATAACAATAGTTTTTTCATGGGTAAATGATTATCGGGCCTCCAGAGCATCGTTTGCGAACTCCCAAAAAACGATGCGTTGCCGGTTCCACGTGTAAGTGACCGCCACACGGTCTCCGTGGGCGATAATCGCCGGGTAGGAATACTCCGCCGGCGGATTGTCGTTTTCGAGCGCGATTGTCTTCGGCCACGTTTTGCCGTTGTCGAACGATACGGCCAAGTTGAGCAGCGACCTCGACCCCGCATCGCCGCCGACCGGATTGTATGCCAGAACCAGCGCGCCGTCCGGGAGTTTTATCAGGTCGATGCCGCTGTTGTTGTTCGGCATGTCGGTCGGGTAGAGCGGACACCAGGATTTTCCGTAGTCTTTCGAGTCGCTCCGGTAGATGCGGGCGTTGCTACTGCGTACGAGCATGTGGACGATTCCCGGCTCCGATTCCCAGAGCGTGGGCTGGATGACCCCGTGTCCCCTGAAATTGCTGCGGTCCAGTTCCAGAAAGGGCGTCGCCTTCCATGTTCTGCCGTTGTTGCTGCTGCGGTCGACGAATACGTCCCAGTGTTTGTCGCCCGTCTCGCTTTCGAACGATGCGCCGGCCAGCCATACGCCGTTCGATAGGACGATGGGCTTATTGCGAACAGGGCCCCGGCCTCCCCGGTCGCCTTTGACGAGTTCGACGGGTTTCGACCAGGTCGTTCCGTCGTCCGACGAAGTCGTCCACCAGGTCTCCCATTCGGTTATTTTTTTCCCCACTTTGAAAAAAAGATAAACTTTTCCCTTCCCGTCGCGGAACAGCACCGGGTTCCAGTGGGCGTCGTCGCGGATTTTCGCAACTCGGCGAGGCGCCGACCAGTTGCCCGGCTTGCCTTTGGACAGCCATATGGCTACGTTGTCCGCGCTCTCCTTGTCTCCGCCGAACCATGCTACCAGGAAATTGCCGTCGTCGAGTCCTACCAGCGTGGATGCATGGCACTGTTTGAAAGGACGGTCGTCGCCGAACAGGAAATCCCGTTCCGTCAGGGCCGCGTCTTTCCCTTCGACGTTCACGGCGCGTTCCGGTTCCGTTTGTAGCGCCGGTTCCGCCGGGATTTTCGGATAAGCGGCTTTCGGGCCGGCAATGCAGAAAAAAAGGAGGACGGGTAAAAGCAGTCGATAAGGTTTTTGCATACTGGGCTTCGTTTTATTGTACGTCGGATATTCCGGATGTCCGGCTGCCGACAGTCGGCCTATCGCGGATAAAAATACGAATAAAATTCGAGATGTCGAATTTTCGGCGGCGTTCTCCGAAGCGACGGCTATATTCCTTTGATCGGCAGTACGCGGCGGAGCGTCGCCCGCGTGAGTATCCTGCGGTTCAGAAAACTGACGATGTATCCTGTGCTGCAAGCAGCGATCAGTGTTCCTTCGCGCACGCCTTCGATGCGCCGTGCCAGCAGGAGCGACAGCAGCGTGGCAACCGTTACGAGCGAGATGTCGAAAGCGACTTTGAATTTTCCGAAATCCGTATTATAGCGCCGCGAGGCGTAGTTGACGAATCCTTCGGCGCTCATCATGACCACGCGGGGTTTGATCTCCAGTACGACGCCGATCGACTGCACGATACAGCCGGCCAACAGCAGTACGATCGCCGCTGCGTAGTTCGGCGGCAGCAGATGTTGCGTCAGGGCCATGTTGAAATCGATGAACAGCCCGAAAAGCAACGAAAAAGGCATCTGTAACAGGATTTCGACCGTGTCGCGTCGCGTCATGCGGTCGCGGATAAACCAGAACTGTCCGGCGATAAGCAGCATGTTTATCACGAATGTCCAGGTTCCCAACGTCAGCGCGCTGTTGAGGCTCAACACGTAGTTCACGCTCGATATCGGGGTTGTCCCCAACGACGAACGCAGGATCAGCACGATTCCGGCGGCCAGGAAATAAAGCCCGGTCACGAACAACAGGTATCTGCCCACAAGATTTTTCATCGATACGAAAAACAACGGCGCGAATTTACGAAAGATTTTCGTATTTCGCACCGACGCGGCGTCGGCGATCCTGCAGGCGATCTTCGTGGGAGCGTAAGGCGTGTCGTCCGCATTCGGATTCTCGGGAATCCGAATGTTTAGAATTCGAGCCGTATTTCAGTCTCTCCGTCGAAAGGGCGGACGACGACCGTTTCGTCGTCCGCGTTATATGTGCCGCCCGTTACCCGCACGGGTTTTTTCCCTTCGGGATGCGGCAGCCTGATTTTCACGCAGGCGGGTTTCCGGGCCGGGTCGCATCGAACGCTGGCTTCGATCCGGTTGTTGCGGACGTTCGATACCGCCCGGACGTTCAGCGGCCCGAAATAGCTTTGCACGCCGCTCAGTTCGATTCGATCGCCGTCCGCCATCCACCGGCGCGGAATTACCCGGAAGAGATTCAGCGTATCCGCATCCTCCATATAAAGCATCCAGCGGGTTTCCATCAGGAAGTTGGCTTCTTCGTGGGTCTTGTGGGGACTCAGTTTGTAGAGATGCTCCCAGAACGTATAGGTTCCCGGATCGGCGTAGGGGGCCATGGTGTGGTAATAGGTGCTTAGGAAAGGTTTTACCATTCCTTTTTTCGCTTGCAACCAGTTGTGACGGCTGTAATACGGTTGGCTGAAAGTCGAATTTTCCTGGAACATCAGTTCGCTGTGATATTTCAACAACAGGTCCGAAACGGGCTCTGCCGGGTCGATTACCTCGCAAAAAACCAGGTACATCGGCCCCAGCATGGCATCCGGGACGGTAAAGGTGCCGTGAGAGCGGAAACATTCGGCCTGTTGGTACAGCAGGCGCGGTCCCGGAGCTTCCGTCCAGGGAGGCGCGGTCGGGCTCCACGTTCCGTCTCCCAGCGGAACGACCGGCGAAAGAGCCATCGTCCGTTCGAGCGATTCGCGGATGTCGTTTCTCCAGTCGGCCGCTTCCTTCTGCAGGCTTTCGGCCTCTTCCGCTCCGATGGCTTCGAATACTTCTCCCATGCGTTTCATGCCGAGGTAACCGTAGCCGTTCAGCATGAATTGGTGGAAATAGTCTTCCGGATCGGCGACCTTTCCGTCGATCATGCCGTATCCGCGTCCTCTGAGGCTGTCCTTTTTACTGCGGTTTCTCCATTCGGTCAGGTAGCGGCAGGCTTTCAGCAAGGCCGGTTTGATTTCCCCGATCCATTCCTTGTCCCGGGTGTAGCGGAAGTATTCGCCCACCGACCACAAAACGGCCCCCGTTTCGACCATATAGCCGTTGTAGTTTTCGATCTTCCCGCTTTCCTGCTGGGTTTCGATAAAATAGTTCAATGCCCGCCGGGCCAGGTCGTTCAGCCCCATCGAGGCGTAAAACTGAATGATCGGGGCGCTTTCCGTTCCGATCGGAGAGTAAACGCCTACGTTGGCGGCCAGCGTCCCGTCCGGCTCCTGCCCGAAGGTCACCAGGTCCAGGTGCAACAGGCCTGCGCGGATCATCTCGTCGATCCTTTTTTCCGGGACATGGATACGGGCGGCGCGTTCCAGTTTTCCGTTCCAATAGGCCCTGCACGCTTCGTAGCGTTTTTCGAACGACTGTGCGGCCAGTTCTTCGGCCCGCTGTCGGGAGACGGGTTCGTGCGGAATGTAAAAGTTCACTTCGATCCGTTCCCCGGGTTGGAGCAGTACGGCGAGTTCCTCGTTACACAGCGGTTTCCCTTTGATTGTGGAAATACAGAATACCCGGTCCTCCGAGAAAAATGAAAATCCTTTTTCCCGGTCGAATTGATAAGCGGCTCCGATATACAGATTGTTGGTGGGCATTGCCGGGCGGGGGGCCTTGATCCAGGCGTAGCGGGGAACGGCTCCTTCGTTTTCGATTTCCGTCCGGATGTAGAGGACGGCTTCCTCGTCGGCGGGCGGGATCGCGGCCTGTATGTCGGCCAACTGTTTCTGCTGCGTTTCGGTAAATACCCTTCCTCCGGAACGGCTGTCCGAGATCAGGAAGTGGGTTCCCTGCACGTTGCCGGCGTTCAACTCCGACTTTTCGAGCGACACGAACGATACGCTGTGGTAACGGACATCGTCGTCCGTGAGTTCGGAGTGGTAAATGGGAAGTACGCCCTCGTCCAGATGCCGGGCGATGTTATCCATGACTCCCACGCCGCGTCCCAGCGCGTACCGGTAGTAGAGCGCCGAAGGGGCCGTTTCCGGCAGTACGACGGGGGAAGAAGAGAAAATCGGACGGATCAGTTTGTCCTCTAATGTGCCGTCCGGAAGCTCTTCCGATATTTCGAACATGCGGATGTCTCTTCCCATGCCGAGCCAGATCGGAACGTTCGACCGGCGGGCGCGTGCCGCCGCGGTTTCGAAAGAGACTTCCGGCTCGGTTTCGATCCGTTCGATCTTGGTACGGCTTTTTCGGGAAAGGATCTCTCGCTCGACCTCCGCATAACAACGGCCGTCTCCGGCCGGGAGTACCGTTACTTTGTAATTCGGAATGTAGATCGGCGTATTCCGGTTTACGTCCCTCAGGAAAAAGGAGAAGGAACCCTGCGGAGCTTCGACGTGGATTAGAGTCGCCTCCGGTCCGATTTTCGTATCGGCGCTGTCGACGAAGCATTCCAGCCGAGCTCCGGAAGCGTTCCGGATGCGGTAGGCGTTCCCGTCGATCCGGACATTCCCTTTTACGGCTTCGATCCGGGCGATTTTCCCGTTCGTAGCCGAAATGCTTCCCGTTCCGGTTCCCCCTTCCCATTCGATGGTAAAGGAGCCGGTCGTTTTATTTTCGGTTTGTGAAGACAGTTTTCCTCCGACAATCAAAAAAAAACAGAGCGCAACGAGTACTTTTTCCTTCATTTTGTTTAGATTAAGTATTCTACAAAAATAATATTATTTTCGGTTCGTCGCGAATGCGGAACCGAGATATTGTCGAATCGGCGGAATTATGTGCGTCCTGCATTCCGCTCGCGTCCTTGCCGGCGGCGGAAACGGCGAAATTCGAACGGATTACCGATAAAAGCTTCGTTGTCGGTACGGGCAAATGATTTTCGTACCGATATTTACACTATATTTGAATGTGCTTTGTCGAACGGGGACGCATGTTTTGTCCGTCGATCCCGAATCATGAAAAGATGACCCGTTGCCCGATCGTCGATTATGCGCCCGAGCGGCTTGTGCCGGTTCGGAATACGGATGAATTCCGGTAAACAGAAAAAACTACTAAACTATGTCCCATACTCTATTCGGAGCGCGGCTGATGTTGATCGCCGCCGTGTTTTTAACGGGTTGCCGCAGCGATGCGGGAACCGTTGCTTCGTCCATGCTCGAACGGGGATTCGTCGCCCCGCCCGATTCGGTAAAAATCAGTACGTATTGGTATTGGATTTCCGGGAACGTATCGAAAGAAGGTGTAGCCGAAGACCTGCGATCGATGAAAGCAGCCGGAATCGACCGCGCCTATATCGGCAACATCGGTCACGACGACGTTCCTTACGGGCCGGTCGAGCTGATGAGCGAGCCGTGGTGGGAGATACTGCATACGGCCCTCAAGACCGCGACGGAACTGGATATGGAGATCGGCATTTTCAACTCTCCGGGGTGGAGTCAGTCCGGCGGTCCCTGGGTGAAGCCGGAAGAGTCGATGCGTTATCTGTGCAGTTCGCAGGTGCGGGTCGAGGGCCCTTCGAAGTTTTCGGGCAGGTTGCCGAAGCCCGAAGGGATGATTCAGGACGTGCGCGTGATCGCCTATCCGGTGCCGAAAAACGACGGAGTGCTGCTGAACGGCGCGTCTGGAACGGTGCGTTCCGTACCGGCTTTGCCCGGTATCGGACGGTTGGCCGACGGGGATACGCTTACGTCCGTCCGGCTCCCCGTCGGGAAAACCGCGATCGTTTTCGAGTCGCCGGAGCTTTTTACCGCCCGCAGCATCACCGTACGTCCGGAACACCGCCCGATCGTAGCGAATGCCGTCCTCGAGGCTTTGGACGGGAGCGACTACCGGCCGGTGGCGGAGTTCGATATCAGTCGGTTCAACGAAATGCCCAATGTCGGGTTCGATGTTTATGCTCCCGTTACGATCTCTTTCCCGGCCACGTCTTCCCGGGCATTCCGCCTTTCGGTCGATAATGCCGGCGGACCCGCCGCCCTGCGCGAGGTGGAACTTTCGGCAGCGGCGCGGGTCGAACGTTACAGCGAAAAAAGCCTGGCTAAAATGCACCAGACTCCTCTGCCGTACTGGAAGGACTACCTTTGGCCCGCTCCGGCCGAAACGGACGATCCTTCGCTGGCGGTCGATCCTGCCGCCGTGCGGGATATCACGGAGTTCGTATCCGGGGACGGAATGTTGACATGGGACGTCCCGGCCGGGGAGTGGGCGATCCTGCGCACCGGAATGGCTTCCACGGGCGTTACGAACAGTCCCGCCGCCCCGGAGGCTACGGGGCTGGAGATCGACAAAATGAACAGGGAGCATGTCCGTACCCATTTCGACGCTTTTATCGGTAAGATTCTCGAGCGGATTCCGGAGGCCGACCGCCGGTCGTTCAAAGTGGTGGTGCAGGATAGCTACGAAACCGGCGGGCAGAATTTTACGGACGATTTCATCGCCCGGTTCGAAAAATGTTACGGATACGATCCGGTGCCGTTTTTGCCGGTGTTCGAAGGCGTCGTGGTCGGAAGCGCCGAAACTTCGGATCGTTTTCTGTGGGATGTGCGCAGGATGGTGGCCGACGCCGTGTCGTACGAATATGTAGGCGGCATGCGCGAAGTCTGTCACGAACACGGGCTTACCACATGGCTCGAAAATTACGGGCACTGGGGATTTCCGGGCGAGTTCCTACAGTACGGGGGACAGTCGGACGACGTGGCCGGCGAGTTTTGGAGCGAGGGCGAACTGGGCGATATCGAGAACCGGGCGGCTTCGTCCTGTGCCCATATCTACGGCAAGTCCAGGGTGTATGCCGAGTCGTTTACGTGTGCGGGGGCGGCTTTCAGCCGTTATCCGGCCAATATGAAACAGCGTTGCGACCGTTTTTTCGCCGAAGGGATCAACAGCACCCTGTTGACGCTGTTCATCTCGCAGCTCGACGACGGCCGGCTTCCGGGCGTGAATGCCGCTTACGGAAACGAATTCAACCGTAACAATACGTGGTATCCCCAGTTGAATACTTTTATCGAGTACCTGCGTCGCTGCAATTTCATGTTGCAACAGGGGCTGAATATAGCCGACGTGGCCTATTTTATCGGCGAGGACGCTCCGAAGATGACCGGCGTCGCCGATCCCGCGTTACCTGCCGGTTATCAGTTCGACTATATCAACGGGGAGGTGCTGCGCGACCGGGCGTCTGTGCGCGATGGGTTGCTGACTCTGCCGCACGGAACGCAGTACAGGCTGCTGGTGCTTCCCGAACTCGAAACCATGCGGCCGGAACTGCTGACGAAGATCGCCCGGTTGGTAAGGGACGGGGCCGTCGTGCTCGGCCCGTGTCCCAACCGTTCGCCCAGCTTGCAGGGACAGCCCGGCGCCGACCTGCTGGTGCGTGCGCTCGCTTCCGAAATGTGGGCGGAGGTGGACGGAGTGACCCGGAAGTCCCGGCGGTACGGCAAAGGAGCGGTGTTGTCCGGCATGAGCATGGAGGAGGCCCTGGCCTATGTCGACTGCCCGCCGGATCTGAAAACCGACTGCCGCGATATCGTATACGGGCATCGCAGGGTAGGGGAGACGGATATCTATTTCGTGGCGAACCAATCCGCCCGTCCGGTTGCGTTCGAAGCCGGTTTTCGCGTTAGGGGGCTTCGACCGGAGCTGTGGCTTCCCGTTTCGGGTGCGATGCGCCCGCTTCCCGAGTTTACGGTTTCGGACAGGAGCGTTTCGGTTCCGTTGAAGCTGGAGCCTTACGAAAGCGCGTTCGTCGTTTTCCGTGAGCCTGCGCAGGCGTCGGACGCTTCCCGCGGGGGAGTCAACTATCCGGAGCCGGTTCCGGTTGTCGAGATAACCGCTCCCTGGACGGTGGCTTTCGACGCCGCCCGGCGCGGACCCGGAGAGTCCGTAACGATGGATTCCCTGACCGACTGGGCGCTCAGCGACGACGACCGGATCCGGTTCTATTCGGGAACGGCTTCGTATAAGAACCGGTTTAACTGGCAGGCGGCCGATCCTTCCCGGCGGTTGTTGCTCGACCTGGGGTGCGTCGCCGCGATGGCCCGGGTCAGGCTGAACGGACGCGACGTCGGAGGGGTGTGGACTTATCCGTACCGGCTGGACGTAACCGACTTCGTAAAAGAGGGCGGGAACGATCTGGAAATCGAGGTCGTCAATACCTGGGTCAACCGTCTGATCGGCGACAGCGCGTTGCCCGCCGGCGAACGTCCGACGTGGTCTCCGCACAATCCGTGGACCCCGTCGTCGCCGTTGCAGACATCCGGGCTGCTGGGCCCCGTACGTATAGAAAGCGTTTGTTATCAATAAATCGTAAGAATGTGAGGACGGAAAATATTCACCTGGTATATTTCAGCGCGACTTATACGACCCGGAAGGTCATGAGACAGATCGCCGCGCAAATCGAAGGACGGAAGACGGAGTACGACATTACCCGGAGCGCGCCCGGGGCGGAAGTAACGATGGGCGACGGCGACCTGCTGGTAGTGGGTATGCCCGTCTATTCCGGACGCATTCCCGCATCCGCGCTGCCGGCGCTCCGCAAGTTCCGGGGAAACGGGACGCCTGCCGTCGTCGTATGCGTTTACGGCAACCGGGATTACGACGATGCGTTGCTCGAACTGACCGATGTTGTCGGAGAAAACGGATTCAGGGTCGCCGCCGCCGCCGCGTTCGTCGCGCAACACTCCATATTTCCGCAGGTCGGAACGAATCGTCCGGATGAGGAAGACATACGGCGAATCGCCGCATTCGTTCGGCAGTTCCGTCGGAAAATCGATTCTGCGGCCGATTCCGCCTCTTTGCAGGAAGTCGTGCCTCCGGGCGGCCGTCCTTATAAAACGCCGGGGAAAGTGCCGTTGCGACCGACGGGCGGCCGCAAGTGCACGGGGTGCGGCGTATGCGTCGAACGATGCCCCGTACAGGCCATTCCTGCCGGCCGTCCCCGGCAAACGGATCCGCAGAAGTGTATCGCCTGCGGCCGCTGCATCGTCGTATGTCCGGCCCGCGCCCGCCGTTTCGGGGGATTGCTGTATAAAATCGTCCGCCGGAAATTCGTGAAAGCTTATTCCGTGCGGAAGGAGCCGGATATTTATGTGTAGTTCCGCGACCGTCCGGATATTTCGTTATCTTTGTATCCTTACTCAATTCGGATAGGCATGGAAGATATCATACGGTTTCTGGAACAGTTGAGGCGCCATAACAACCGGGAATGGTTCGAAGCGAACAAGCTTTGGTACCGCGACGTAAAGGCCCGGTTCGACGGTTTGGTCGCCCGGCTGATCGACGCGATCGCCGCTTTCGATCCTTCGGTCGCTGGGCTTGCGGTGAAGGACTGCACTTATCGGATTTACCGGGATACGCGGTTCAGTCCGAACAAAGAACCCTACAAAACCCATTTCGGGGCTTATTTTTGTCCTCGCGGGAAAAAGTCGGGGTATGCCGGTTATTATTTCCATGTGGAGCCGCAGGGGGACGGACTGATCGGCGGTCACCTGCTTTCGGCCGGATTGTATATGCCGGAACCGAACGTGTTGAAAAGCGTCCGGGACGAGATCCTCGATAACGGGGAACGTTTCGCCGCCGCTGTCCGGGGAGCGTCCGGTTTTTCGTTGAACGCGGAGAACCGGCTGAAACGGGCGCCGGCTGGTTTTCCGTCCGACAGTCCGTATGTCGAATACCTGAAACTGAAGGACGTCTATTTGGAAAAGTTCGTCGACGACCGTTTTATGTTGCAGGCGGATCTGGTCGAAAGCGTTGCCCGCGAGCTCCGCGCGACGATGCCTTTCATCGCTCTGTTGAACAGGGCCGTGGATTATGCCCGTGAGGAGATGTAGTCGCCGGTTTGCTAATAGCCCAGATCCTCGTTGATCAGGATGACGGCGATCCGCTCTTTCGGAAAACACTTCTCGAGGATCAACCAGCCGTTGCAAATCCGGTCGGGGCTGTTGCAGTCGTGACACCGGGCGGTCGTCCGGCAGGGCGTTTTGAATGTCGCATGAGCGAGGGCGTTCATCGGGGCGGCGAGGGTCTTGATCCGCTGGCGGGCCGATTCGAGGTCGGGAGTCAACTTGTTCCGCCCGATGAACAACAGGACGTGTTCCGGCCCGAATGCGACCGCCGCGATGCGGTTGCCGATCATATCCAGCCATACCAATTCCCCCTTTTCTGTCACGGCATTCGCTCCGGTCAAAAACAGATCGGACAGCAGGGCCTGCCGTCTGGTCAGGAGATTTTCGGCGCGTTCTTTCGACGGGTCGAATCCGTCGATCAGCGTGCGCCGGTCGTCCTGCCGGATGACGTTCAGGATTCCGCTGCGGTGCATGGTGCGCGAATCGGCATAACCTATCGTACGGGGAGCCAGCTTTTCGATGATCTCCGCCGCCGCGTTTGCCGCATCTTCGATCCGGTCTACGACGATTGCCGAGAATCCGTTTTTAGTCAGCGCTTTCGCACAACTTTCCAGGCGTGTCAGCCAGTATTTTTCGGATGGATTCATGTTTTTCGTATTCTGGTTTCAGATCCGGAAACGATTCGGACGTTGCAATGTTAGGGATTTCCGCCTGAAAAAACAAATAGAGGCGGGGATAACGAAAAACTCCGCGAAGAGATCCTCTTCGCGGAGTTTTCGTACCTGTACGGCCGGATGTTATTTTTTATCCGGCTTCACGATCCCTTCGCGCATGTGGGTGTCGGCCTGGATGTTCTGGATTTTGTAGTAATCCATCACGCCGAGATTGCCGTTGCGGAAGGCTTCCGCGATCGCCATCGGGATTTCAGCCTCGGCCAGGATGACTTTGGCCCGCGCTTCCTGCGCTTTGGCTTTCATCTCTTGTTCCAGCGCTACGGCCATCGCCCGTTTCTCTTCGGCTTTGGCCTGCGCGATGTTCTTGTCGGCATTGGCCTGGTCCATCTGCAAGAAAGCGCCGATGTTCTTGCCCACGTCGATATCGGCGATGTCGATCGACAGGATTTCGAAGGCGGTTCCCGCATCCAGTCCCTTTTCGAGTACTACCCGCGAGATGAAATCCGGATTCTCAAGCACGGTCTTGTGCGACGTCGACGAACCGATCGACGATACGATCCCTTCGCCTACGCGGGCCAGCACGGTGTCCTCGCCGGCGCCTCCGACCAGTTGTTTGATATTCGCCCGTACCGTTACGCGGGCTTTGGCGATCAGCTGGATGCCGTCTTTGGCTACGGCCGCTACCGGAGGGGTGTTGATCACTTTCGGGTTGACCGACATCTGTACGGCTTCCGCCACGTTACGGCCGGCCAGGTCGATGGCCGCCGCCATCCGGAAGTCGAGCGTAATGTTGGCTTTTTGCGCCGAGATCAGAGCCGTCACGACGTTGGGCACGTTGCCGCCCGCCAGGAAGTGCGCTTCCAGGTCGTTGGAGGTCAGATGCAGACCCGCTTTGGTTCCGGCGATCATCTGGTTGACGATGACCGAGGGCGGCACCTTGCGGAACCGCATCAGCACCAGTTGCAGCAGACTGATGCGTACTCCCGATACGAGGGCCGAAAACCACAGCCCGATCGGAATAAAGTATAAAATGAACCATAACAGAACGAGCGCGACGAACGCAATCACCCAAATACCAAATCCTTCCATAGTCATATTTTTAGTGTTTTTGTGTTTTTAATCGAGCGGTTCGGAAAATGTTCCCCGGTATCCGGCCGCGGAATCGACCCGCCTTACGATGACGGCGGTATTGTCGTAGCCGATCACTTCGATCGCCTGGTGCGGGTCGATGTAGGCGTCCACGGATTTTGCTTCGATGGTCACTTCGCCGAGCTGCACTTTACCCATCGGAGCGAGTCGGGTCAGCGTTTCGCCCCGTTGTCCGACATGGATGTCCTGCTGTTCGGGGGTAGGGGTAGACGTGCTGTCCACGGTCGCTTTCAGCGAGAAACGGCGCCATGTATTGGCTCTGAGCGAAACGACTACCGCGATGACGCAGAGGATCACGATCGTTGCGAGGATCAGTGCGCCGCCCATTACGCCGTATTGCATGAAACCGTAAAATGCGGCCGCCAGAAATGCGACGAATGCTCCGATCCCGGCGACGCTGATTCCCGGCAGCAGTACCAGTTCCGCTACCAGCAACAGTACGCCCACGACGATCAGCGCGACGATTAACCACATAAGCCTGTTTTTATCAGATTTTATCCCGGACGGGAAATTCTTTTCCAAGGTACGGATTTTTTGGAAACCTGCAAAAGAACCGGTCGAAAATAAGGTGAAAAACAAATGCCTTCCGTTTTTTACCGGGGAAGGCATCGTTTTTAGGGGGCGCGGAACCGGTCGCTAATAGTCGAGGGTCAATACGGTCGCGCTACCCTGCGAGACTGCATTGATAGCCCGGCACAGCGAATCGGCGGCTTCCTTGCTGTCGAAATTCCCGATCGAATAGAGGTAAGATCCGTCGTCGTTCGTGGCGCGCGAGAGTTCCTTGCCGGCCGCCTGGCTGTCGGTCACTTCTTTGATCGCCTCGCTAATGGTTTCGCCCTGCCCGGCGATCTCTACGCGGTACAGGGTGGAAAGCTCGCCGGCCGTTCCTTCGCCGCCCGTTTCACCGAGAATTTCGAAGCGGCCGTCACGCCATACGACGATTTCCGGTTTGCGGAATCCCATGCTTTTCAGCTTGGCCAGTCCGGCGTCGGCGGCGGCCGCATCGCGGAACGCCCCGGCGAAGTAGCGGAATTTCCCGTCTTCGCTCTTCTCGTAACACAGCGGATAGACTCCCTTGAAGAGCGAAACCGCTTGCTTCTGGGTGAAAGCGCCCAGTTGGATGCGGTATACGGTTCCCTGTCGGTATACTTCCATTTCCGGGATCGGGTTCGAGGCGTTGTATTTCGACGGGCTGGCCCGTTCGATATCGGCGTATTCGATGAAAATACGCTCTTTAGGAGCTATTTTCGGCAGGTCGTAGTGCAGTTTGCCGAAGATGTCGGCCTGTTTGTTTACCGAATCCCGGGCCGCCGTGTATCCGAGGATTCCGGCCAGGGCCTCCTCGTAGCCGAGCAGCAGCCGTTTGTTCAGCGGGTAGCCGTAAACGGTTTCCGAGGCTACGCTGTCCTGCATCGCGGCGATTTGCTGGCGGTTGTTGCGGAATTGCGTGCCGAATTTGTCCAGCATCTCGTTCTTGCCCATCTTGTCGAGCAGGTAGTTGTAAGCGTAGGTCTTGTTGTCGTAAATGTAATTCCAGACATGCGACAGCGAGTCGCTGAGCGCCCGGTTCAGCGATCCGATCGATTCCAGTTGCGCATAGGTCTCTTCGGCCAGCGTTTTGTTGGCGGTCGTGTCGTACAGGGTTGCCAGCGAGTCTGCTTTCCGATAGTTTTCCAGATAGGTTCCCAGCAGTTTCAGCGGCAGCGGTTCGAGTTCCTGCGCGTGCCGCAGCGCTTTGTAATCCTGCTCCGACAGGTTTTCTTTGAAATAGACGTTGTAGACCAGATTCGGAGTTTGTTTTCCGCCCGCCGGAGCCGGAGTGCCGGCTGCCGCCGGATTTTCGGCCGTGCCGTTCAGATTCTTTAGGATGAAGTCCTGCTCGATCGCTCCGATTTCATTGGCCGTGACTCCCTGCTGGTTCCGGATTTCGAAGAGTTCTTTTTCGAGTTGCAGGATTTTGGTTCCGAGCTGTTCTTTTTCCGAATCGGTGGTTTCGGCGGTAAAAAGTTTGCGCGTGTCGTTGATGACCTGCACGACCGAATCTTCGGTTCGGTGCAGACGCTGTTCCTGTTCGAGCAGGGACATGTATTTCGCATTGCTTTCCAGCCCCGCTACGCGCGCCGTGACCTGCTGTCCTTGCAGTCCGGTCGAGAGGGCAACTGCAAACAACGTAACAAATAGCTGACTCAGTCTGTACATGGCAATATCAATCTAACTGCAAAAATATATTTTTTAACGACACGGACGTGCGGCCCGGCGTCATTTCCACTTGTTCAAAAAGAAAAGCTGGATGAATCCGAAAATTTCGAACCGTCCCAGCAGCATCATGATCGTAGCGATGAATTTCACCATCCCCGGCATCTCGTGGTAGTTGCCCATCGAACCGACCTGCCCGAACCCGGCTCCTGCATTCGCCATGCTGGCTACCGTCATGCTGAAGCTGGTTTCAAGATCGATGCCGAAAGCGGCTACCGCGACCGTTCCGATCCCCAGCAACATCAGGTACAGTACGATAAAAAGCATCGCCATGTTGACCGTATTGTTCTCCTGGATCACTCCATTGAGTTTCACCCGGATGATGGCGTTCGGATGTTGCCGCTGAATGATGGCGGCTTTCATCGCTTTGAACGACAGTAGAATACGGTCGCATTTGATGCCGCCTGCGGTCGACCCGGCGCAGGCGCACTGGATCGTGAACAGCATCAGCACGACGATGGCAAGCGGCGTCCATACCGACGAGTCGGCCGTGGCGAAACCGGTGGTCGAAGCGACCGATATAATCTGGAATAGGCTGTATCTTAGTGAAATCCATATATTCGGATAGATGTCCGTCAGCCACAGGCTGATCGCAATGACGACACCTCCCGCGAGTGTCGAGAAAATGTAGTATTTGCTGATTTCCGATTTGAAGATGTTGTTGTTCTTGCCGGTCAGCGTGCCGTATATCAGGCCGAAATGCAGTCCGGAGACCAGCATGAAGAACATCACGATGAATTCGACCCCGGCGTTGTTGAACGACGCGATGCTCGAATTGCGGGTGCAGAATCCGCCGGTAGCGATGGTCGAGAACGAGTTGCAGACCGCGTCGAACCAGCCCATCCCGACGATCTTCAGCAGCACGGTCTGGATCAGCGTCAATCCGACGTAAACGACGATCAGGATTTGCAGCGTTTTCTGGGTGCGGTACCGGAAATTGTCCTTGGCCATCGACGACAGTTCGACGCTCGAAAGTCGCATCTTGGTCGAGCCCATCGACGGCAGCACGACCAGAACGAACATCACGACCCCGACGCCTCCCAGCCAGTGTGTCGACGCCCTCCAGAACAGCAGTCCTTTGGGTAGCGCTTCGACGTTGCTTAGCGACGTAGACCCGGTCGTCGTGAAGCCCGAAACGCTTTCGAACCATGCGTCGGCCAGCGTGAATTCGCCGCCCCAGAGCATGTAGGGCAGCATACACATCAGGCACGACATCAGCCACGCCCCGACCACCACGCCATAGCCTTCGGAGCTCGATATCTGTTCGCCGCCCTGCACGAAGATCAGCGGGAAGGCTCCGAGGATCGCCGTCAGCAGGAAACTCTGCAACAGCGGGTAGAAAGCGGTATCCATGCCGTTCAGCAGCGAAACGCAAGCCGACAGCAGCAGGAACGCCGCGTTCAGCAGCAAGATGAGACCGATGTATCTGAGTACGATGTTCAACCGCATGTCCGACTATTCGTTTCGTTTGCTTTTTTGCTGATCGATCAGTTTTTCGATGGATTCCTTCAGCCGGAACATTTCATCCCGGCCCTCGACGTTCACCTTGAACGGGATTTTCGAATTCAGGTAATTTTTCAGCGCGTCGGTGATTTTCAGCACCGGGGAGATGTAGTACAGGTTGATGAAATAGAAAAATACCACGACGATCAGAATGCCGATCAGCAGCGCGATGAAGCCCGGCATCGTAGCGCGGTAGGCGTTGTCTTCGAGCCGCTGGGCTTTGACGTCCATGATGCGCTGCGAGGAGACCATGAAATTTTTGATCGACGTGGTCAGGTCGGCATACGACGTTTCGTAGATGTTGACGTACCAGCCGACGCTGTTTTTGTGCAGGCTGTCGCTGAGGTAGGCGTCGACGATCCGGTTGTAGGCGACGTTGGCGGCGTAGATCGAGTCGAACCCCTGTAGGTCGCGGATCAGCACGTTGGCTTCGCGCATCGACGAGTCGAATTTTTGCCGGCCGACGATCAGCATCGAGTCGCTGTTGCGGCTGCCCGAGACGATCATCTGCAGCAGTGCGGTGTTCTGATCCTGCACGGCGTCCAGCATCGTTTTCGACAGTTCCATGTTGCGGAAGCTGGCTCCCAGCATGCTGTGCGTCGAATGGCTCAGCCTGCTGAGCTCGAAGTAGGAAATGATTCCCGAAAAGAAAAGCAGCAGGGCCAACGAAAGGAAGCCCAACCGTATTTTGTTTTTCAAACCCATGCCCGATTGTCGTTGTTCAAGATTACAAATATAAACAATTTGGCGTACTTACGCTATTCTCGGCTGAGAATCGCCGCATCCATTACCTCTTCACCGTCCGTCGCAGTCAGTTTCACCGGCGTGATCGTATTGATTAGCGCACGGTCGAACGGCGTGCGGACTTTGACGTAGTTGCCTGTGTATCCGTACATATATCCGTTGCGACGCGTGCTTTCCCACAATACTCGCGCTTGCGTTCCGACCTGCTTTTCGTAAAAAGCGCGGTGCAAACGTTCCGACAGCGCGCCGAGCTCGGCGGCCCGTCGTTCGACGACCGGCGGCGGAACCCGGTTCGGGAATCCGGCGGCGGGGGTGTCGGGACGCGCGGAGTAGGGGAAAATGTGCAGGAATGCCGGGGCGAGACGTTCGAGGAAACGGTAGGTGTCGGCGAAGTCTTCGTCCGTTTCGCCCGGGAATCCGACGATCACGTCGATACCGAGGAATACGTCCGGCACGGCGCGGCGCACCGCAGCGATCCGGTCGGCGAACTGCGCCGTGTTGTACCGGCGGCGCATCAGCGCCAGGATGCGGTCGCTTCCGCTCTGGATCGGAATGTGAAAATGCGGCTGGAATCGTTTCGAAGCCGCTGTGAAAGCGATGACCTCGTCGGTCAGCAGGTTCGGCTCGATCGACGAAATACGGTAGCGATCGATGCCTTCGACCCGGTCGAGGGCCCGCAGCAGGTCGATGAACGGTTCGCCGGTCGTTCGGCCAAAATCGCCGGTGTTGATACCCGTCAGTACGATTTCGCGTTGACCCTGCGCGGCGATTCGCTGCGCTTCGGCCGCGAGATCGGCAATCGGGAGGTTGCGGCTGGCGCCGCGCGCCAGCGGAATCGTGCAGTAGCTGCAATGGTAATTGCACCCGTCCTGTACTTTCAGGAACGAGCGGGTGCGGTCGCCGGTCGAGAACGCGGCGAAAAAGTTCGTCAGCTCGCCGGCTTCGCAGGTGTGTACCGATGCTTTGCGTTTGGCGCCGAGTGCGGATACCCGTTCGTAGATCGAGCCTTTGTCGTTGTTGCCGATCACCAGGTCTACCCCGTCGATGGCGGCCAGATCCTGCGGCCGTAGCTGGGCGTAGCATCCGGTGACCGCGACGATGGCATCGGGATTCGTCCGGACGATCCGGCGCACGATGTTGCGGCACTTTTTGTCGGCATGTTCAGTGACCGAACAGCTGTTGACGACATATACGTCGGCGGTTTCCCCTTGCCGGGCGCGTACGAAGCCGCCCGCTTCGAATTCGCGGGCGATGGTCGACGTCTCGGAGAAATTGAGCTTGCAGCCCAATGTGTAAAAACCTACTTTTTTAGCGGATGACATGGCGTTGTATTTCGATACCGGCGCAAAGGTACAAAACCGCCGCCTAATTTTTGCCGCTTATGCCGCATTGTGGGAGAATTCCCGAAAAAAACGCGTAGCTTTGTAGTTCGATCGACGGTTTATGGATTTCTTTTACGAACTTTTTCAATACAGGTTTCTGACCCATGCGACGCTTGCCTGCCTGTTGTGCGGTCTGGCCTGCGGCATGGTCGGTACGTACGTGGTGTGCCGCCGGCTGGTTTTCCTTAGCGGCGGGATCACCCATTCGTCGTTCGGCGGGATCGGGATCGCCTACTATTTCGGGCTGAATCCGATTGCCGGCGCGTTCTGTTTCGCGGTGCTGTCGGCATTCGGGATCGAAGCCTTTACGGCCGGCAAACGGATCCGCGAGGATTCGGCGATCGGCCTGATCTGGTCGCTCGGCATGGCCGTCGGGATCATCTTCGTATACCTGACGCCGGGATACGCTCCGAACCTGATGAGTTTCCTGTTCGGGAATATACTGAGCGTCACCTCCTCCGACCTGATCTGGATGGGGATCGTCGACCTGGCGATCGTGATCGTTTTCGCCGTCTGGTACCGGCCGATCTTGTACGTGGCTTTCGACCGGGAGTATGCCCGCAGCCAGAATATGCCGACGCGGTTGATCGGTTACCTGATGTCGGCGCTGATCGCCGTGACGATCGTCATTTCGATCCGCGTGGTGGGGATCGTTCTGCTGATCTCGCTGCTGACCATGCCCGCGGTGATCGCCAACCAGCTGACCCGCTCGTTCGGACGGATCATGGCCGGGGCTTCGGCGATCGGCGTGCTCGGTTCGTTCGCCGGGCTTTACGTCAGCTATAAGGGCGATATTCCGTCGGGCGCGTCTACAATATTTATACTGACCGTTACGCTTATTATTGTAAAACTATTACCTTTGCGTGACTTTATGCGGAAGCGGGATGAAAACGGTACATAAGCTCATATTGAAATCGTACGTAGGGCCGATGGTGCTCACCTTCTTCATCGTCCTGTTCGTTTTTATCATGCAGTTCATGTGGCGCTATATCGACGAACTGGTCGGCAAGGGGCTCGGCATGGGCGTGATTATGGAGCTGATGATGTACGCCGCCATCACGCTGATACCGATGGTGTTGCCGCTTGCGACGCTGTTCGCCGCCGTGATGACGATGGGCAACATGGGGGAAAATTACGAGTTGCTCGCGCTGAAATCCGCCGGCGTATCGCTGCCGAGGATCATGCGGCCGTTGATCGTACTGGTCTTTTTCGTCGCCGTCGGCAGTTTTTTTGTCGCCAACAATCTGGTGCCGATGGCGATGCGGAAGATGTCGGCGCTGATCTACGACATCCGGCAGCAGAAACAGGTCATCGAGTTCAAGGACGGGCTCTTTTTCAATCTCGACAACGACATGAGCATCCGGGTCGACCACCAGGACCCGAAGACGAAGCTGCTGACCGATATCCTGATCTACGATACGCGCAATACCAATATAAACGGCAAGATGGGGACGATCGTAGCCGACTCCGGCTACATTTCGCTGTCCGACGACAAGCGTTTCCTACTGGCCACGCTGTATAACGGCGAGATGCACGAAGAGGTGCGCAACTACCAGTGGATGAAAGATAATACGCTGGAACGCCGTTATTTCGACGTTTACAACATGGTGATCCCGATGTCGGGTTTCGATTTTTCCCGAACCGACATGTCGCTGTTCAACAACAGCCAGACCAAAAATACGAAAGAACTTTCGGCCGGGATCGACTCGCTGGAGAAAGTCAGCGCGGCGGCGGCCAGCGCCTCCTACCAGCCGTTGATCACCACCTTCATTTTTCCTTTCGACCAGGGTCTCGGCGCCGATTCGATCGCACCGTTGCACGGGCGGCCCGTTTACCTGAATGCGCACATCGACAGCATGGGTCTGAAAGACCGGCAACGGATTTACAACGAGGCGCTCAACAAAGCGCGCAACTCCCGCAGTTTTTACTCCTTCGACGAGGTGACCTCGAAAGACGCCCTCACGCAGCTTTACAAATTTAAGGTCGAGTGGCACAAAAAAATGGCCTTACCGGTTTCGATCATGATCTTTTTCCTGATCGGAGCGCCTTTGGGGGCGATCATCCGCAAAGGGGGGCTGGGGATGCCGGTCGTCGTATCGGTCGGTTTCTTCGTAATCTATTACATCATTACGATTACCGGTGAGAAGATGGCGAGAGAAGGTTCGTGGAACTCTTTTATCGGGATGTGGATCGCTACGTTCATCCTACTGCCAATTTCCGTCTATCTGACTTATAAGGCGACCAACGATTCGAACCTGTTCAACGCCGAATGGTACCTCGCCCACACCCGGAGAATCCGCGGATTTTTTAAACGGATATTCCCGCGAAAACGGCGTATGCAGCCGGAGAACCGGTAACCGTACGAAAACCGAAAATTAAAAATACAAAATCGAAATATCATGTCACAAGAACAAAACAACGAAAAGATTCTCAGCAGTGTGGACGAAGCGATCGAAGATATCCGCGCGGGCAAAGTCGTCATCGTGGTCGATGACGAGGATCGGGAGAACGAAGGCGATTTTATCGTCGCCGGCGAAAAGATCACCCCGGAGATCGTCAATTTCATGCTTCACAACGGCCGCGGCGTGTTGTGCGCTCCGTTGACCGAAGACCGCTGTCGGGAACTGGATCTGGAGATGCAGGTTGCCAACAATACGTCGCTGCTCGGTACGCCTTTCACGGTGTCGGTCGATTTGCTCGGACACGGTTGTACGACCGGCGTGGCTGCGACCGACCGTGCGGCTACGGTGCGGGCGCTGGTCGATCCGGCCACCAAGGCGTCCGATCTGGGCCGTCCGGGGCATATTTTCCCGCTCCGGGCGCGTAACAAAGGGGTGCTCCGCCGTCCGGGTCATACCGAAGCGGTGATCGACCTGACGCGGATGGCCGGACTGACTCCCGGCGGCGCGCTGATCGAGATCATGAACGAAGACGGTACGATGGCCCGTCTGGGCGATTTGCGGAAAATCGCTCAGCAATTCGGCCTGAAGATCGTTTCGATCGCCGATATCATCGCTTACCGCCTGAAAACCGAATCGATCGTCGAGCGGGGCGAAATGGTGGATATGCCGACGGCATGGGGACATTTCAAGCTGATCCCGTTCCGCCAGACGAGCAACGGGCTGGATCATGTGGCCTTGATCAAAGGGGAGTGGGAGCCGGACGAACCGGTGCTGGTGCGCGTGCATTCTTCGTGCGTGACGGGCGATATTTTCGGTTCGTGCCGCTGCGATTGCGGAGCCCAGTTGCACGAAGCGATGAAAATGGTCGAGCAGGAAGGAAAAGGCGCGGTCGTCTATCTGAATCAGGAGGGCCGGGGAATCGGCTTTTTCAATAAAATGAAAGCCTATAAATTGCAGGAAGAAGGGTACGATACCGCCGAAGCCAATGTCAAACTGGGTTTCGGGGTTGACGAGCGCGATTACGGCGTCGGAGCCAGCATTCTGCGCGAGATCGGTATCCGGAACATGCGACTGATGACCAACAATCCGCAGAAACGCGCCGGGCTGGAAGGCTACGGCCTGCGGATCGTCGAGAATGTTCCGATCGTGATCGCTCCGAATCCGTACGACGAAAAATACCTTCGCACCAAAGAGCAGGTGATGGGGCACCGGCTCGGATTGTTTAAGTAATAACGGATAATACGCTGTGGTCTAATGGGAATAGCTGTCGCTCATATAGCGCTTTGGACGAACCGTTTGGAAGAACTGCGGGATTTTTACGTGCGTTATTTCGACGGGGAGAGCGGCCCCGTATACCGTAATCCGGCCAAGGGATTCGAGTCTTTTTTCGTCCGTTTCGAAGGTGGCGTCGCGTTGGAACTGATGCGGAGGACGGATGTCCGGGATTCGGACGAAGGCGAGCATACCGGCTTTTGTCACGTCGCGTTCGGCGTCGGCAGCCGTGAAGCGGTGTGCAGCCTGACCGAACGGTTGCGGCGGGACGGACACCGGGTCGCCGGCGAACCGAGGCAGACCGGGGACGGATACTTCGAGAGCGTCGTTTGCGACCCCGACGGCAACCGGATCGAGATCGTAGCTTAACGGGATATTTAGAGATATGGACAGCAAGAAACTGCGTATCGTTTATATGGGTACCCCCGATTTTGCGGTGGCCCCGTTGCGGAGATTGGTGGAAACGGGTTATCACGTTGTCGGCGTCGTGACGATGCCCGACAAACCGGCAGGCCGCGGATTGCATTTGCAGCAGTCGGCCGTCAAGCGGTATGCCGTGGAAGTCGGGTTGCCGGTTTTGCAGCCCGAAAAATTGAAAGATCCGCAGTTCGTCGAGACGTTTCGGGCGTTGCGGCCCGACCTGGGAATCGTGATCGCTTTCCGGATGCTGCCTGAAATTATTTGGTCGATGCCTGCGCTGGGGACGTTTAACCTGCATGCGTCGTTGTTGCCGCAGTACCGGGGGGCCGCACCGATCAACTGGGCGATTATCAACGGCGAGACGGAGAGCGGCGTCACTACCTTTATGCTGAACCACGAGATAGACAAAGGAGATATCCTGTGCCGGAGCCGTGTCCCGATCGGGCCGGACGAGTGCGCAGGAACCCTGCATGACAAACTGATGGTCGCGGGGACGGATCTGGTCGTCGAGACGGTCGAGAAGATCGCGGCGGGAGACATCGTACCTGTCGGACAGGATGGCATAGCGCCTGCCGAAATCCGGGAGGCGCCGAAAATATTCAAAGATACCTGTCGGATCGACTGGAAGTCCGACCGCCGGACGGTGTTTAACCTGATCCGCGGACTGAGTCCCTATCCGGCCGCATGGAGCGAACTCCGCAGGGACGATGCGGCTCCGCTTGCCGTCAAGATTTACCGTGCTCATCCCGATCCGGATGCGGGAGCGGGGAGCGCTCCCGGAACGATCCTTTCCGACGGAAAAACCTTTCTGAAAGTAGCCTGTGCGGACGGATACGTTTTTCTCGACGAACTGCAGGTGGCCGGTAAAAAGCGTATGCCCGTAGCCGATCTGCTGCGCGGTTTTCAGCGAATCGACGCTTGCGTATTCGTGTAGGAAACAGAAAATGCCGCCGTCGTATTACCGGGCGGATATATCTTTTCGGTAGCGGCATGTTTTTCCGTCGGGCGTTATTCCTTCGATAGCGATATCGTATTGCTGGTTTTTATGATCGTTTGAGTAGAATTCGATTT
>OGXI01000030.1_pt1 | contig 98850 bp, 83 predicted proteins | sample 1576221 | NCBI WGS metagenome assembly OGXI01 (sample SAMEA3541523, study PRJEB24748) | human gut metagenome | biome: human gut; feature: human-associated habitat; material: faeces | place: China | collected 2012
GACGACCAGCGCGTAATCGGCTACATTACGTGTCACAACAGCCCCGGCCCCTATGGTTTGAAGGAGGTCAGCCGGTCCGAAAAGACCTATATTACCGACGAGCAGCACGACTACGGGCTGGCAGCCACCCGCGATGCTTTTTCGGCACACAAGCAAGTGACCGCAGATGCACCCATAAACGAAACCATTACCCTGACCCGTGCCGTAGCGCAGCTCAATATCTTTACTACGGACTATGAGCAGGTGGAGGAGAGCTTCAGACCCGTCTACACCGGCCTTACCATAACGACGGCGGCGGATTTCAATGTACTGACCGGGACTTCGTTCGGTTCGGCGACTTCCGATCTCCGCTCGTATGTGGCTGTCAAGACCGAAAAGGAAGGTACTACGCCCGACAAGAACAAGGTGTTCACCGGTTATTATTTCACTTCGTCCGAAGGGAAAAACGTAGTGGATATGGACGTGCATTTCTACCGTGCCGACAATAGCGAAGTCGTGACATATAACATGACTAACATTCCGTTGCAACAGAACTACCGTACCAACGTGACCGGCGCCCTGCTTACTCAAACCGGAACGCTCCATGTCGAGACCGAGGCCGCTTTCGCCGGAGACGACATCGAAACGACCGAGCCGAAAGATACGCCTACCGAAACAGGACTTTACTATTCGCTGGACGGTGAAGACTGGACGAAATGGGAAACAGCGGATATGCCGGAAGGTACCTATTCTTCGTTCGCGGCGCTCTCCGTCGGAGGACAGAAATTGACTCAGAATCATCTCACCGCGATAAAGGATCGGAATCTCGAAGTGATCGACCTGAGCAAAGCCATATTCGAAAGGAATACCATGTTCAACAACTCCTTCGAAAACAGCACGGCTTTGCGTTCGTTCATATTCCCGGAGAACATTACCTATATGCCGGCCTATTTTTTCAAAGGGTGTAGTAATTTGGTAAGTGTCGGTTTGACCGATGCAATGACATATATCGGGGCCGGCGGTTTCCAGAACTGCACCTCGCTGACCGAAGTCACACTGCCCGAAAGCGTGACGACGTTAAGGACAATGGCTTTCAGAGGCTGTACGAATCTGCGAACCGTCAATTTGTCGAACATTACCACTTACGAGCGTCTGCTGTTCGAGGGGTGCGAACATTTAGAGATACAGAACGTAACTTTCCCCGACGATATGACGGCGATTCCCGATCAAATATTCGCCAACTGCAAGAGCATTCGGGCCGTAACTTTCCCGCCGCAACTGGAAACCATCGGGTACAATGCGTTCAGCGGTTGTTCGGGCATAACAGAGATCAATCTGCCCCAATCGGTGACCAGTATTGAATATGGCGCTTTTGCGGGAACATCTATTTCTTCGATCGTACTGCCCAACGCGGTTACCGTACTGTCGCCGAGGATGTTCAAACAATGCGAACAACTGACATCGGCAACTTTCTCCAACGATATTACATCCATAGGATCTGAAACTTTCCGTTGGACTGCTCTGGAGTCGATCACCATTCCGGGTACGGTATCCACGGTTGAACAGGTGGCGTTCGCCGATATGCCGAACCTGAAAACCGCCGTTATCGAAGACGGGGAAGCTCCGTTGACATTCGGACTCGGATTCTTTTATCAGGATGAAGCGTTGACATCCGTGACCTTCCCGTCCAATACGGCCGCTTTCAACAATAGGGTGTTGCTCGGATGCTACAATCTGGAAACCATCACCTGCAAAGCTATGAAAGCCCCTGCAGTGAAATTCGAGGATTTCGGAATGATCAATGAAGACCACGGCAGAAACTATCTGGCAGGCTTGAACGTGCCTGACGGGCAAAAGAAACTGATCGTGCCTACCGGTGCGACCGGATATGAAGACGATCTTCAGGAAGACGGGACCGAAAACTACTGGAAAACCGTGCTGTTGAATCCCGACAAATGCGGTTACACGATCGAATACCGGGATTTGTAATAACCTTTCGACGAGGAATATCCTCTACATAACATTAGTACACGAAGAACCGGGACGCATTTATGTAAGTGCGTTCCGGTTTACTTCGTGTGACTCAGTTTGTTATTTAAATGTATGAAATTATATCGGAGTTTATTTGAACAATGCATCTATTACATCGTATTCCGTTAATAATTCCGGCAATGTCATTATTGGAATATTTAGTATCTCACATATCTTAGGAATTTTGTGAAATAATTTACCATCATTATTGGCTTGGGTTTCCTCTGTTACTATAATTATATCTTTATTATCCGTATCCTCTTCAAATAAAGAAGATTGCCGTGGTTGCGACTCAACTTGTTGCTTCAAATTGAGATAATATAAAATCATTCTCATATCAGCAGACCTCATAAATTCTTCTTTTCTATTCTCATATTCTGCTTCTGAGAGTCTATTTTTCATTATGCCTATCACAAACTGATTGTCAACTTGGCGTAAAAATTTTGCAGGAGATGGAGCTATGATATTTTCTGTATTTACAGGCACTTCATTGTCTTTTTTGAAGTTTTTATCTTTGAGGTAAAATAACGTATCTAAAATTATCCCTTTTGCAATAATTTTGCACTCCTTGTACACTGCATCAATAATAATCAATTCACTTGCCTCAATTTTACTTCTTATAAAATTGAGTAGGTTATTTTGTTTGTCGAATGGTAAGTAATAACGTACCAGCGACAAAAGCGAACAGGTATCAATTATTACTTTCATTGAATGAATTTATCCAGTTTTGTAGGAGGTATATTAAGTGTTTTACATACCTCAGATTCATTTATAACTCCTTCATAAAAGGCTGTCTGAATAGTAGAAATAAGTAGCGGAGATTTTATTGGTATCGGAGAGGAGCCACCTTGCTTACGCCCATCCTCTTTCTTTAAATCCCTTTCTTTCTTTTTTTCTTGTAGCCAATTATGGTATTGTTCATCCAAATCTGTTTTTACCAGATTATAATTGTGAGGTGATATTTTTCCCTGCAATAAAAGCCTAGTATATAATGCTATTCGACTAAGATTTACTTTTTGAGATATTTCTTCTATTGTTTCATGATAATAATCGTTTGAGGCATCAGCCATATCCATATTATCAATAATGGCAGAGTAATCTCCTGCTAAGAAATAGTAAGCAAAATCATTACACCATCTCTCAACCTCACTAAGATTCGAATTAACAGTATTTAAAACATCAACTTGTTCTATTTCTTCTTCGTTTAATAGGTAGTGTCCTAATTCATGAAGAAGTGTAAATATTTCTCTATTAAAGGCATTTTGGTTCCGTTTTAGAACGATGACATTAGGGCACAGAAAAAAGCCATCAATATTCGCTTTCTCTTTTTTATTCCACGTTTCAACAAATTCAAAAACTAAAATATTCCTTTCAGCCAATTTACCGATAATAGCTGTTAAAAAATCTTTTCTTGTTTTTGTTTGATGATTAGGATATATTAATTTCCTTAGTTGGTTGGCAACATTTTTAACTGATTGACCAATATTGTATACCGGGAGATTTCTATTAAGATTTACATCTGCAAGCTTTGCTATCGCAGAAAAAGAAATCTTGAAATCCTCAAATTGAGTTACGATTTTTCTTGCACCGATATTTAGTTCAGTTCCGAAACTATTTTTTCTAAAAAATATGCTAGCCTCCGCTGTCTGCTCTAAGGTTTTTGGATCAAGATAAAAATGAAGTCCTTTATCAAATATTTTATCTATCTTTTTTAAGATACTAATATCAATATCTTTTGAAAAGACCTCATTTTGAGTAATAAGATGCTTTCTTCCTTTGTTGATTGTAGAAAGCAAGTCATCCATTGTCATTCCATATAATGACAACAAATAATTAAGTCTTGATATATTCTGTTCTACTTTCAAGCCAGATAAAAAACATTATTACATTAGCAAAGATATATTTTTTTTGAATATCTAATTATTGTGGCCTATAACAACCTATTTTCTTGAATGATAGCAATGAGGTACAATGCATAATATAATTGATTTCCAATATCCATCTTTCAATAAAAAAAGAAGGTGCATTATAGCGACTTCTTTCAATGAAATGGTGAATGTCTCAACAATTACGATTACTTGATATATATTGCGTCTGGAGTTGGCCTGTCTGATTTTAATGTTACCAAACGACACGCCGTACAAATGCCGTACAAATCCAAAGAAAAACCGCCTTACAGTGTATTGCAAGGCGGTTTCAGTGAGGTCTGAAGCGGATTCGAACCGCTGTAGCAGCTTTTGCAGAGCTGTGCCTAGCCACTCGGCCATCAGACCCTTTCGGGAGTGCAAATATACGATAATATTTCATACGCCCAAAATTTTACAGGACTAAATCGCCCATTTTCATACGGGTATTCTACAAAAACACCGAAACCAAATGGACTTTCTTTTGTTCAACATCGGGAAAGACGCATTCCAAAAGGGTAGGCCGCTATTGCCGATTGCACTTTCGTGCATCACAACCCGTCAGACGGCTACCGCACATAGCGCTCCTTTATCGAAAAAGAGTAATCTATCCGGGAGACGCTACCGTCAGCCGATCGATGAAGCGATCCGGCGCAGCATACGGCGGATGATGATCCGATGAAACGGCCGGATCAGTGCGAAATAGATCCGGCCGAGCCGGTTATGGTATTGCACCGCCGTGGAAATACTGATCCGCCGCACCCCGTCGGGACGGGGGAGCACGCTGAGCGAGACCGTAAAGATCAAATGTTTATCGTCATTGGACAGTACCGCTTCCCGCTCCGATTCTTCGACGATCGCTTTCCGAAAAACACGGGATTCTCCCGTCTTCAAACCGAAAGGCGCAACGAGCGCATTACGGATTTTCATCAGCCCGTTCAACCCAGCGCGGAGTATCGGAGAAAACGAATTCCAACAGTTTCCCGGGACGCAATTCCGCATCGGAGCTTACGTCGAGACTGTAAGAGTCCGAATAATCGGCCCGGATCGGTTCGGCGGAATCCGCATCGGAATACATGCTGAAAAAATTTAAAAACGCGGTTTGAGAATTTCGGAATACAGCACGGCCATTTTCGGATCGAAACCGCCCGGAAACGCCCCTTCGGAAGAAGCCGGTTCCGGCTCCGTAGCAAGCTGCGGAGTAGGGGAATTCCCCTGATCCGCGGTAGACATCGGCTCCGGCGCGTTATCTCCGACCATGTCGTCGTACGAAAAGACCGTACGGTTCTCGAACGCTTCGATCGCCTCGTCGTCGTAAGACAGCATCTCCGTCGGCAGCGCGTCCGCATCCGGAACAGTCCGCTGCACCGGACGCGAATCGGCCGCAGATTCCGTATCGGCTCCGCCCCCTTTTTTAAGTTCGCGCATCAGGTCGTCCCACGGAGAATCGGACGGAGCGGTATCCGCCTGCTCCTCGCTTTCGGAAACCGGTTGTTTTTTCTTTTTCGCAGCGGAAATTATTGCGAAGACAGTAATCAGAAGTACCGGAAGCAACTCTTTCAGATCCATAGCTATTCGATTTTATTTTCCACCCGGTTTACCTGCTCGACCCCCTTGATCCGGATCACCTTGTCGATAATCATCTTCAGATCCTTGATATTTTTCACATAGAGGCTGATCCGCCCTTCGAAGATACCGTCGTGGCTCTGGATATGCAACTCCCGGATGTTTGTGTTCAGCTCGCCGGTAATCACCTGCGACAGTTCCATCAGGATCCCGATCCGATCGATTCCGCGCAACTCGAGGATCGACAGGTAGGACATCGCCTTGTGGCTCGACCAGGTGACCGGCGTCAGACGATTGCCGTGCTGGGCAGCCAGTTTAATCAGTTCGTTGCAGTTTTTCTTGTGAACGTCGATCTTGTGCGTATCGGGATTGCTGTAACCGACAACTTCGTCGCCCGGAATCGGATTGCAACACGGGGCGATCTCGAACTCCGGATCGTCCGCATCCTCCGGCGATGCGCCGTTAATTACCTTTTTCCCTTTTTTCTTATCGTCGCCTCCGAGGAACTTGAATGGATTCGGTATCTGCAACGTCCAGAATTTCAAAATCTTATTGGCAGGATTGTCGCGCAGGATCTTTTCGATCCCGTCCAGTTTCAGGATGCCGGCCCCCAACTTGCTGTAAAACTCGTCCTTCGTAGCGCAGTCGTAAGCAGGCAGCACTTTCCGGAACACGCGGGCGCTCGGCACGATGCCGAACTCCTTGAGCTTTCCTTCGAACAGCACGATCCCGTTAGCGATGTTATTGAGATTCTCCTTTTTCAGGAAAACCATGATCGACTGCTTGGCCTTGGTCGTAATCACATGATCGAGCCATTCGGCCTTCGGCTTCACATTTTTCGACGTGATGATCTCGATCTGGTCGCCGCTGCTGATCGGTGCGAAAATCGATTCGATCTTCCGGTTGATCTTGGCGCCCATCGCGCTGTTGCCGATCTTCGTATGAATCTCATAAGCGAAATCGAGCGCCGTAGCGCCCTGAGGCAATGTCCGCGAATCGCCTTTCGGCGTAAACACGACGATCTCGTAGGTATAAAGGCTCAGTTTGAAATTGTCGAGGAATTCGACGGCATTGTCCGTCGGGCTGTTCAGCGCTTCGCGCACCTGCTTCATCCAACGGTCGAATTCGCCTTCCTCCTTCGACAACTCGCCCGATTTGTACTTCCAATGCGCGGCGAATCCCCGCTCGGCAATCTCTTCCATCCGCTGCGAACGAATCTGCACCTCGACCCACACGCCGTCAGGCCCCATCACCGTGGAGTGCAGGGCCTCGTAACCGTTCGCTTTCGGAATGTTCACCCAGTCGCGGATCCGATCCGGTTTCGGCTTGTAAATATCGGTTACCAACGAGTAGATGTGCCAGCACTGCGACTTTTCGGGAATCAGCGGCGAAGGCCGGAACACGATGCGAATCGCGAAGAGATCATAGATCTCTTCGAAAGCGATATGCTTGCGCTGCATTTTGGCCCAGATCGAATAGATCGACTTGACGCGCCCCGATATTTCGAAGTCGATATCGTTGCCCTTGAGCTTCTCGATAATCGGCTGACTGAATTTTTCGATAAATTTCGACCGGTCGGCTTCGGTTTCCTGGATCTTGGCTTCGATCTGCCGGTAATCTTCCGGGAAACGGTATTTCAACGACAGATCCTCCAGTTCGCTTTTGATCGCGAACAACCCCAGGCGGTAAGCCAACGGAGCGAACAGATAGATCGTTTCGCTGGTGATTTTCATCTGCTTATGCGGAGGCATCGATTCCAGCGTACGCATGTTGTGCAGCCGGTCGGCGATCTTGATCAGGATCACCCGGACGTCGTCGGAAAGCGTCAGCAGCATTTTGCGGAAATTTTCCGCCTGCTCCGAAGCGCTGGTTTTGAAAACGCCCGACATTTTGGTCAGTCCGTCCACCATCAGCGCGATTTTGGGTCCGAAACGGCTTTCGATATCCTCCACCGTATAGTCGGTATCCTCGACGACATCGTGCAACAAGGCCGCGATCACCGACTTGACGCCGAGGCCGATTTCATCCACGACGATCCGGGCCACCGCCAGCGGGTGCACGATGTAAGGCTCCCCGGAACGGCGGCGCACTCCCTCGTGAGCCTCCTTCGCCAAGAAAAAGGCCCGTTTGATCAGATCCCTGTCATATTCATTTTTACAGATTTTGGCACAACTCCGCATCAGTTTGTCAAACTGCTCGCCAATCATGCGTTCATCTTCCTGCGAATAACCCATCAATCTCCCGTTTTACATACGCCGACATCAATCCCTTGCCCGCCGAGGACAAGACAAAACATGTTTTCGGGTACGCCCCGGACGGAATCAGGCTGTGTCTCCCGCCGGCCGTACCGCACCCGCGCCCGCTAACCGGCGGCGGCAAGCGCTTCGCGCACTTTGGCCTCCACCTCGGCCGCAAACTCAGGATCGGCCTTGAACGCCTCCTTGACGGCATCGCGCCCTTGTCCGATCTTCCTGTCGCCGTAAGAAAACCACGAGCCGCTCTTCTTGATAATTCCCTGATCCACTCCCAGGTCGATGATCTCGCCGATCTTCGAAATTCCTTCGCCGTACATGATATCGAATTCCGCTTTGCGGAACGGGGGAGCCAGTTTGTTTTTCACGATCTTGACACGCGCCCGCGCGCCCATCTGTTCTTCTCCGTCTTTGATCACCGAAGCCTTGCGGATATCGACCCGGACGCTGGCGTAAAATTTCAGCGCATTACCGCCCGTCGTAGTCTCCGGATTCCCGTAAACCACGCCGATCTTATCGCGAAGTTGGTTGATGAAAATACAAACGGTTCCCGTCTTGCTGATATTGGCCGTCAGTTTACGCAAAGCCTGCGACATCAGTCGCGCCTGCAACCCCATTTTCGATTCGCCCATCTCGCCTTCGATTTCGGCCTTCGGCGTCAGCGCGGCGACCGAGTCGATCACCACGATATCGATGGCGCTCGAACGGATCAGGTGGTCGGCGATCTCCAGCGCCTGCTCCCCGTTGTCGGGCTGCGAAATCAGCAGGTCGTCGATATCCACGCCGAGCTTCTGCGCATACGTGCTGTCGAAAGCATGTTCCGCGTCGATAAATGCGGCGATTCCGCCCGCTTTCTGGGCCTCGGCGATCGCGTGGATAGCCAGCGTGGTTTTACCCGACGATTCGGGGCCGAAAATCTCGATAATACGTCCTTTCGGATACCCGCCGATCCCGAGCGCATGGTCGATCGTTACCGACCCGGACGGGATGACCGGGACTTTGTCGACCGCCCGGTCGCTCATTTTCATGATGGCGCCTTTCCCGAAATCCTTCTCGATCTTATCCATCACGGCGCTCAATACCTTGAGCTTCTCAGGATTCACCTGAGGCTTCTCCTTTTCTGCCATATTTTTTCGTTTAGTAGTCTTGTTTCAAATTTTTCCGGTTTTACTGGTAAGCTTCGACGATCTGTTCGAAGTGATCCTTCGTCCGCACTTTATCGAAAATCTTCTCGATCACGCCCTGTTCGTCGATCACGAACGTCGTCCGCAGAATCCCCATGAACGTCCTTCCCATAAACTTCTTCTCGCCCCACACGCCGTAGGCTTCCGCGATTTTTTTGTCCGTATCGGCCAACAGCGTAAAATTCAACCCCTGCTTTGCAATAAAGCCCTGGTGCGACTTTTCGCTGTCGGGACTCACGCCGACCACTTCGAAACCCATTCGCCGCAGCGTATCCCGCCCGTCGCGCAGACTGCAGGCTTCGGCCGTACAACCCGGCGTATTGTCCTTCGGATAAAAATAAAGAATCAACTTGCGGCCGCGGTAATCGGCCAGCGTTTTCATATTGCCGTCCTGATCGACCGCTTCGAAAGCCGGAGCGGGATCTCCCGTTTTCAGTTTTGCCATTTTCTTTCGCATTTAAAAATTCCGGTGCCTATTGTTCGTAAAGATACACATTTCCGGGAAAGTCAAAAAGTTTTTCCGGTCAAATATAACGCCAGAAAAACTTTTCACCGCGTCGCCCGCTACGGAGCGCACCTTTTTCCGAAAAGCGCTACGACCGCGCAAGCACCTTCTTTTCGATCTCCTCCACCTGGTGGCAGAACACCTTGTCCGTCTCCATCAGATTCGAAATCGCCTTGCAGGCGTGCAACACCGTCGCATGGTTCTTGCCGCCGATCGCCGCGCCGATGGTCGTCAGCGGAGCCTTCGTGTGCTGCTTGCTCAGGTACATCGCTATCTGGCGCGCTTGCGCGATCTCGCGCGTCCGTTTCGGAGAATTAAACACCTCCGCACTGAGTCCCATGTATTCGCAAACGACCTTGCGGATATGCTCGATCGTGATTTCCCGCTGATTGAACTGCACGTATACTTTCAGAATTTCGCGGGCCAGCGTGATCGAAATCTTCTTGCCCAGGAACGAGGCATTGGCCACGAGCGACGAAAGCGCCCCTTCGATCTCCCGGACATTGGCGTTGATATTCTCGGCCAAGAACTCGACCACCTCCTGCGGCACCTCCGCATTCAACTTCACGGCCTTGTTACGAATGATCTTCACCTTGGTTTCGTAATCGGGCTGCAACAGTTGCGTGGAAAGCCCCCATTTGAAGCGGGTGATCAGCCGCTGTTCGATATCTTTCAGCTCGACGGGCGGTTTATCGGAAGTCAGGATCAACTGCTTGTTCGACAGGTGCAGGTGGTTGAAAATATTGAAAAAAGCGTTCTGCGTCTTATCCTTCCCGGCCAGTTCCTGAATATCGTCGATAATCAGGACGTCGAGCATCTGATAGAAATGAATGAAGTCGTTCAGTTCCCCCTTCAGCGCGGCGTTCTGGAACTGCGCCTGGAATTTATTCATCGACACGTACAACACCTGCATCTGCGGCTTGCGCTGCTTGATTTCCATGCCGATCGCCTGCGCGATATGCGTTTTTCCCAACCCCGAATCTCCGTAAATATATAAGGGATTGAAAGGCGTATTGCCCGGATTCACGGCCAGCGACAGCCCGGCCGAACGGCAAAGTCGGTTGCATTCGCCCTCCACGAACGTATCGAACGTATAGTTCGGATTCAACTGCGGGTCGATTACGATCCGGCGAATCCCCGGAATAACGAAAGGATTCTTTATATTTGTCGTATCGGACTGCGTGACGAACGTATTGATGGCCGTCATGTCGGCATCCGTCACTACGGTAGGAGCGCTCTGTTCGGTACGCGGCACGGCATAACGCAGCTTGGTCTTCAAGCCAAACATCTGGTGAATGATCGGACGCAAAAGCGGAATAAAGTGTTTTTCGATATGGTACACATAACTTTCATTAGGCACCTTCAGTTTCAAGGTCACCCCGTCAAAATCAAGCGGCACGATCGGCTTGAACCATTTGGCGAACTCCTCGTCGGAGGTATGCTCGCGGATACGGGTCAAACAACTTTGCCACACATCACCGTATGTCTGGTTATTAACTATCATCATCCTGTCTGTTTCGGAAGACAAAATTGTAAATAAATTCATTAAAAAAAATTTTCTTCTCTATTGTTTGTTGTGCAAATATTTATATAGAAAAATAAGGGTTCCCGCAGGGTCAAAACTTAACCGTTTGATATAGAATATTCAAAAAAATATCCGTATCTTTGTTTATAACTTTTTTCAACCGAAACAAGCATTCGTATAAATAAAACAAATAAGATTATGAGTGGAAATTTGGATTTAATCGTTAAGGAGAGAGCCGAAAAATGGCTCTCCGGAAACTACGACGAAGACACGAAAAAGCAAGTCAAATATCTTATGGATAACAACTTGGGAGAGCTGACCGAGAGCTTCTACAAAGACCTCGAATTCGGCACGGGCGGCCTGCGCGGCATCATGGGGGTAGGCACCAACCGGATGAACGTCTACACGGTCGGCATGGCTACGCAAGGCCTTGCGAACTACCTGAAAAAAGCCTTTCCGGGTAAGCAGATCAAGGTCGCTATCGGGCACGACAGCCGCAACAACAGCCGGCTGTTTTCGGAACGCGTCGCCGACATCTTCGCAGCGAACGGATTCAAGGTTTACCTGTTCGACTCGCTCCGTCCAACGCCCGAGCTGAGCTTCGCCATCCGCAAGCTGGAATGCGACAGCGGCGTGGTCATCACCGCCTCGCACAACCCGAAAGAGTATAACGGCTACAAAGCGTACTGGAACGACGGCGCTCAGGTAGTGGCTCCGCACGACAAAAACATCATCGCGGAGGTGCAAAAGATCACGTCTCCGGATCAGGTGCTCACCAACGGGCACAAAGACAACATCGTCATTCTCGACGAAACCTTCGACGCGATCTACCTCGACGCCGTTCATTCGCTGTCGCTGTCGCCCGAAGCCATCGCCGCCCATCACGACCTGAAAATCGTCTACACGCCGATACACGGAACCGGAGTCATCCTCGTCCCCGAATCGCTCCGCAAATTCGGCTTTACGAACGTCGTCACGGTAAAAGAACAGAATATCCCGGACGGCAACTTTCCGACCGTAGCATCCCCGAACCCGGAAGAACGCGCGACCATGAAAATGGCGATCGACCTGGCCGCCCGGCAACAGGCGGAGATCGTCCTGGCCACCGACCCCGACGCCGACCGCATCGGGATGGCCCTGCGCGACCGCGACGGATCGTACATCTTGCTGAACGGCAACCAGACATGCGCCCTGCTCGTATATTATATCGTAAGAAGGTGGAGCGAACTGGGAAAACTTCACGGCCGGGAGTACATCGTCAAAACGATCGTTACGACGGAACTGGTCGCCCGAATCGCCGAATCGTTCGGCGTGAAACATTTCGAATGCCTGACCGGCTTCAAGTATATCGCCACGGTCATCCGCAACCTCGAAGGGAAAATGCAGTACGTCTGCGGCGGGGAAGAGAGTTTCGGATTTCTCGCCGAAGATTTCGTCCGCGACAAGGACGCCGTCAGCGCCTGTTCGCTAGCTGCAGAGGCCGCAGCCTGGGCCAAGAGCCAAGGAATGACGCTGTATGACCTACTGAAGGAAATCTACGTAAAATACGGCTTCTTCGACGAAGCGCTCGTCTCGATCGTCCGCCAGGGCAAAGAGGGACAGGAGGAAATCGCCCGAATGATGACCCAGTACCGGAACAATCCGCCGCAAAGCCTCGGAGGATCGCCCGTAATCACCGTGAAAGATTATCTGACCGGAGAATCGCTCGACGTAAAAAGCGGCCGCAAAACGCCCATCGATATGGAAAAATCGAACGTATTGCAGTTCATCACTGCGGATTCGACCATCGTATCGATCCGTCCGTCGGGCACCGAGCCGAAAATCAAATTCTATTTCGGCGTCCGGGGAGAATTGTGCTGCGAAGATAAATTCGAAGAAACGCGCCAAACGATGGAACGTAAGATCGAATCGATCAAACAGGAGATGAAACTGATTTAAACCGAACCAAAAACCGTAAAAAATGGCTTCCGTATTCACACGTATCGTAAAAGGGGAGATCCCGTGCTACAAGGTAGCCGAGGACGACAGATATTTTGCATTTCTGGATATCAATCCGCTTGCAAAGGGTCACACGCTGGTCATCCCGAAAGAGGAGACCGACAATATTTTCGACTTGGACGACCGGACGCTGGCGGACATGATGGTTTTCGCCAAACGGATCGCACGTAAAATACAGGCTAATATAGCTTGTAAAAAAGTCGCCGTCGTCGTTCTCGGGCTCGAAGTTCCGCATGCCCATATCCACCTGATACCGATTAACAGCGAAAAAGACGTCGATTTTCATCGGGAAAAACTCCAACTCACCCCGGAGGAATTCCAACGAATAGCAAAGACAATCAGCTTATAATAAAACACTTAAATTCAAAAAACGGAGCCTGAAGAGGTTCCGTTTTTTATTTAACATAATTAAACAGGAAATCTCTCCATATAAGAATCCAATCGAAGTCCCGGCAGGGTAGGGATTATTCTTGTAAAAAAATAGGATAAAACCGCCCTGGTATTTCCACTTTTGTAAAATTAACACTTGTAAATACCGGGTGTTTAATCACAAATGTAACCAAACCCCCGTTGCAACTCGATTTTGTCAACTATAAATACATCTGTAAAATATGAAATAAAGATCGAATATCAAACACGATAAATTCATGTAAAAATATTTATATTATATATACAAATACATAAAAATCAGTACTATAAATAATATTATATAAACTTAATAACGACATAATCATTCGAAACATGATTTAGCCGATATACAAAAGGCTTATTACAACGGCAATTAAAGATTATAATCATTGAAAATCAGTATTATATATTATATAAAATAAATAATCAATTTATATTAAATAAAAGACCTTCCTTTTCGGGGTCTTCTTCCGTTTCCAATATTTCACACATGTAACTTATCCTTTTTTACACATGTATTTACATTCGTGAAATACAGTTTGTTTATTTTTGTAAAACTGTTTAACTTTGTAAAAAATCCGAATATGCGGGAAAGATTGCTGAAATTTATGGAAATGGAGAAGCTGTCGGCTTCCCGTCTGGCTGAAATTCTGGGAGTGCAACCGGCGACCATATCGCACATCATCAGCGGACGCAATAAACCCAGTTTCGAGTTTATCGAAAAAATGCTGTTACGTTTCCCGAAAGTAAATCCGGAATGGTTTCTACTGGGGAAAGGCTCCGCATACCGTCCGGATGTTTCGTCTTCGCCGAATCCGAATCCGTCGCAGGAATTCCGGCTGTCCGCGAATCTTTTTGAAACGGCGAATATCCCGGCAACGGAATCTTCGGTCGGCCAACCGGAACGAAAGATTCCGGGAACTCCCGGTGCGACTTCCCCGGAAGTACCAACCAACCATCCATCCATAGATACAAAAAAACAGATATCGAAAACCGAGTTCTCGGAGCCGGACATTGAGCGCATCGTAATCTTCCTGAAGAACGGCACCTGCATCTCTTACAAGCCCCGGTAAAAAACAGAAAATCATTTAACATAATGTAACCCCTGATAAACCTTTCTACGATTCCCTTATAGACCGGATTGCGTTCGGAGAAAACGATTCTTGCTCGGTATTTCATTGATTACATCCCGATATTCCGGACATCTTTATTTTATGCTAAAAAAGATCTCCCATTAATAATAACAAGAGTCGGCGGCCGATCTCACGATTCGCCGACCGATCGCGGTTCGCCTGAAAATACGGACAGTTATCTCTGAATCGATTTGCATAATTCATACATGATTCGATCGTTCGCGGCGCTCTTACGATTCGGAAATATTTTTGATTATAATATATATTATGTTAAATAATGCTTAAGGATTACGTCATCGAAGAATAAAAAAGACACTTATAAGGAACCTAAATAGATCCCCTACTTTTTATATTCATAATCTAAACATGTAATATACAATAATTTATCAATAAAAGAAGTGGAAACTTTGTAAAAAATCAACTATCGCATCGGGAAGTTACGCGCTTCCCTTCCTGGAAACGGGAAAAAAACTACCCTAAAATTTATTTACGAACCAAAACTTAATTTATGAAGAACCGACTATGGTGGCTGGCTGGTACTACGGCCGTCGTCTTATTTTTCCATTGCTGCACGAACGATCCGTGCGATTATGGAGGGGATGTCGGAGAAAAGGCATCCGAACATTTTCCGGCGCAGGAAGCCCGCGCCTATTTCGAACAAACGGCCGAAGACCTGCGCATGGTGCATATAGGCTGCCGACACGAACACGGAGACTGCGGACACGGTCACGGACAGTCGACCAAAGGGATACTCAACGAGGTGGAACAGGCCGCCCTAATGACGCCTCTATGGAATGACCTGCGGCAAACCTACGAAAACGGCAAAGTCGTTACCCTCGAAGTTCCGCTGCGCGTCGGAGGCACTCCGCTGAAAGCCTGGTCGCCGCGAAAAGCCGACGGACATGCCGGAAGCGTCGACGGCTCGACCGTAACGATGAAATTGATTCTGCAAAAAAACATCGAAACCGGAAATAAACGCTATTTTATCGCTACCTTTATTCCGGATTCGTCCTGCTACAACAAACGGAAAGACATGAAAACCCCTTATCGGTTTATGAGAGACCGCGATTATTCGGGTTATGTAATTATTTCGGACGTGGAAGGCCGATACCTCGCATCCTATCTGCACCGCAACGGAGGACGGATGGAAGTCGGCATGAGACAGCGTTCGACCGACGAAAACGCCGATACGACGGACGTCATCGACCGGCTGTACATGTCAACCCCTACCCTTGCTCTGGTTACCCGCAGTTCCGATTCGGAAAGCGACGGCAACGAAGGTTTCGGATACTGCCCATTCTGCAATTCGATCTCCGTTTGGGGAGTCTGTCCGAACGGATGTGGGATCGAAGTAACCCCTTCCTATTGTTCGGTATGCGGATTCCTTTCGGAAAGATGCGTCTGCTGCCCGATCTGCAAACATCACCCGTGCACCTGCTTCTCCCAGGAAGGAAGCATCGACGTCGGTTACGGCGGGGAATTCAAATGCACGAATCCGGGATGTCTGTTCCAATTCTGCAACGGCGAATGCGAAGAACTCGATAACATCCCCACCGCAGGGCATTCGGATCCCAAACCGGATCAACTGACCGCAGCCTGGAACGAAGTGAACCGGGGCATTCCATGGGCTTGCAGTCAGATGCTCAGAAACCTTCAGGCTGAGGGGAAGCTGACTATAAAATTCGGGCGTATTTCCAAAGCGGGAATGACTAACGTAAGATATAGTACCCAGACCCGCAAAATCACAAGCTATGCCATGACCTATGACGAAACATTGTTCGGAGATGCATCTTCATTAGGTAAAAGAATGCTGGTTTTCCACGAAGTCGTCCATGTCATTCTGTTCGACAGTCTGAAGTGGATGAATCCGAACAAATCATTCGCTGATTACCAGGACGATCAGCACGAAAAAATGGTAAGAGATCCAAATATTTATACTTGGCTTAAAAAGCTATTTCCAGGATTTACCGAGAATGAATATAAAATGCTGAGATATGCGGGAACCGAGGAAAGTCCAATATTTAGAGATAGTCTGAATGTTCCAGAACAGGAAAATATCAGAAAATTTTTTAAAATAGAAAAAATAGTTATTGATGGGAAAGTAAAATAATAATTTGATATGAAAAAAACATTTTTCACACTATTTGTCTGTTTATTAATATGGCAAACAGCTCATGCCCAATCCGGTTCGGATACATATTTGACTTGCAGCTCATCAACAAAAGCAAACGTTACAGAAGGTATACGCAGAGGAGAAGATCCAAATGATGATAAGAATCCGATGTATAATCACCGGCCAATTCTGTTTTCTATGCGTTCTCAAAGTAAAGATATTGTAATTTGGTTTTCGTATTACAATCTAAATTTAACAGAATTGAAGAAAAAAAGAATACCTGATTGGACTGACCAATTAAAGATTATCTATAAACCGCGAACTTTCCTCAGCACGATCGAACGGGCGAAACCGATCCACCTGGAAGAAAAACTGAAATCGTTCAGAAACAACAAAGAAGCATGGATGTGGGCAAATAACCTGAAAGGAAAAGTGCTCTACATGCTCGATTGGAACGACCCGATCAACTGCGTCGAAGAAGGCGACGGGTCGACGATCAAGCTGATACAAGTTATGCTGCTGGATACCAACGAACCCAAACAGGGAACCGTTATCCAACCCGAATAATTGAAAAACAAAATAGAAACAGCCGGAATACATCGTCATTCCGGCTGTTTTTATTATTTTTATAATTATCGAACAACAACACAAAATCGTCACTATGGGAACATCATTGAGAAAAATCATTTATTCAATACTGTTTTGTTCTTTATATCAAAATATCACAGCCCAAACAAGATCCGACATATATCTCATCTGCAACTCTTCTAAAAACGAGATTTCGGAAGGAATGTGGAGAGGTGATATTAAATATGATAACGATCCCGTATATAATCATCCGCCTATTACCTTTTTATTTGAATCTAAAAACGTAGGATATACGATATGGTTTACTCATTATAGTTTCAACCTCGACAAATTAAAGAAAGAAAGACCCATTCAGAAAGACGATTACCAAATGCAAATCTTAATTAAGCCTAAATCATTCTATAACAACACCATAATGAAAGCGAATCCGATCTATATAGATCGAATAAAAGAGACCTTCAAAACAGCAAAAGAGGCTTGGGCATGGGCAGACGGACTAAGAGAAAAGACAATCTATCTGTTCGACGGAAGCGATCCGATGAACTGGGGGGAAGAAGGAGATGGGACAACCATCCGATTAATCGAAGTCAGAATGGTAGCAACCAATGAGCCCAGAGAGGAATTGGTATTTCCGGACTAAAAAATCACATTTTTCTTCTTCAGAGTCGGTTTCAACCGGCTCTGTTTTTTAACTATTATCAGTATATTGCATTTACAAAACAATCGATATGAAAAAATTACTTCTTATACTGTTTGTCAATGCAATTGTATGGCAAACGGGATCGGCTCAATCCGGTTCAGATACATACTTGACTTGCAGCTCATTATCAGGAGACAACATCACAGAAGGAATTGGTAGGTTTGAAAATCCCAGAGGCGATAACCACCCTGTTTATAATTATCGCCCTATTACATTTTTAATAAAATCCAAAAGTAAAGACATAAGGATATGGTTCTCACATTCTAATTTTAATCTAACCGAACTCCGTAAAATCAGAGAGCCCAAATGGTACGACCAGTTAAAAATCATCTATAAACCGAGGACGTTTCTCAGTACCATCGAACGGGCGAAACCGATCCACCTGGAAGAAAAACTGAAATCGTTCAGAAACAACAAAGAAGCATGGATGTGGGCAAATAACCTGAAAGGAAAAGTGCTCTACATGCTCGATTGGAACGACCCGATCAACTGCGTCGAAGAAGGCGACGGGTCGACGATCAAGCTGATACAAGTTATGCTGCTGGATACCAACGAACCCAAACAGGGAACCGTTATCCAACCCGAATAATTGAAAAACAAAATAGAAACAGCCGAAATGCATCGTCATTCCGGCTGTTTTTATTATTTTTATAGTAAACTTCCCTCTATGAAAAAATTACTTCTTATACTGTTTGTCAGTGTAATTGCATGGCAAACGGGATCGGCTCAGACAAAATCCGACCTATACTTAATATGCAACTCATTGCCGATCGATTCGGTCACGGAAGGCGTCGGTAGATACGAAGATATCAGGAACGACAACGACTCCATATATGACCATCGGCCGATCTCGTTTTTGATGGTATCCCGAAGCAAAGATATCAGAATCTGGTTCGACCATTACTGCTTCAATACGAACGAACGCCGTAAAATAGTTGCAATCGACCGGACGGACCAACTGAAAATTATCTATAAGCCGCGGTCATTCCTAAAGACGATCGAGCAGGCAAAACCGATCCGGCTGGAAGATCGACTGGAAGCTTTCGAAATAAACGAAGAAGCCTGGCTATGGGCGAAAACGCTGGCCGGAAAAATACTGTACCTATTCGACCGGAACGACCCGGTCAATTCGGCCGAAAATGGCTACGGCCCGACAATCAAGCTGATACAGGTAAATCTGGGCAGTACGAATAAGCGGGAACAGGAACTCTTTTTTCACGAAATCCACAACCGGTTTCTGCCCTGAAACGGAACGCCCGGAAACAAAAACCTTTCGGCAGTTCTGCTCCTTACCGGAAAACGACAGATTTTCGGCGCAGGAATTGTGCGATTCCGACCCGTTTTCATTGGGCGCATACCGATAAATTCCCTATTTTTGCACGACATATGCAGAGGTTATGACAATAAACCCTCTTTTATTAAACCGCATCGAATGAAACAATTAAAATATTACATATCAATCATTTGCGCAACAATCTGCATGTATTCCTGTACTGCACCCGACAACGCTCCGCAAAAAGGGATCACAGTCAGCATCGAACCGCTGCGCTACGTTACCGAACAGATCGCCGGAAACGATTTCGACATCCGGGTGCTGGTTCCTCCCGGATCGAGTCCCGAAACCTACGAGCCGACGCCCGAGCAGATGAAGCAGGTAGCCAATTCATTGGCGTACATCGATATCGGCCTGATCGATTTCGAGCGCAACCTGGAAAACGCCATCCGCGAGAATATGCCGAGCGTCCGGGTTATCAATACCTCCGAAAACGTCCCGTTGCTGGCAGGAACCTGCGAGCACGAAGCGCACGATCACGGACACGGAACCGATCCCCATATCTGGCTCTCTCCGAAATGCCTGAAAATCATGGCAGAGAACGTCTACGGTCAACTGTCGGAACTATATCCCGACTCGGTCGAATACAAAGCCGGTTACGAACGTTTCGACCGGCAATTGGATTCACTGGACCGCGCATTGCAAGAGACTTTCGCCGGACGGCAAACCGCCTTTATGATCTTCCACCCGGCGCTGACCTACCTGGCGCACGATTACGGACTGACGCAAATTCCACTCGAAAACGAAGGGAAAGAGCCTTCGGCGGCGCACCTCCGCAACCTGATCGAAACCGGCCGCAATTCCGGAATCGGGAAGGTATTCTTCCAACGGCAGTTCAGCAAAAATACGGTCGATGCGATCGCCGCCGAACTGGGACTCGAAGCGGTAGCGATCGACCCGCTGGACGGAAACGTCACCGACAATATACTGCATATCGCCCAATTAATAGCGAACCCATGAAACTGGTATCCCTGCATCATGTGTCGGTCAGCTACGACAAGGTTCCGGTACTGACCGACGTCGACCTGGATATCCGGAACGACGATTTCATCGGAGTGATCGGCCCGAACGGAGGCGGTAAAACCACGTTGGTAAAAGCTATCCTGAAGGCGGTTCCTTACTCCGGCGAAGTCATTTACGCTCCGGAAATCGAAAACCGGGGATGCCGGCGGATCGGATACCTGCCCCAGATATCCGAAATCGACAAATCGTTCCCGATCTCCGTACGGGAGGTGGTTCTATCGGGTTTACAGGCCAGGAAGCGACTGTTCGGCCGGTACACTGCCGAGGATCGGCAAAAAGCCGACGAACTGCTGCACACCTGCCGGATCGAAGAGATCGCCCGGAAACCGATCGGGGCTCTGTCCGGCGGACAGATACAGCGCACGTTGCTGTGCCGCGCCCTGATCTCCGACCCGAAACTGCTGATTCTCGACGAACCGACCAATTTCGTCGACAACCAGTTCGAAAAAGAGTTGTACTTGCTACTGAAGCGTTTCAACGAAAAAATGGCGATCGTAATGGTTTCCCACGACCTGGGAACGATCTCAAGTTACGTCAGATCGATCGTCTGCGTCAACCGTCGCGTGCACAGACACGATTCGAACATCATTACGGCGGAACAACTGCACAATTACAACTGCCCGATACAGATCGTCTCCCACGGAGACGTTCCGCACACCGTGCTAGCGAAACACCCGAACGCGCGGTCATAAAAAATCCGTCCGGACAACCCGGACGGAGGATAAATACGGACCGCCTGCAAAACGGCCTGAAATTTCTGTTATTTACAGATATCGCTCAGCTTCCCGAACAGGGCGTCGATGCGGGTCATCATATCCCGGCGCATCTGCGCGTAATGTTTCTTCACCAGACTTTTATTCTGTTTATCGGCCGGATGATTGGCCCGCTGGATCATCTCGTTACGGAAATCGACCGCCTCCTCGATGACGGCGACGATCCCCTCGCGTTTGCTCTGATCGTTGAAATAAAGAGCCATGTAACAATCCGAGATCACCTCGCTCACCAGGTAATCGATATCGTTTTTAATTCCTCTGAGACTTGCCATAACCTATTGTTTTTTAATGATTGTACAAAGGTAATAAAAACTATTGAATCTCAGCCAAAGCCTCTCCCAAAAAATCGATCAGGTCGGCGGCATTCATACCCTCCTGTCCGTAATAGGCCGCAGCCTTATCGCCGGCCGCGCCGTGGACATACACGCCGAGCAAAGCCGCCGACAGCGGTTCGTATCCCCGCGCCAGCAGTCCCGCGATATAGCCGGTCAGCACGTCGCCGCTGCCTCCTTTGGCCATTCCCGGATTCCCCGTCGCATTGAAATAAAGCTGTCCGTCCGGAGAACAGACCATCGTATGCGCTCCTTTCACGACCATACAGCATCCGTAGCGCGCCGCGAACGTCCTCACCTTTTCGATTCGGTCTTGATCGTCGTTCCACGTTCCGACCAAGCGGCGCAATTCGCCCAAATGGGGAGTCAGTACGCATCCCGGAGGCATCGACCCGGCCAATTCGGGACGGGCCGCCAGCATATTCAACGCATCGGCATCGATCACCATCGGCATCCCGCACGACAACAACGCCTCGAAAGCCCGCACGGACAAGTCGTGCCTCCCCACCCCGCTGCCGATCCCTACGGCGGCGTACTTCGTCATATCGTCCGGCAACCGGGAGAACACGGACATCGGATCGCCGCTGACCAGCGCCGACGGGCAAGACGTATGCAGAACGAACCGTTCTTCGGCAGGAACATGCGCCGTCACCAACCCGCATCCGGAACGCAGCGCGGCCCCTATCGCCAATACGGCAGCCCCCATCATGCCCTGCGAGCCGCAAACCAGCAAGGCGTGCCCATAGGTTCCTTTGTGGGCAAAACGGCTACGGGGCAATACCAGTTCCGATACATACCGACCGTCCGCATAATAATACGGCGACCGTGCCTGTCGTTTATAGTTCTCGTCCAGTTCGATCGGCAGAATAACGATTTCGCCGGCAGCCTCCCCCGCCTCGGGCAGCAACAGCGCCAGCTTCGGGAACTCCAGCGTCAGCGTAACGTCGGCATACACGATCTCGCGCCCCGCATTGCCGTATTCGGACAACATTCCCGAAGGCAGGTCGATCGAAATCACCCGGCAGCCGAGCCCGTTGACAAGGCCGATCGCGCCGCGAACAGGCTCCGAGAGCCCGCCGCGGACGCCCCTACCGAGCAAAGCGTCGATCGCCACCGCATCCTCGGCAACCTCCACCCGATCCATGCCCTGCACCCGCACGCCGTGCGGCAGCCGTTCGAGGTTGTAGCGGCACTCGACCGACAGTTGCCGCTTATCGAACAAAACGTACACGGAACAGGAATACCCCACGTTGTGCAACATGCGCGCAACCGCCAGGCCGTCCCCGCCGTTGTTTCCTTTTCCGATAAAAAAAGCCAAAGGCTGCTCCTGCGGAATGTTGTTGCAAATCCACTGGGCGATCACCTCCGAAGCCCGTTCCATCAGCGCGAGACTCTCGATCGGTTCGTGTTCGATCGTATACTGGTCGGCCTCGCGTATCTGCGATCCTGTCAGAATTTTCATCGTATCATTTTTTAACGCCCGCGGATCAACGGGCTTTTTTGCCCGCTTCGCGAACCAGAAATTCAAAAAATTTCACCATCACGGTATCCCCGGCGACCGTATGATCCTCCGGATGGAACTGCGTACCGAAGAACCCCCTGTCCGGGTCCTCGATCGCCTCGACCACGCCGTCCGTCGCCGTAGCGACCACACGGAATCCGTCGGCCACCCGTTTGACGGCCTGATGGTGGAAACTGTTCGTCCGCAACGTATCCATACCGGTCGCCACTGCAACAAACGAGCCTTTCTCGACACGCACGGTATGCGTCGGTACGTACCCCGGCACCGCCTGCATGTGACACACCGAAGTATCGGCATATTCCGACGGCAAATCCTGATACAGCGTTCCGCCGAAGGCCACGTTGATCATCTGTATTCCGCGGCAAATGCCCAGCACCGGGATCTTATGTCGGGCGGCCAGTTCGATCAGCCTGAAATCGAACGTATCGCGCGGCGCATTGACATGCCCGAGATGCGGAGACGGCTCCTCGCCGAAATAGGCGGGATCGACATCGCCGCCGCCGGTCAGAATCAGTCCGTCGATCAACTGCAACAGTCCGTCCAGCTTCTGTTCGTCCCCGATCAGCGGAATCAACACGGGGACTCCCCCGGCCCGCAATACCGCATCGAAATAGGTGCGCGACACGGTCACCGTGCCTCCGTTGCAAAAATCGGAAATTCCGATCACCGGAACCCGCGATTCCGGCCGGGAACCGCAGGCGCAGAGCACCGAGCAGAAACCGACGATAAACAATCCTAAAAATCGTTTCATAATAATCCCTCGATTTATACGAACGCTGCCGGCGATAAACAACCGCCGGCAGCCTTCCAGTTCAAACGCCTTCCGGACATTAAGCCCCGAAGTTATCGTACATAATATTCTCTTCCGGCACGCCGAGTCCGTCGAGCATCTTGGTCATTGCGGCCGTCATCATCGGCGGTCCGCACAGGTAGTATTCGATATCTTCCGGCGCGTCGTGATTCTTCAGGTAGTTTTCGAAAATAACCTGGTGAATAAACCCGGTGTAGCCTTTCCAGTTATCCTCTTCCTTCGGCTCCGACAGCGCGATGTGGAACTTAAAGTTCGGGAATTCTTTTTCGATCTCCTCGAACTGCTCCTCGTAGAAAATTTCACGCTTAGAACGCGCCCCGTACCAGAATGTTACAGGAGTGTCGATTTTCTCGGTCTTGAACAAATGGAAGATATGCGAGCGCATCGGCGCCATACCGGCGCCGCCGCCGATAAACATTTTTTCGTTCGGAGTATCCTTCACGAAGAATTCGCCGTAGGGTCCCGAAATCGTCACCTTGTCGCCCGGCTTGCGCGAGAAAATATACGACGAACAAATTCCCGGGTTCACCTTCATAAAGGCCCCTGCGGCCCGATCCCAGGGCGGCGTGGCGATACGGATATTCAGCATGATGATATTCCCTTCGGCCGGATGGTTAGCCATCGAATAAGCGCGGAACGTCGGCTCCGGATTTTTCGTAACCAACCCCCACATCTTCATGTGATCCCAGTCCTCATGGTATTCCTGTTCGATGTCGAAATCGCTGAACTTGATCTCATCGTATTTCGGAATGTCGATCTGGATATAACCGCCCGAGCGGAATTTCAGATGTTCGCCTTCGGGCAACTTCACGACGAACTCCTTGATGAAGGTGGCCACGTTGTGGTTCGACACCACTTCGCACTCCCATTTTTTAACGCCCAAGACAGCTTCGGGCACCTTGATCTTCAGGTTTTCCTTCACTTTTACCTGGCATCCGAGGCGCCACTTCTCGGCCTGTTGCTTACGGGTGAAAAAGTTCACCTCGGTCGGTAGGATATCGCCGCCGCCTTCGAGCACCTGACATTTGCACATGCCGCACGAACCGCCGCCTCCGCAAGCCGAAGGCAGGAATATGCCGTTGTTGCCGAGCGTCGACAGCAACGTACTGCCGGGTTCCACGGTCAATGATTTTTCGCCGTCGTTAATATCGATTTTAACCTCTCCCGAAGGGGTCAGTTTCGCCTTGGCATACAGCAGCAACGCCACCAGGATCAAGGTTACTACCAGGAATGCTACGATCGCTATAATGATTGATAATCCCATCTCTATTTCACTATTTTACGGTTTACAACTGAATCCCCATGAACGTCATGAAGGCGATCCCCATCAGGCCGGTCAGGATGAACGTAATCCCGGCGCCGCGCAGCGGGGCGGGAATGTTCGAATAAGACAGCCTCTCGCGGATAGCGGCCATCAGAATGATCGCCAGCCACCAGCCGATCCCCGAACCGGCCGCGAACGCGGTAGCTTCGCCCAGAGAAGCGTAATCGCGCTCCTGCATGAACAGCGAACCGCCCATGATCGCGCAGTTCACCGCGATCAGCGGCAGGAAAATTCCCAACTGATTGTACAATGCCGGCGCGAATTTCTCGACCACCATTTCGACCAACTGCACGAACGACGCGATCACGGCGATAAAAACGATGAAACTGAGGAAGCTCAGGTCGATCTCGCTCTCGCCGCCCGGCCCGTAAGCCGGATTTATCCAGCCGAGGGCTCCCGGAGAAAGGATAAACTCGTTGAGCAGGTAATTGATCGGCACGGTCATCACCATCACGAAGATAACGGCGATACCGAGTCCCATCGCGGTTTTGACGCTCTTGCTGACGGCAATGTACGAACACATGCCGAAAAAGAACGCGAACACCATGTTGTCTATGAAGATAGACCTTACGAATATGCTGATAATGTTTTCCATACGTGCTTCGCTTTATTATTTCTCGATCAGGTTCTTGTTACGGCTGCGCTGCACCCAGATAATCAGGCCGACGCAGATCAACGCCATCGGCGGCAGGATCATCAGACCGTTGTTGACGTAACCTACGCTGTAAAGCCCGAGCTTCTCGAAAACGGGATACCCCCAGATGCTGCCCGATCCCAGCAACTCGCGGACGAAGCCGAGGATCACGAGGATCAGCCCGTATCCCAGGCCGTTGCCTATACCGTCGAGGAACGACGCCCAGGGTTTGTTACCCAGCGCAAACGCCTCGATCCGCCCCATAATGATACAGTTGGTAATAATCAGCCCGACAAACACCGAAAGCTGTTTGCTGACGTCGTAAACGAACGCCTTGAGCACCTGATCCACCAGAATCACCAGCGCGGCCACGACGACCAACTGCACGATGATCCGGATCCGCGACGGGATCCCTTTGCGGATCAATGAAATAATCAGACTCGAAAACCCGGTGACGACGATTACCGACAACGCCATCACGAAAGCGGGTTTCAATTTCGCCGTGACCGCCAGCGCCGAACAGATACCCAGTATCTGCACCGTGATCGGGTTGTTCTGACCGAACGGCGAGGTCAGCAACTTCAAATTCTTAACCGAAAAAATCGGCTCTTTTTCCTGGCTACTCATTGTTTTCCGAATTATTGGTTACTACTTCCGCCGTTTTACCCGGAAACGCCGCAAGCTGTTTCCGGATATAGGCGTCATAATCGCCGAGGCAGCTTTTCAGCATGTTCTCGACGCCGATACTGGTCAGCGTACCGCCCGAAACGGCATCCACCGCATAAGGATCGCCCTGTTGCGCGCCGCCTTTCTGCAGGCGGATCGCCACGACTTTACCGTCCTTGAGAATCTGTTTCCCTTTGAACTGAGCCTGGAACTGCGCAGTCGAAATTTCGGCGCCCAGCCCCGGCGTTTCGCTCTTGTGGTCGAATACGATACCTTCGACCGTGTCCCAGTTGTCCGCCAGCGCAACATACCCCCAGACCGGTCCCCAAAGTCCGGCGCCCCAAACCGGGATCACGTAGCTGACACTCCCCTCGTCGTTTTTGCTGACGAATACGGGCAGTTCCCTTTCGGCGGTCGGCTTGTCGTATTCGGCTTTCAGGTTCGTCAACAGAGCGAACGCGTCCGCCCCTTCGACCTTATCTCCTTCGACGTTGACGGCATAACTGTCCACGATGTATTTTTTATACTGCTCGTTGATATAGGCCGCTTTGTTCGGCACCTTGTCCGCATCGCCGCCTTCGCCGATCGAGCGCAGGATATCGCCCATTTTCTCGATTCTCACGTTCTCGGCCTGAATATTTTTCAGCGACAGCGAAGCAAACGAGAGCACCGCCGCCACGATCACCACCATGACCGAAGCATAAGTGATAATATACGTATTACTGTTCTTATTCATACCCCTACTCTATTTAGCTAATTTCAAACGACGGTTCCGGCGACGGATATTGGCTTGCACCACATAGTAGTCGATCAGCGGAGCCACCGCGTTCATAAACAGGATCGACAGCATCATGCCTTCCGGATAACCGGGATTCAGCACCCGGATCAGCACCGCCATCACCCCGATCAGGAATCCGTAAATGTACTTGCCGACGTTCGTCTGGCTGCCGGTCACCGGATCGGTCGCCATAAAGACCGCACCGAAGGCGAACCCGCCGATAATCAGGTGGTAATATGCCGGAATATCCATGTAGGCGTTCGCGCCGATCAAGTTGAACAGCAAGCCCATCAGATAGCCGCCGGCAAACACGCTGAGCATCACGCGCCAACTGGCGATGCCCGTCCACAGCAGGATCGCCGCGCCGATCAGGATCGCCAGCGTCGAAGTTTCGCCGATACATCCGGGTATCGTCCCGAGGAACCAGTCCAGCGGACCGCCCTGCGTCCAGTGTATCTGCTGCGAGCCGGTCAGCACGGCCGACGCCGCATCGGCCAGCGGAGTCGCCCCCGAAAAACCGTCTACGACGCCCTCGCCTTTGGTCAGGCCGGCAATCCAGATCTTTTCGCCTGAAATATAGGGCGTATAGGCGAAGAAAATAAACGCCCGGGCCAGCAAGGCCGGGTTGAAGATGTTCATTCCGGTACCGCCGAACACCTCCTTGCCGATAATCACGGCGAAAGCGGTCGCAACGGCCACCATCCACAGCGGCACGTCGACCGGCATCACCAGCGGAATCAGCATTCCGCTGACCAGAAACCCTTCATTCACCTCGTGATGGCGAATCTGCGCCGAAATAAATTCGATTCCCAGACCGACCACGTACGAGACAATGATGATCGGCAGCACTTTCAGCAAACCGAACCAAAAACACGTCCAGAACGGAACGTCACCCGCGCCGATGGCCCGGAAATGCTGCAATCCGGTATTATACATCCCGAACAGCAAAGCCGGCATCAATGCCACGACCACCACGATCATCACCCGTTTCAGGTCGATGCTGTCGCGGATATGGCTGCCGCTGCGGGTTACGTGATTCGGTACGAACAAGAACGTCTCGAAAGCATCGAACGTCGAATGAAGTTTTTCGAACTTGCCGCCCTTTTCGAAGTTCGGCTTGATCTTATCTATAAAATTTCTTAATCCTTTCATGGGTCGTTCAGGTTAGTTAAGCTCTTTGATCATCAGTTCGATCCCGCGGCGGACGATATCCTGCATCTCGGTTTTCGACGGATCGACGAATTCGCACAGCGCGAAATCCTCCTCGACCACCTCGTAGATGCCCAGGTTCTCCATTTTGTCGATATCTCCGGCGAGAATCGCCTTCAACAGATAGAGCGGATAGATGTCCATCGGCAGGTATTTGTCATACAGCCCGGTTACCACATAAGCGCGGACGCCGCCGTTCATGTTGGTATCGAGATTATAACGCTTGCGGGGCGTCAGCCACGAGAAATAACTCTTCGACACCGAGAACTTATCCAGCCGCGGCATACCCCAACCGAGGAACTCGTATTTGTTCCCTTCGGGGATCACGGTCACCTGGTTGCTGTAAAATCCGAGGTATCCGTCCGGTTCCACCTTTTTACCGGTCAGCACGTTGCCGCTGATCAGGCGCACCCGATCGCCCGCGCGCTGCGGACGGATCTCGACCTGGCGCGCGATGCTGCCGACCGGAATGCCCGACAGCACGCTAAAATAGCGCGGATCGGTCGTCTCTGAACCGGTCAGCGCAACGATCTTGCTCATATCGACTCGGCCGGTACGGAAAAACCGTCCGATCATCGCCACGTGCTGAATATCGACCGTCCACACCAGATCGCCTTTGTTGATCGGATCGATATGGTGAATCTGAACGCCCACGTTCCCGGCCGGATGCGGCCCGTCGAACGCGCGCACTTCCACGCCTTTCACCCGATCCAACACCCCGGATGTTCCGACTTTCAAACCCAGGTAGACTTTCCCCGGCGTCAGCTTCGACAGCATGGCGAAACCGGTATTCAAATTATCCAGCTCTTTCTCCAATACGTAATTCATATCGGGAGCCAGCGGCGCCGAATCGAATCCGGAAACGAAAACGGCTTTCGGCGTCTGTCCCGGATCGGCGATGATTCCGTAAGGACGCTGAACGATCATCGGCCACAGACCGGAACTCAACAGCGTCGAAGTGACGTTTTCCTTGTCGGCGGACTCTTCGGTGGGAACCTCGAACGGCTCGTAAACCTGTTCGGCGGTCGGAGCGATCACCACGTCGAGGATCTTACGCTTATCCCCGCGGTTTATGGCGGTCACCTTCCCGCTGACCGGCGAGGTGAACAACACCTGCGGACGGTACTTGTCGTAAAACAGCGGCGTTCCGGCCTTCACGACGTCGTCCACCCGAACCAGCATCTTCGGGATGACCCCCTTGAAATCGTCCGGTTTCAGCGCATAGGCATGTACCAGCGGCAGCCGGGTCAACTCGCGTCGGGCTTCCCCTTGCAACCGGATATCAAGGCCTTTTTTCAACTTTATGACTTGCGACATATTCGGTAGATTATTGATAGTAATTTATTAAGGTGTCTTTTTCATTCGTTTTTCGGTCAGCGGATTCCCAGCTTATCCTTTATATCCTGCGGAATCGCCTCGCGATGTACCTGGATACCGACCGTTTTATAAAGCAGGAAAGGTTCCGAAGCGTAAAAATAACCTTTATACAAACCCGTCTCGCCCCAGGAGTTTTTCACTTTGTAGAATTTCCGGCCGTGCTGGTCCGCCGCGATCCCCACCAGTAGCATCCCGTGATCGTCGGTCGTCTCGTAACGATCGAAAGCCTGTTGCCGCATTTCGGGCGTGATTTGGCGTTCGGGAAGCACGCCCGTTTTCAGGAGCGTCCGTTTCCGAATCTCGTCGTCGGTAAGCCCTTTCCAGCGCGCGCTGTCCGCCGCAGGAATTTCCGCCGCCGACTCGACCGGAACGATCGCACGGCCCTCCCGAAAGCCGAATCCGTTCTCGCTGACGTCGGACGCCCAGTTGACCGCATATCCTTTCCGCAGCGAAACGTCGACAATCCGGCCCAGCTCCTCCATCGTCACGTTGCAGAACGGCGACCAGTTCCAATTATCGGGTATTTCGAGCGGGAAAGCCGTATAAAGCGGATGGTGCGTCATTGCCGTGAACACTACGTAATCGTCGCGGCGAATACCCAGCTCCTGCGCAAAACTTTTCGGAGTATATTCTTTTCCGTCGTAAACGAATTTTTCGGGACAGGGGCCCAGGTAAGCGTCCAGTATCCCGTTCAGACCGTCGATCCAAGACGCGGAAAGCCGTTTGGACGGATTCCCGATCACCGCATCCGTATAGGCTTTGAGAGCAACGCTTAGTTCTTCGTGCGAGTGCCTCGACGCGCCGTCCTTCAGTCCAGAATAGACCGTCTCGGGCACGATTCCGTAACGGTCGACGATGTATACGACGTCATCCAGCGTCCCTCCCTCGGAGAAATTGGCCTTACCGTGCAGGCGGGCGTATTTGATCGCTTTTTCGAGGTAAGTATGGCGGACGATCCACATTTCGGAAAGGTCGTAAACGCCTTTTCCGCGACGAAGCAACTCGCTCTCCGCCATCGCCGTGCCCGAAAAGCTCCAGCAGGTGCCGGACTTCGCCTGATCCTTCACCGGCGTCACGGGCACCAGCACTTTATCGGTAAATACATAGGCTCCGGTATCCTTTCCGTCCTCCTTGGTCTGTTTCGACGTATTTTTCGCACCGGCGACACCGATCAGCAGTGCGCACAACACCCCACACAGCAAATATTTTTTCATGCGTTCGACACAAAATTTAATTTTGCGTTACAAATATAACAATAATTATTTTATTTTTCTTTTCCAGGACGGATGCAGTCGCCGAATCCGGCGCTATTTATCAACAATCGATCGTCAATCGCCGGGCAACGTTCCGGCGTCCCCGCTTTTCCGGTAATCGTCCGTTATCTCGGTAAAGCCGCGACTGTAACGCTGCATATAATCCCTCGTCCGCCGGACGAAGCGATCCAACCCCGGCCGTTGTTGCGGCGAAACCGTTTCGCGGGAATAGGCCGGAACGATCTCGTAACGATGCCCCGAGCGGCTCCCCGGGTCGGATGAGATCGACGTCCAGTGGATCAGGTACTCGGGACGGTAAGCCGTCCGCCCGTCTGCGCCGAGCGACAGCCCGATCCGCACCGATATGCCGCCGTCCGTACCGGGAAAACGCTGGTTCGAAACAAAATTGCCCATCGAAAAAACGGTCGCCCCGCAAATCCTGCCCGACGAATCGGATACCGTTTCGACCGACTGAACGACGTGCGGATGCGAACCGATCACCAGATCGGCCCCCCAGCGATGGCTCCGGGCGGCCAAGTCGCGCTGCCAGCGATTCGGCAACGTCTCGTACTCGTTGCCCCAGTGCAGAAACAGCACCACGTGCGTCGCCCCGTTGCCGCGCGCGCCGGCGATATCCTGCCTGATACGGAGCGTATCGATCCGGTTCACCGTATAACCGCGCGGGACGGACAGTCCGTTGGTCCCGTAAGTATAATTCAGCAATGCCACCCGAAAATCCCCTTTCCGCAACCAAAGCGGGTGGCGGGCCGGATCGGGAAGCGTATCGGCGAATACCCCGGTATACTCCAGGCCGGCCTGCACGAGCGTATCGAGCGTAGAACGGATTCCGGCCCCGCCGCGGTCGCAGATATGGTTGTTCGCCGCGACGGCCACGTCGATACCGACCCGGCGCATCGCCCCGGCCAACGCGCCGGGCGAGCGAAACTGAGGATACCCCGAATAGGGTTCCCCGCCGAGCGTGGTTTCCAAATTGGCAATCACGAAGTCGGCCGAAGCGAAATAATTTTTCAACCGCGAAAAACAGGCGGTGTAGTCGATTCCGCCGTCTCGTCGGAAGGCGGCCTGCACCTGCGGAAGGTGTTGCATCAGGTCTCCGGTAAAGATCAGCGTCAACTGTCGGTCGTCCGCAGCCGGAACGGCAACGCATGCCGGGATGTCCGGCGCCCCGGAATGCCGGATTATCCGGTACACGGAAAACGTTCCGACCGAAACCGTAACGATGATCGCGCACACCAACCAGACGAGGGACCGTTTGCTCATTGGATACCGTTTATTACCTTTGCTCCGCAAAGCTAATCATTTTTCGCAGATGTACCCGCTTATCGACATCCATACGCACCGGAAAGAACCGGACGCCGCCGCCTTGCGGTCGATACGGCTCGGCACGGATGCCGTGCCTTCCGACGGTTCGCTCTTTTCGGCGGGCATCCACCCGTGGGACAGCGAAAAAGCCGATCCGCAAGGACTGCGGCAGCTCGAAACGCTGCCCTGCGCGGCGATCGGCGAAATCGGGCTCGACTACGCCGTATCGGTCGACCGGACGGCACAACGCGAATGGCTGGTTCGGCAACTGGAGATCGCTCGCAGACGCGGGCTGCCGGTTATCTTGCACTGTGTCAAAGCCTACAACGAAATGCTGCCGACCCTGCGCCCGTTCGACATACCGGCCGTTTTCCACGGATTCGCCGGATCGGAACAACTGGCCGGACAGGTGTTGAAAGCGGGATATTACCTGTCGTTCGGCGAAACGGCGTTCCGTTCTTCGAAAACGGCGGACGCGCTGCGCAATACCCCATCCGACCGTCTTTTCCTCGAAACGGACGAGAGCGCGGCCGGGATCGGTTCCATCTACGAACGGGCGGCGGCGATCCGGGGAGTCTCCGTCGCGGAACTGGCCGCCGAAATCCGTAAAAACTATCGAAAAATATTCGCCGCATGACTCATTGGCTCGAACGAACGGAACTGCTGCTGGGCAGCGAAAAGGCGAAACGGCTGCAAAACGCGCGCGTACTGGTGGTCGGGCTGGGAGGCGTGGGTGCCTATGCCGCCGAAATGCTCGCCCGCAGCGGCATCGGCGCGCTGACGATCGTAGACGCCGACGACGTTTCGGAAACGAATATCAACCGGCAACTGGTCGCCCTGCATAGTACGGTCGGACGGCCGAAAGCGGAAATACTGGCTGCTCGCCTGCAAGATATCAACCCGCAGTTGCGCCTGACCGTACTCCGGGAGTATGTCCGGGACGAAGCGACCGACCGGCTGCTCGACGGAGGAAAGTTCGATTACGCGGTCGATGCGATCGATACGCTGTCGCCGAAAGTAAATCTGATCAAGGGAGCCCTCGACCGCGGGATTCCGCTGGTCAGTTCGATGGGGGCCGGAGCCAAAACCGATCCTACGCTGATCGAAATCAGAGACATTGCGAAATCGCATCACTGTCCGCTGGCGCACATGCTGCGAAAAAGATTGCATAAAGCGGGAATCCGGACGGGGTTCCGGGTCGTTTTTTCACCCGAAGCGGTCCGCGAAGGCGCCATGATCCTATGCGAGGAAACCAACAAAAAATCCAATGTCGGCACGATATCCTACATGCCCGCACTGTTCGGCTGTCACTGCGCATCGGTCGTCATCCGGGGGCTGATCGGGGAATTATAACCGGCTTCGATAAAAAATACCGGCAGCGGCCCCAAAAACCGTTCCTCTACTCTTACTTTTCGACCGGCTTGACCCGGCAAGGCAGTTCGACCCAGAAAGCGCTGCCTTCGCCCTTTTCCGAGACGACTCCGATCGTCCAATTATAAATACCCAATGACGCGGTCCATCCGGCAGGTATAAATTACGCCGTTTTCAATCAAGAGATCAAAAACGGCATTCATGCGTTACATTTCGACCAAAACTTTCCCGGTCATCTCGGGCGGCTGGGACAGGCCCATCAATTTCAGCACGGTCGGGGCCACATCGGCCAACACGCCGTTGCGGACGCTCTTGACGCGGTCGGACACCACTATAATGGGCACCGGATTCAACGAATGAGCCGTATTCGGGGTTCCGTCCGGATTCTCGGCATGGTCGGCATTACCGTGATCGGCGATAACGACGACCTCGTAACCGTTCGCCTTCGCCGCCTCGACCACGTCGCGCACGCAGGCGTCCACCGCTTTGACCGCCTTGACGATCGCATCGTAAACGCCGGTATGTCCCACCATGTCGCCGTTGGCGAAGTTCAGGCAGATGAAATCGAATTTTTTCTTGTTCAACTGCTCGACCAGAGCGTCCTTTACCTGATAAGCGCTCATCTCGGGTTGCAGATCGTAAGTAGCCACTTTCGGGGAAGGGATCAGAATCCGTTCCTCTCCGCCGAAAGTCTCTTCGCGGCCGCCGTTCAGGAAAAACGTCACATGCGCGTATTTCTCCGTTTCGGCGATGCGCAACTGACTGAGGCCCTGCGACGATACATATTCGCCGATCGTATTGGCCACGTTGTCTTTGTCGAAAAGGATGCGCAGGCCGGTGAACTTGGCGTCGTAAGGGGTCATGCAGCAATAGTACAGCGACAGCTTCTTCATGTCGTAATCGGGCATATCCTCCTGCGTCAGCACGACCGTCAGCTCCTTCGCCCGGTCGTTGCGGAAATTGAAGAAGATCACCACGTCCCTGTCCTGGATCGTACCGACCGGATCGCCTTGTCCGTCAACGCAGACGATCGGCTTGATAAATTCGTCGGTCACCCCTTCGTCGTAGGATTTCTGCACGGCGGCGGCGGCGTCCGTCGCCTTTTCGCCCACGCCTTTCACGATCAGGTCGTAAGCTTCCTTGACCCGTTCCCAGCGCTTGTCGCGGTCCATCGCATAATAACGGCCGATGACCGAAGCGATTTTTCCGGCCGAATGCTTCAGGTGCCCCTGCAATTTCTCCACAAAACCCTTTCCGCTGCGCGGGTCGGTATCGCGGCCGTCCATAAAACAGTGTACGAACGTCTTGTCGATCCCGTACTCTTTCGAAATATCGCACAACTTGAACAAATGATCGAGCGAACTGTGCACGCCGCCGTCCGACAGCAGGCCCATGAAATGCACCTGCTTGCCGTTCACCTTCGCATAGGTGAACGCCTTCACGATCTCCGGATTCTTCAGAATCGAATTGTCGCGGCAGGCCCGGTTGATCTTCACCAGATCCTGGTATACGACGCGTCCGGCGCCGATATTCAGGTGACCTACTTCCGAATTACCCATCTGTCCGTCGGGAAGGCCGACGTTTTCGCCGTCGGTCAGCAACTGCGCCGACGGATATTTGGCCTCCAGGCCGTTGATATAGACCGGGTCGGCCGAATAAACCACATCGTCGTGGCCGTGATCGCCTTTGCCCCAGCCGTCCAAAATCATCAGTAATACTTTGTTTGCCATCGTCTTTCTTTTTTCGGGGAAACCTGTCCGTTTCCCGCTCTTCCACTTATTTCAATTCTCCTTTGATCAATTCCACGGCTCTGAAAATAGCCTTTTCGAGTCCTTCGGGTTTCTTACCGCCGGCCGTCGCGAAGAACGGCTGCCCGCCGCCTCCGCCGCCGATCTCTTTAGCCGCCTCGCGGATCACTTTCGACGCATTCACACCCCGGGCCACAATCTCGTCGCCCAGCATAATCGTCAACGTCACCTTGTCGCCGAAGGCCGATCCGGTCACGAACACGAGATTCGGAAATTTCGGCTTCAGCCCGAAAGCGATTCCTTTAATGACGTCGGGCATCAAATCCAACTGGCGAGCGACCAGTACGACGCCGTCCTCCTCGGTCAGGTTCGGCTCAATGGATGCCACCAGCGATTGGATACGCTCCTTGCGCTGCTGCTCCATCTGTCTGTTCAGTTCCGAATTCTCCTCGACCAGCTTTTTGATCGCCTGAGTCACCGAAGGATTATTCACATACCGCTGAACAGCTCGCAGGGTATCCTCAAGCGAATAGACGTATTCCATCGCCCGGTCGCCCGTCAGCGCTTCGATACGCCGCACGCCGGCCGAAATGGCGCTTTCGGAAACGACCTTGAAAAAACCGATGCTGCCGGTCGCAGGAACATGGGTTCCGCCGCAGAGTTCGACCGACTTTCCGTACTGGATCACCCGCACGCGGTCGCCGTATTTTTCGCCGAACAACATCATGGCCCCGAGTTTACGGGCCTCTTCGATCGGGTATTCGCGGCGTTCCTGCAACGGAAAGTTGCTGCGGATATCCCGGTTGACCAACTTTTCGACTTCGCGGATCTGCTCGTCGGTTACCTTCTGGAAATGCGAAAAGTCGAAACGCAGGTAATCGGAACATACGAGCGACCCTTTTTGTTCGACATGATCGCCGAGCACCGTACGCAGCGCTTTATGCAACAGGTGCGTGGCCGTGTGATTAGCCGCCGTGTTCGCCCGCGCTTCGCCGTCCACTACCGCACGGAACTTCGCCGAAAGATCGTCCGGAAGCCGATCGACCAGATGGACGGTCAGGTTGTTCTCCTTTTGGGTATCGGTGACCGGAATCTTCTGTTCGTCGCTCTCGATGTACCCGCGGTCGCCGGTCTGCCCGCCCGAATTACCGTAGAAAGGCGTCTGGTCGAAAACCAACTGATAGTAAGTCTTGTTCTTGGCGGTAACGCGACGATAACGCGAAATCCGCACGTCGCTTTCGAGCGTATCGTAACCGATGAAGCGACTCTCGGCGATCGGGAACAGTTCGACCCAATCGTCGGTATCGACCGCCGCCGCGTTGCGCGAACGCTCTTTTTGTTTCTGCAGTTCGGCAGAGAATTCCTCGCCGTTTACCGTCATGCCGTTTTCCTGAGCGATCAGTTCGGTCAGGTCGATCGGGAATCCGTAAGTATCGTACAGCAGGAACGCTTCGCTGCCGCTGATCACCCGGCTGCCGGCGGCCTGTTCCTTTTTGATCACATTGTCGAGCAGATTGATCCCGGTAGCCAATGTCCTCAGGAATGCGGCTTCCTCCTCGGCGATCACTTTGGTAATCAGATCCTGCTGCGCCGCCAGTTCGGGGAACTGTTCGCCCATCTGCCGGACGAGTCCGTCGACCAACTGGCAGATAAACGGCTCGTTGAAACCGAGGTAAGTATATCCGTACCGCACGGCGCGGCGCAGGATACGCCGGATCACGTACCCGGCCTTCACGTTCGACGGCAGCTGCCCGTCGGCAATCGAGAAAGCAATCGCCCGCAGGTGGTCGGCAACCACCCGCATCGCGATATCGGCCCTGCGATCCTGACCGTAAACTTTTCCGGACAGTTCGGCCAGACGCCGGATCGTCGGTTGGAATACGTCGGTATCGTAATTGCTCTGTTTGCCCTGCAACACCATGCAAAGCCGTTCGAAGCCCATGCCGGTATCCACGTGGCGGGCCGGCAGCAATTCCAGTTCGCCGCTGGCCTTGCGGTTGAACTGCATGAAAACCAGGTTCCATATCTCGATGACCAGGTGGTGCCCCCGGTTCACCAACTCGCGTCCGTCCAACGCGGCCCGCTCCTCGTCCGAACGCAGGTCGTAATGGATTTCGCTGCACGGGCCGCAAGGCCCCGTATCGCCCATTTCCCAGAAATTATCGTGACGGTTTCCGAGAATGATATGGTCTTCGGGCAGGAACTGCTTCCAATACTGGTAGGCCTCGTTGTCACGGTCGATATTTTCATCGGGACTCCCCTCGAAAATCGTCGCGTACAAACGCTCTTTCGGCAGGCCGTACACGTCGGTAAGCAACTCCCACGCCCACGAGATCGCCTCTTTCTTAAAGTAATCCCCGAACGACCAGTTGCCGAGCATTTCGAACATCGTGTGATGATAAGTGTCGTGGCCGACCTCCTCCAGGTCGTTGTGCTTGCCCGACACGCGCAGACATTTCTGCGAATCGGCCACCCGGCGGTCTTTGATCGGAGAGTTCCCCAGGAACAAATCTTTAAACTGGTTCATCCCGGCGTTGGTGAACATCAGGGTCGGGTCGTTCTTGACGACCATCGGAGCCGACGGCACGATCACATGCCCTTTGCTGCGGAAAAAATCGAGAAAAGTTTTTCTGATTTGATTAGAATCCATACCTTACTTATAATATCTGCGTACTGCGATGCGTTATCTTGTAGGAAATTGCAAAATTAAGTAAATTAGTCTAATTTTGTCACATTTCCCGTTGATAAAATACTTTTTTAGTGTCCGAACTTGCGGCGGCATCCGGAAGAAAGCCTCCCAATATCTGACCGATCATCGAATGCATGGCAAAAAAGCGGTATAAATTCAATCCACAAACCCTGACCTACGAGGTGATGGCGATCCCGTTCCGCATCCGGTTCTATCGGATTCTGCGGAAGGTGCTGATCGGCTTTATCCTGGCTTCGGTGGTCAACCTGCTCTTCTCCTTTTTCTTCTACACGCCGAAGATGTACCGCATCGGCGAACGGAACAACGAACTGATGCTGAAGTACAACATCCTGAACGACAAAATCCGCGCGGCGACCGCCAAACTGCAGGAACTGCGTCACCGCGACAACAACGTGTACCGCTCGCTGTTCGCCGCCGACTCGCTGAACTTGCACGGAATCTATACGCCCTATCCCGACACGAAATACAGCTTCCTGGAAGGAGACATGTACACGCCGGAGATGATCGGCACGTGGAGAGACCTCGACGCAATGACCCGGATGCTGTACCTGGAGTCCAAATCGCTCGACGAACTCGAGGTGCTGTCCAAAAACAAAGCGCTGATGGCCGAAGCGATTCCCGCGATCTGGCCGCTCGACCGCCGGAAACTGCGCGGCAACATCGGCGCGTTCGGCACGCGGGTACACCCGATCACAGGACGGGTGAAAGGACACCAGGGCGTCGACCTGGGATCGAACATCGGAACGCCGGTTTATGCCACCGGGGACGGATTCGTCGCCTTCAACAACGAAGGGACGCGGGGATACGGGCGTCAGATCCTGCTGAACCACGGATTCGGCTACAAAACCCGTTACGCCCACCTGAGCAAAATCGAAGTGATGCCGGGGCAAAAGGTGAAGCGCGGCGAGAAGATCGGGGAGGTCGGCAATACGGGACTGTCGAAAGGCCCCCACCTGCATTACGAAGTTATATATAAAGGTGTCCATGTCGACCCGATCAACTACCTGAGCCGCGACATGACCGAAGCCGAATTCCAGAAAATCATCGAATCGGCGCAGTACACGACTTACGAAGGCGATTAATCCGATGGACAACAAACGAACCCCGAAATTCAAGGAGCTGGTTCCCCGCTGGTACGAGCAACGCGAAAAATTCAAGAAGAAATTTTGGCGCGGCGTGATCCATCTGTTCGCATGGATCGGGATCGCCGTCATCTATTACGCCGCCTTCTCGTTCTTTTTCGACACGCCGCTGGAGTACCAGATGAAACACTCCACGCGCAAGCTGCGCCAGGAATACGACTCGTTGAGCAAACGCTATGCGACGGTCGAAAAAGTGCTGTACAACGTCATCGACCGCGACAAGCAGGTGTTCCGGACGCTGTTCGAATCCGACCCGTACAATTTCGACACGGAATTCGAGAAAAAACGCTGGGAAACCCATGAAAAACTGCTGACCAAATCCAACAAGGAACTGGGCAAGGAGTTTTTCGGGAAACTCAATACCCTCGAAAAACGCGCCGGCGAACACCTGTACACGCTGGCGACCCTCGAACAAACCGCCGATTCGCTGAAAGACCGAATCGACAACATCCCGGCGATCCAGCCGGTCATCAACAAAGACCTGACGCTGCTGACCGCCTCGTACGGCATGCGGATCCACCCGTTCTATAAAATCCTAACCGCCCACCAAGGCGTGGACTATACGGTGAGCGAAGGTTCGCGCGTTTTCGCGACGGCCGACGGCCGGATCAAGGACGTCGTTACACGCAACACCACATCCGGAAACACCGTGGTCATCAACCACGGGAACGGCTACGAAACGACCTACAGCCACCTGGGAAAAATCTACGCTAAAAAAGGCGAATTCGTCAAACGGGGCGACATCATCGCCCAATCCGGCAACACGGGTCTGTCGCTGGCGCCCCACCTGCATTACGAAGTCAAGCACGACGGTATGCGGGTAGACCCGATCCACTATTTTTTCATGGAACTGAATTACCAGGATTACCAGAAAATCATCCGGATCGCCCAAACCGGGATGCAATCGTTTGACTAAACGTCCGAAAAAAACATTTTTTTCGCGAATACCCCTGCAAAAAAATAGGGGTATTCGCGAATATTTGCTACTTTTGTCTGTTCAAATACAAACAACGAATCGACATGGCAATATTACGTTTCAAGGCGCTTGACGAAATGTCAAAACGGGAGCCGGTAAAAGCCGACCTGCCGGACAAAAAGATATCCGATTATTTCGGCGCGGACGTATTCGACCGCGAAAAAATGCGTCAATACATCCCAAAAGAAGCTTACGAAAGCCTCTGCACCGCTGTCGACGAAGGACGGCGGATCGACCGCAAGATCGCCAACCAAGTCGCCCAGGGGATGAAAACGTGGGCCATGGAAAAAGGAGCAACCCACTATTCGCACTGGTTCCAGCCGCTGAACGACTCCACCGCCGAGAAACACGACGCCTTCTTCGAACCGATGTTCGGAGGCGGATCGTTCGAAGCGTTCAAAGGCGAGCTGCTCGTACAGCAGGAACCCGACGCATCGAGTTTCCCGACCGGAGGCCTCCGCAACACGTTCGAAGCGCGCGGTTATTCGGCTTGGGACCCTTCGTCGCCCGCGTTCATTCTCGACCGGACGCTCTGTATCCCCAGCATATTCATCGCCTACACCGGCGAAGCGCTCGACTTCAAAACGCCGCTGCTCAAGTCGTTGCAGGCCATTGATAAAGCCGCCGTCGAAGTGTGTCAGTTGTTCGACAAGGACGTAAGGAAGGTCAATGTCACGCTGGGCTGGGAGCAGGAATATTTCCTGGTGGACGAAGCGCTGTTTCTGGCCCGTCCCGACTTGGCGCAGACCGGACGTACGCTGATGGGGCACATCGCGGCCAAAGACCAGCAACTCGACGACCACTATTTCGGAGCCATTCCGAGCCGCGTGCTCGAATACATGAAAGACTTCGAACTGCAAGCCTACCGCCTCGGCATCCCGATCAAGACCCGGCACAACGAGGTGGCCCCGAATCAATTCGAATGCGCGCCTGTATTCGAGGAAGCCAACATCGCCGTCGATCACAACACATTGCTGATGACCCTGATGCGCCGGCTGGCGCAAAAACACAAGCTGCGCGTGCTGTTCCACGAAAAACCGTTCGCCGGCGTCAACGGATCGGGCAAGCACTGCAACTGGTCGCTGCTGACCGACACGGGCGTAAACCTGCTTGCGCCGGGCAAAACACCAAAAAACAACATCCAATTCCTGACCTTTTTCGTCAATACGATCATGGCCGCCCACAATTACGGTCCGTTGTTCATGGCGTCGATCGCCACCCAGTCGAATTCGCACCGGCTCGGCTCGCACGAAGCGCCGCCGGCCGTCATGTCGGTATTCACCGGCTCGACCCTGTCGGCCATCCTCGACTCGCTCGAAGAACGCCTGAGCGACAAGAAACTGACTCCCGACGAAAAAACCGAGATCAAACTCGACATCGGAAAGATCCCGGAAATTCTGCTCGACAACACCGACCGCAACCGCACCTCGCCGTTCGCCTTCACCGGCAACCGGTTCGAATTCCGGGCGACCGGTTCGTCGAACAACTGCGCCGCGCCGCTGATTCCGATCAACACGGCGGTCGCCGAACAGCTCACCCTATTCAAAGCCGAAGTCGACAAGCTGATCGACAAAGGGGTGAAAAAAGACGAAGCGATCCTACAGATCATCCGCAAATACATCATCGAATCGAAAAAAATCCGGTTCGAAGGCAACGGATACAGCGCCGAATGGCTGCGCGAAGCCGACAGACGCGGGCTCGAAAGTATCCAGAGCGTTCCGGACGCATTCAAAATTTTCAGCAGCAAAGCCTATTCGAAACTGTTCGACAAACACAAAGTGTTCAACGAATCGGAAATCCACGCCCGTTACGAAATCAACATGGAAAATCTGATCAAGAAAATCCAGATCGAATCGCGCGTACTGGCGGATATGGCGGCCAACCATATCGTTCCGACGGCTATTCATTACCAGAATATCCTGATTAAGAACGTCCAGGGACTCAAGGACATCCTGCCGAACGAGTACCTCGACCTGGCGGCCGAGGAAATCCGTACGATCCAGACGATCGCCAAGCACGTGAAGGCCATTCGCGAGAACACTTACCTGATGGTCGAAGCCCGGAAGAAATACAACCACATGGACAACCTGGTGGCGCGGGCGACCGGTTATTCGGAAGACGTGCTGATCTATCTCGACAAAATCCGCCACGACATCGACAAGCTCGAGCTGATCGTGGACGACGAACTCTGGCCGCTGCCCAAATACCGCGAAATGATGACGATCAACTAATGCCGCCGCAAAACGGCATACGCGACGACCTGTAAAAAGCGAAGCTGCCGGGAGATTTCCGGCGGCTTCGCTTTTTATCGGCATACGGTCGCCGGGACAATAACATCAGAAATCGAAATACGAAGGGCGGCAATCCGAAAACGCCGCCCTTCAGAATTCGAAGCTGTTTTCCGGCGGTTCGGAGACCGCCTTCGCATCAAACTATTTTTCGCCCATGTCCGGCATCGGCTTCTTGTAATCGCCGTTCTTAAGTTTCGCATGGCACTTTTCGAAGCAATCCAGCGTATACTCCACGTCTTCGAGCGTATGCACGGCCGTAGGAATAATCCGCAGAATGATCTCCCCTCTCGGAATCACCGGATACACGACCACCGAACAGAACAGGTTATAGGTCTCGCGCAGATCGACCACGATATTGCAGGCCTCGTCCACCCCGCCTTTCATGTAAACGGGCGTAACGGGCGACAAGGTGCCGCCGATATCGAACCCGCGCTTGCGGAAGCCGCTCTGCAACGCATGGACGATCGTCCAAAGGTTGTCCTTGAATTCCGGATGCTTGCGGATCATATCCAGACGCTTCAACGCCCCTTTGACCATCGGCATCGGCAGCGCTTTCGCATAGGTCTGCGAACGCATGTTGTAACGCAGGTAATCCACGATGTATTTTTCAGACGAAACGAAGGCGCCGATCCCGGCCATCGACTTGGCGAACGTATTGAACAGTACGTCCACGCCGTCGATCACGCCGAAATGCTCGGGCGTTCCGGCGCCGGTCTTCCCCATCGTTCCGAACCCGTGCGCGTCGTCGACCAGCAGGCGGAACTTGAAATCCTTCTTCATGGCGACGATCTCGTCGAGCTTGCCCAGGTCGCCTTTCATGCCGAACACACCCTCGGTGATTACCAGCACGCCGCCGCCGTTCTCTTCGGCCAGCTTCGTGGCATGACCGAGCTGCTTGCGGCAGGCCTCCATGTCGTTATGCGGATAAACGAAACGCTTGCCGGTATGCAACCGCAACCCGTCGATGATGCAGGCGTGCGCCTCCGAATCGTAAACCACCACGTCGCGGCGGGTCAGCAGCGAATCGATGATCGAGATCATCCCCTGATACCCGTAGTTCAGCAGGAACGCGTCGGGCTTGCCGACGAATGCGGCCAACTCCCGTTCGAGCTGTTCGTGCCACTTGGTCTGCCCGCTCATCATACGCGCGCCCATCGGATACGCCATACCGAATTCGGCGGCGGCTTCGGCATCGGCCTTCCGCACCTCCGGGTTGTTGGCCAGCCCCAGGTAGTTATTCAGGCTCCAGTTCAATACTTCCCGCCCGCGGAACATCATCCGGGGACCGATTTCTCCTTCCAGTTTCGGGAAAGAATAGTAACCGTGACTCAATTTCTGATACTGACCGATCGGGCCGCCGGCGTTCTCGTGTATTCGTTCAAAAATATCCACTGTAGTATAATTTGTTTGGTTGAATTCCACAAAAAATCACACAAAGTTAACCTTTTTCTACAAAGCATAAAAAATTTAACCTTTTTTTATGTTCCGTTTCCGTTTTTCCGCCCGGCAATCGAACGCAAAACGCACCCGCCGCATCCGCATCGGAACGCTTCCCGCCCGCGCCGCCGCATCCGCGGGAAGCAGCTCTCCCTACCGGAGATCGGCATCGGAACGCTCCGTGCCCGCATACAAAATATAAATCGAAAAAAAACAATATATGTTTTCCCAAATCGTTAAAAATACATAACTTTGCCCGTCCGGTAAATATGGTGTTTTCCGTGCGAAGCGTTTAAACCCTGTAAATAACGATGAAATTTTATCCTGCGAAAATTTTTATTGCGTTAATGCTTTTGACGACCGTGTCGTGCAGCGAGTACAACAAACTCCTGAAAAGCGGCAGCAACAAGCAAAAGTACGACAAGGCTCTCGAATACTTCAATGCCGGGAAATACAGCAGGTCGCTCACCCTGTTCAAGGACATCGAACACATCTTCAGTCAATCCGATCAGGCCGATACCGTCGCTTTCTACACAAGCCTGTGCTCCTACAAAATGGGGGATTTCGAAACCAGTTCCCAGCAATTCGACGAATTTCGCCGGCGTTTCGGGCGAAGCCCGTTCCTCGAAGAGTCGGAATACTATTTCGCCAAAGGGTTCTATTACCTGTCGCCGAAGCCCGAAAACGATCAATCGTTCACGTTCCAGGCCATGCAGGCCATCAGCGAATACTTGGATCGGTATCCGAAAAGCAAAAAACGGGACGAACTGCTCGAAAACATGATCGAACTGCGTCAGAAGCTTTACGACAAAGCTTTCCTGAACGCCAAACTCTATTACGACGTAGGTTATTACAATTCGGCAGTTACGGCGTTGCGCAACGCGATCCTGAAATATCCGGAAAGCAACCACCGCGAGGAACTGGCTTATCTGATCGTCAGCGCGCAGTGCCTCTATGCCCGCAACAGCGTTCCTGCCTTACAGCGTCAGCGTTATCTGGATACCCAGAACGCCTATTACAGCTTTATCGACGAATATCCGGAAAGCGAATACCGCAAAGAAGCCGACAAAATGCAGGACGAGGCTAAAAAATTTCTGGAGAAATACAAAGAGAAGCCCGATGGCACCGAAACGGAAGACAACGAAGAGGTAACGGAATCGGCTCCTTCCCTCGATTTCTCCGACCAGACCGGCACGACGGCAAAACGCGGGAAAGCGGAACGGAAAGAAAAGAAAGAAGCAAAAGCCGCCGCCGAGAAAGAGCCGAAGCCAGCCAAAGAGCCCAAACCGGCCCGGGAACCCAAGCCGAAAAAAGAAAAGAGTGAAAAATCAAATAAATCCGATAATTCCGAAACAAGCAATGGAACTGAAGAAAAGTAGTATTCCGACCAACACCGTAACGCGTAAACTGACGGATCTGGACGCTCCGACGGGCAACATTTACAAATCGGTAGTCATCATCGCACGCCGCGCCAACCAGATCTCCAGCGAAATAAAACAGGAACTGACGCGCAAGCTGGCCGATTTTTCGAGCGTTAACGACTCGCTGGAAGAGACTTTCGAGAACCGCGAACAGATCGAAATATCGAAATATTACGAACGCCTGCCGAAACCGGCGATCGTAGCTACCGAAGAATTTCTCTCCGGAGAGATCTATTTCCGAGATACAAAAGCGGACGCAACCGAGGAGCTGCCAGCAGAATAAACCGGATCGTTCCGACAATTTTCAAATACGATGCTCAGAGGGAAAAAAATACTCGTCGGGGTAACGGGAAGTATCGCAGCCTACAAGGCTGCGATACTCGTCAGATTGCTGGTGCGCGAAGGAGCCGAAGTGCGGGTCGTAATGACCCCGCTGGCCAAACAGTTCATCACGCCGCTGACGCTGGCGACCCTGTGCAAACATCCCGTTCCGGTCGAATTCTTCAATCCGGAGAACGGGGAATGGAACAGCCATGTCAGTCTCGGCACGTGGGCGGACGCTTACCTGATCGCCCCGGCTACGGCCAACACGATCGCGAAAATGGCGACCGGCGTGGCGGACAACCTGCTGCTGACCACTTACCTGTCGGCGCGGTGTCCCGTTTTCGTCGCTCCGGCGATGGATCTGGACATGTACTCCCACCCTACCACGCAATACAACATCGACTCGCTGAAAAGCTACGGCAACCAGGTGATCGAGCCCGCCGAAGGCGAGTTGGCCAGCGGCCTGTCGGGCAAAGGCCGCATGGAAGAACCGGAGAAGATCGTCGCTTTCGTATCGGATTTTTTCGCCAAGAAACGCAACCTGACCGGCAAAACGATCCTCGTAACGGCCGGCCCGACGATCGAACCGATCGACCCGGTACGCTACATTTCAAACTTCTCGTCGGGCAAAATGGGGTATGCGATCGCCGCCGAGTTGAAAGAACGCGGCGCCGAAGTGATCCTCGTAACCGGTAAAACGGCCTTGACGCCGCCGGACGGCGTGCAGACGGTCGACGTGGTGACGGCCGAGCAGATGTTCCGGGCCGCTACGAAAGCTTTCGACCGATGCGACGCGGCGGTCATGTGCGCCGCCGTGGCCGACTATACGCCGCAGGCGGTCGCCGACACGAAAATCAAAAAAGAGGGGACGTCGTGGAACATCGCCCTGCAGCCGACCCGGGATATCGCCGCTGCGATCGGAGCGGTCAAAGGAACGCGCCTCGTGGCCGGATTCGCGCTCGAAACCGACCACGAACGAGCCAACGCGCAATCCAAACTGGAACGCAAAAACATGGATTTCATCGTACTGAACTCTTTGCAGGACGACGGCGCCGGATTTGGAGGCAATACCAACAAGATCACGATACTTCGCCGCGACGGAAGCGAAACCGTATTCGGGCTGAAAAGCAAAACTGAAGTAGCCGCGGACATCGTCGACGAAATCGAAGCGTTCTGGGTGCCGAAAAACGCCCGTCCCGAATAACCGAACGCTCAACAATACCTATAAACCGTCTGGATAAACTTTTGAAATCGCCATGCTAAATCGTTTGTCGGTTGAAAATTACGCGCTGATCGACCGGTTGGACATCGAACTGGCCACCGGGCTGAATATCGTCACCGGAGAGACCGGAGCCGGAAAATCGATCCTGCTCGGGGCTCTCGGCCTGATTCTCGGTAATCGCACCGATGCCGCGGCGATTAAGAACAGCCAGCGCAACTGCGTCATCGAAGCGGAATTCGACATCGACGGATACGGACTGGAGGCATTGTTCGAATCGTTGGACATCGACTACGAAAGCCGGACAATCATCCGGCGCATCGTCACGCCGGGAGGAAAAAGCCGGGCCTATGTGAACGACATTCCCGTACAGATGAACACCTTGCGCGAGATCGGCAGCCGGCTGATCGACATTCATTCGCAGCACCAAACCCTGCTGCTCGCGGACAACCGTTTCCAGATCGGTATCGTGGACAGCGTCGCTTCGCACGACGGTCTGCTGTCGCGTTACAAGGAGACGTTCGCTGCGTTGCAACAATCCGAACGCGAACTGAACCGGCTGCGGCAACAGGCCGAAGCGAACGACCGCGACCGAGAATACCTCGCCTTCCAGTCGGACGAATTGCAAAAAGCCAAACTAAAAGAGGGAGAACAGGCTGAACTCGAAGCGCAACAGACCGAATTGTCCCACGCGGCCGAAATCAAGGATACGCTGCTATGGATCTCGCAGGAGATGACCGGAGCCGATGAAAACCTGCTCGGTCGGATCAAAGAGATCGAAGTGTCGCTCGGTCGGATCGCCAGGGTCTATCCGCAGGCCGACGCCTTCTATACCCGGCTGCACAGCGCCGCGCTCGACCTGAAAGACATGGCCTCCGAGATCGCCTCCGAAGGAGATCGCTTGGAAGCCGATCCGCAACGACTCGAATCGGTGTCGCAGCGGCTCGACCTGATCTACTCGCTGCAACAAAAGCACAAGGCGGATTCCGTCGAAACGTTGCTCGCCCTGCAGGACGATTACCAAAAGCGCCTCGCGCAGCTCGAAGGATCGGCGCAGGCCATCGAAACGCTATCGCGGCGGATCGGAGAGTTACGCGTAAAAGCCGCGAAGCAGGCCGCAGAAATCACCGCCGGACGCAAAAAAACCGTCCCGCACGTCGAAAAGCAGGTCAAAAAGATGCTCGCAGAACTGGGAATGCCGGCGGCCGAGTTGCGTATCGGAATCACGCCGGCAGCGGAACTGCAACCCGACGGCGCGGACGACATCCGCTTTTTGTTCACGGCCAACCGCCACATGCCGCCGCAGCCGATCGAACGAGTCGCCTCGGGCGGCGAAATGTCGCGGCTGATGCTGAGCCTCAAAGCGATCGTCGCGCACCACAGCCAACTGCCGACCATCATCTTCGACGAAATAGACACCGGCGTGTCCGGGTCGATCGCCGACCGGATGGGCGAGATCATCAGCCGCCTGTCGGACGACCTGCAGGTCGTCAACATCACGCACCTGCCGCAGATCGCCAGCAAAGGCGACCATCACTTCTTCGTATACAAAGAAGAATCCGGATCGACCACGACCACCCGCATCCGCAAACTCGATCAGCAGCAACGCATCGACGAAATCGCAAAAATGCTCAGCGGCACGGACGTCACCGCAGCCGCGCGCGAACAGGCACGGCTGCTGCTGAATACCAGGCCGGAACAGTAACCCTTCATGCTTTTCCCCCGGACAGGTTGACGTCGTACATTTTGCGGCGGCACGGGAGCGTATCGCATTTATTATGGACTCTTTAGTCGCGCCGTTTTGCTTTTTTGCCGTCGTATTTGTATATTTGCAACTTGACTACTTTCGAAATGAAACCGCTAATTTTGTAAATGAAAGAATGTAGAATTACGGTTTAAAAGACTTGATGCCATGAGTGAGAAATTATTTATTTTCGACACGACGTTGCGCGACGGAGAACAGGTTCCCGGTTGCCAGTTGAATACGATTGAAAAGATAGAAGTAGCCCGCGCCCTGGAAGAACTGGGCGTAGATATCCTGGAAGCAGGTTTCCCGATTTCGAGTCCGGGCGACTTCAATTCGGTGCGCGAAATTTCGAAGGCGGTTTCGAATCCCACGATCTGCGCGCTGACTCGCGCCGTACAGAAAGACATCGACGTAGCCGCCGACGCGCTGGCGCTGGCCAAACATAAGCGGATCCATACCGGGATCGGCGTGTCCCACTCGCATATTTACGACAAGCTCAAATCAACCCCCGAAGAGATCATCGAACGGGCCGTAGCCGCCGTGAAACACGCGAAGAAATATGTCGAAGACGTCGAATTTTACGCCGAAGACGCCGGCCGGGCCGACAACGAATACCTGGCGCGCGTCATCGAAGCGGTCATTAAAGCGGGCGCTACGGTGGTCAATATCCCCGACACGACCGGATACTGCCTGCCGCAAGAGTACGGGCGGAAAATCAAATACCTGATGGAAAACGTCGGCAACATCCACAAGGCGATCATCTCGACGCACTGCCACAACGACCTCGGAATGGCGACGGCCAACACGCTGGAAGCCGTCATCAACGGCGCCCGCCAAGCTGAAGTGACGATCAACGGGATCGGCGAACGCGCCGGCAACACCTCGCTCGAAGAGGTGGTAATGGCACTGCGCTGCCACAAGCACCTGAATGTCGATACGTCGATCAACTCGAAATTGTTGACTTCGACCAGCCGCATGGTAGCCAGCATGATGAACATGCCGGTACAGGCCAACAAGGCGATCGTCGGACGCAACGCCTTCGCCCACTCGTCGGGAATCCACCAGGACGGCGTGCTGAAAAGCCGCGAAAGCTATGAGATCATCAATCCGGTCGATGTCGGACTGGACGAATCGGTGATCGCCCTGACGGCCCGCAGCGGCCGCGCGGCGCTGAACCACCGGCTCGAACTGCTCGGATTCAAACTCGAACAGAAAGAACTGGACGAAGTATACGCCAAGTTCCTCGAACTGGCCGACAAGAAGAAGGACGTCCGCGACGACGACCTGCTCTATCTGGTCGGGGCCGCCACCGGCGAAAAGGTCGGCAAGCGGATCAAACTGAAATACCTGCAAATCCTGACCGGCACGCTGATCCCCACCGCGACGGTCATCGTCAAGATCGGCGACAGCGAACGCACGGCCACCTGCACCGGAAACGGCCCGGTGGACGCGGCGGTCAAAGCGATCAAAACGCTGATCAACGAAACGGTACAGATCACCGAATTCCTGATCCAGGCGATGAACAAGGGCAGCGACGACGTAGGCCGCGTACACGTACAGGTCAAATGCGGGTCGATGCTGGTCCACGGTTTTTCGGCTAATACGGACGTCGTAAAAGCGGCCGTCGAAGCTTTCGTGGACGGACTGAACCTGCTCAATGTAACGGAAAAAACAGAATAATCATAAACACACGAAAATGGGAAAAACACTTTTTGACAAAGTTTGGGATGCACACGTAGTCCGTCAGTTGGACGGCGGCCGCAGCGTATTATATATCGACCGTCATTATATTCACGAAGTAACCTCGCCGGTCGCTTTTCTGGGACTCAAAAACCGCGGGATCAAAGTAGCCCGGCCGCAGCAGACGACCGGAACGCCGGATCACAACGTGCCGACCCTGAACCAGGATCGACCCGTCGCCGAAGAACAGAGCCGCAAACAGCTCGAATCGTTCAGCCGCAACTGCGAGGAGAACGGTGTGGAATACTTCAAGCTGGGCAGTCCCGGACACGGTGTCGTGCATATCGTCGGGCCCGAACAGGGGATCACTCAGCCCGGCATGACGATCGTATGCGGCGACAGCCACACCTCGACGCACGGGGCTTTCGGCGCCGTCGCATTCGGAATCGGCACGTCGGAAGTCGAAATGGTATTCGCTTCGCAGTGCATCCTGCAGCCGAAGCCCAAAACAATGCGTATCACCGTGAACGGCAAGCGCGGCAAAGGGGTGACGGCCAAAGACATCGTCCTGTACATCATCTCGAAGATATCGGCGTCGGGCGGAACGGGACATTTTATCGAGTTCGCCGGCGAAGCGATCCGCGACCTGTCGATGGAAGAGCGGATGACCGTCTGCAATATGAGCATCGAATGCGGCGCGCGCGGCGGCATCATCGCCCCCGACCAAACGACGTTCGACTACGTGAAAGGCCGCAACCGAGCCCCGCAGGGAGCCGATTTCGACAAAGCCGTAGCCGCCTGGAAAGAACTTTATTCGGATCAGGACGCGCATTTCGACACCGAATACGCGTTCGACGCCGCCGATATCGAGCCGATGATCACGTACGGTACGAACCCGGGCATGGGAATGGGCATTACCGGCACGATTCCGTCGGGCGAAGGACTCAGCGGCAGCGACAAGGTCAGCTTCGACAAATCGCTGAACTACATGGGCTTCCACAGTGGCGAGAAGATGCTCGGCAAAAAGGTCGATTACGTGTTTCTGGGTAGTTGCACCAACGGCCGGATCGAGGATTTCCGACAGTTCGCCAACGCCGTGAAAGGCCGCAAGAAAGCGCCGAACGTAACCGCATGGCTCGTTCCGGGTTCGAAGATGGTCGAAGCGCAGGCCAAAGCCGAAGGACTGGAAACGATCCTGAACGAAGCCGGTTTCGAACTGCGACAGCCCGGTTGCTCGGCCTGCCTGGCGATGAACGCGGACAAAATTCCTTCGGGCATGTACAGCGTATCGACCTCGAACCGCAATTTCGAGGGACGCCAGGGTCCGGGAGCCCGCACGATGCTGGCGGGACCGCTGGTAGCCGCCGCCGCCGCCGTAACCGGCGTGATCTCCGATCCGCGCGAAGTATTCAACCTTTAATCCGATAACAAGCACGAGGTGCATAATTTTCAAATACCATGGCTATTCCAAAATTCACGAAATTAACGACTACGGCCTGTCCGCTGAATATAGAGAACGTCGATACCGACCAGATCATTCCCGCCCGTTTCCTGAAAGCGGTCGAACGCAAAGGCTTCGGGGACAACTTGTTCCGCGACTGGCGTTACGATAAGGCCGGCAACAAGGTGGACTCCTTCCCGCTGAACGATCCGAAATTCGGCGGCGAGATCCTGGTGGCCGCCAAAAACTTCGGCTGCGGTTCGTCGCGCGAACATGCCGCGTGGGCGATTTTCGACTACGGATTCCGGGTGGTGGTATCGAGCTTTTTCGCCGATATTTTCCGCAACAACGCGCTGAACAACGGCCTGGTAATGGTACAGGTCAGCGACGAGTTCTTAAACAAAATATTCGCCGCCATCGCTGCCGATCCGAAGGCTCAATTCGAAGTCGACCTGCCGAATCAGACCTTCACGATCTGCTCGACCGGCGAAAAAACTTCGTTCGAAATCGACGGATACAAAAAAGAATGCCTGTTGAACGGGTACGACGACGTAGACTATCTGTTGAGCATCCAAGACGATATCGCCCGTTTCGAAAAGGCCCGGGCCTAACCCCCTTACGCTTATGGTAAAAGAGATTGAGATACTCGATACGACGTTGCGCGACGGCGAACAGACCTCCGGGGTTTCGTTCGCGGTACGCGAAAAACTCAGTATGGCCCGCCTGCTGCTCGACGAACTGCACGTAAACCGGATTGAAATCGCTTCGGCACGGGTGTCGGAGGGCGAATTCGAATCGGTGCGCAGGATTGCGCAGTGGGCTGCCGCACGCGGGTATCTGGATCGTGTGGAAGTACTGGGATTCGTCGACAACGGGGTATCGTTGAAATGGATCGCAGACGCCGGCTGCCGGGTAGTCAACCTACTGGCGAAAGGCTCGCGCCGTCATTGCGAACTTCAACTGCGCAAAACCCCGCAGCAACACTTCGCCGATATCAAAACGGCCATCGCGCAAGCGACCGAAATGGGCATCGCGGTCAACATCTATCTGGAAGACTGGTCGAACGGGATGCGTTTTTCGCCCGACTACGTTTACGAGATGGTCGATACGCTGAAAAGAGAGCCTATCCGGCGCTTTATGATTCCCGACACGCTCGGGGTGCTGAACCCGGACGACTGCTACGCTTTTTGCCGCGACATGGTGGAACGCTATCCGGAGCTGCATTTCGACTTCCACGCGCACAACGACTACGATCTGGCGGTCGCCAACGTCGCCGCAGCCGTCAAAGCCGGAGTGCAGGGCATCCATACGACCGTCAACGGATTGGGCGAACGGGCCGGGAATGCGCCGCTGTCGAGCGTGATTGCCGTGTTGAACGACCACCTGAAAGTGCGTAATACGATCGTCGAGAAGAGCATCAACCACGTCAGCCGGATAGTGGAAACCTACACGGGCATCCACATCCCGGCCAACGAACCGGTCGTCGGCGAAAACGTATTCACGCAGTGCGCCGGCATCCATGCCGACGGGGACAATAAGGACAACCTGTACTACAACGACCTGTTGCCCGAACGGTTCGGACGGGTGCGCGAATACGCGCTCGGAAAGATGTCGGGCAAGGCGAACATCAAAAAAAATCTCGATACGCTGGGCATCGACCTCGACGAGGAAGCGATGCGCAAAGTGACCGAACGGATCATCGAACTGGGCGACAAGAAACAGGCCGTAACGTCGGAAGACCTGCCTTACATCATCGCGGACATCCTGAAACAGGACGTTTACGACGTAAAGGTGCATATCCTGAATTACAATCTGTCTCTGTCGTATGGCCTTAGGCCGGTGGCGACCGTGAAAATCCGGATCAACGATCGGGATTACGAGGAAACCTCGTCGGGAGACGGGCAGTACGACGCATTCATGCGGGCCATCCGGAAAATCTACAAGGAGCAACTGAAACGCGATTTCCCGATGCTGGTCAACTATTCGGTATCGATTCCTCCGGGAGGACGCACCGACGCTTTCGTCCAGACCTACATCACGTGGGAATACCGCGGCGAAACGTTCAAGACCCGCGGGCTGGACGCCGACCAGACGGAAGCCGCTATCAAGGCGACGCTCAAAATGTTGAACAAAGTCGAAAACATCCTCAATCAACAGTCGTCCGGCGAAAATTAATAACCGGAATCCCGCAAAACCGAAACGGGCGGCCCCTCAAGATTGGGCCGCCCGTTTTATCTGGTGAACAAACCATACAGCAAAGCATTCAAGGCTTCCGGTAATCCTTACGCAAACTGCTTTTCCGCTCCGTCGGGAAGTCGTCGGGGACCCGCTGACGGACTTTCCCGGTAGCGGCCCATTCCGACCCGCGCAGCAACAACGTTTGAAACCCCGTGCACTGCATGGCCGGATTGTCTTCGAGACTCGGTCCCGCATGACCGATCATCAAGTGAAATATGCGGGCTTTCCCGTAATCGACGGTAAAAACCAACGGTTCCTCGCGTCCGGAACCTCCTCGTCCGGGATCGGCATAGGCCGTGTACAGCAATTCCGCGACATTGGCCGGACCGCGCATCCGATCGTACAGCTCGTCGGTCGCATGTATCCACCGCCCGGGCAATCCCCGGACAACCGGATGTTCGGCATTACGGCCATTCATCGAGTATTCGCGCTGTTCGCCGTGCGAGCCTCCGGGCCCCTTCGTCGTGTCTCTTACCAAACTTCCGTCCTTCCAGTACAGGTACGGGCCGGAACGCTCGTCGCGGCCTCCCCAACCTCCGAGAGCGGCAATACGATTAAATTCCTCCCAATCGGGAAAAGCATTGTCGGCGGCGTGGTAGAGCACCACCCCGCCTCCGTCGCGGACATAATCCAGAAAACGCCGCTCGGTCGAAGCGCTCCAGCGGTCTCCGTTATAATCCAGGATCACCACCCGGTAGGCGCTAAAATCGGGATCAAAAGCATCCATATCGCCGCCCTGCGGCGGAGAAACCGCCAGATCGACGGCAAACAGTCCGGAATTTTGCAGGATGGCCTGCAACGCCCGGTGGCTGACGGGCCAGTTGTGGTTATTCTGCCCGGTGACGATCAACGCCCGGATCGGTCTGCGGGCGCAGGACACACCGGGAAAACAGATGACGCATACCAGCAGCAGCGCAGCCTTCAAAATCGTTTTTCTATACATAAGGTTAACGTTCAGGTGATTCCTAAAGATAGCGAAAGGGAGCCGGAATCCGCCTCCCTTTGCCGGTAAGTCCTCCGGATTACAGTTCGCGGATCCAGATATTGCGGAAACGCACCGGATTCAAATGATCCTGCAAGATGATCGGGCCCTTGCCGTGCGCGACGATCCGCGGGAAACCGATAAACTCGGTCGTTCCGAGAATCATCGTATTGTTCTGCACCAAAACACCGTTATGCAGCACGGTAATGCGTCCGTGCGATTGCAGCGAGCCGTCCTCCTTGAAACGCGGAGCGGTATAGATAATATCGTAAGTATTCCATTTGCCCGGTTTCTGGCAGGCGTTCACCAGCGGCGGGGTCTGCTTGTAGATACTCCCGGCCTGGCCGTTCGCATAGGTTTCGTTCTGGTAGTTGTCGAGAATCTGCACTTCGTACATGCCTTGCATGAACACGCCGCTGTTGCCGCGTCCCTGGCTTTCGCCGACGATTTCGGTCGGTGCGCTCCACTCGAGGTGCAACTGGAAGTCGCCGAAATCCTTTTTCGTGCGGATACTGCCGGAGTGCGGCTTGACGGTCATGATCCCGTTCTCGATCTGCCAGCCGACGGGCTTGCCCTCCTCGCAGTTTACCCATTCGCTGATCGCGTTGTCTTTCAGCCCCAGCAGAACGACGGCGTCGGACGGCGGCGCAACCACCGCATTGTCCATATCCGGAGGCGTAACGATTTTCGGTTGCGGCGTCCAGAACTCGGACATGTCGTGCGTCATCGGCGCGGGATCGGGGTATTTTTTGGCATCCTGACCGGCGGCGCCCGCGCATACCCCCACGCACCAGGCACTCAACAATAATAAATGTTTCATTTTTTAATGTATTGGTTAATGTTCGGTAAATGTTCCGCTCATTCGGCCGGCGTTTCCGTAGTTCCGGAATCGTCCGGGTTATCCGGATCGTCGGGATTATCCGGATCGTCGGGTTGTTCAGGTTGTTCAGGCTCTTCGGGCTCGGGATCCGGTTCCGGCGGCTTGACAGGATTCAGGATTACCCGGATCCGGTCGTGACGACGGTTGTTTCCGGTATTGGCCGGATGCGTGTAAAGCAGTTTCAGAGCGACCGTATCGGGCTTCAGCAGCGTCTCCGGATAAATCTTCAATACGATCTCCGAACGCAGCGTATCGGCAGTCACGAACCGCACGACCGAATTAACCAACTGATAGTTGTCGGGATCGACGGCGGTAGTGTATTCCGGCAGCACCTCGAAAGCGAGGGTGTCGACGGCATATTCGACTCCTCCCAGGCGGTAGACATAAATGGGCTGCTCGACGGGAACCCGCAACGACGTATCGACATCGACCGTCTGGGTCGCCGTCCGGAACCAATAAACATCCGTAACAAAACTCGAATCGTCCGTCTTATCGCACCCTCCTGAGAGAAAAATAAAAATCAGGACGGCACCAAGCATCCATTTTCCTTTCATAAACTCCATTTTTGCAACCGCAGAAATACGTATCCGGCAGCTTTTGCCCCAGTTGCCGGATACGTCCGCCGGATGACGAACCAAAGTTACAACTAATTCATTAAAATCTTACAAAACCCGAATTTGTTTTTCTTTTTCGCGAATTTTAACCGTTAAACCCGTAAATCGGAACAGGATTGCAAAAAAATGGATAGCTCATGAAAAAAAATGCCTCGCAAAAGGTCTAATATTGCATGTAGGAAAAGTTGATAAACCGGTAAGCGTATGGCGGAACGAAATCGAACGGCTTAAGCAAATTGGTTCTCAGCGAAAAAGGTTAATGTTAAGGTTAGTTTTAGGTTAGGTTAGCTGCGATGCAGTTAGGTAAAGTTGGGTTAAGTTAGGTTGGGTCCGGTATTTATACCGGACCTTTTTTGTATATTTGACATCCGAATCGTTTTTCAGAATCGACTTATACCATATCTGTAATCCGTATATTGTTTCAAACCCGAACCGACATGATCAAAAAAACCTTCCGGTCGATCGCACCGCTCGTTTTCGCGATGCTGGCATGGAGCGTCAACGCCCAAACTTACCGCCCGATCGCCGGCTTCTCCGCCGAAACGAACCGGAAATTGGAATCGTTTCTGAACTCCACCCGCACGATGAAAGAACGCAAGGTAGCCGTTTTCGACTGCGACGGCACGCTGCTCGGCCAAACGCCGTACTACCTCGCCGATGAAGCCACTTACGATTTCGCCCGTAAAAATTACGAAAGCAAAAAGGATGAAAATTCGAAAACGAAGTGGGCGGTCTGCCGGCAGTTGATCGACGGGGACAACGTCACTTTCTCCTACATCGAAAATTACATCCGGTTCTATGCCGGAATGACTCCCGACGAGATGTGCCGGGTCGGCTGGGAATGTTTCCACGACAAATTCCAGCGAAAATTTTATCCGGAGATGAAAGAACTGCTCGGAAACCTCGAAGAATACGGCATCGAAATCTGGGTTATTACGGCCTCTCCGGAACTATTGTACCAGCGGTTTATCCACGAAGAGCTGGGGATTCCGGTCGACCGGATCATCGGAGTCAAATCCTGCATCCGCGACGGGATCGTCACCGACGAAACGGTGCGTCCGATTCCGCAGGACGCCGGTAAAGCCGAAGCGCTCAACACCTTTATTAAGGCCCGGCCGATCCTGGTCGGCGGCAACTCGCGCGGAGACATGGAGATGATGCTCGAATCGGTCGGTCTGCGCGTGATCGTCAACCCGGACGACACGAAACCCGAAGAGGCGATGGGCGGCAAAACGGTAAAGGCTTTCTGGGAAACGGACCCGAATACGATCGCCGTCCGCTGCAACGACGTGCCGGACGAAGGTTACGACTGGGCATGTAAGGCATACGGAATTCCGCAAAACCGCACCAATTCTGCAATTCAATAACGCAAATCCGATACGACCCATGAAAAACACAATCCTCGTTTTCTTATTATGCAGTCTACTGGCGCCTGCTACGCACGGCAGCGCCCGAAATCCGGAATCCGAAAAAGACACGTACACGAATCCGGTACGGACGACCGACGGAGAAGTGTTGCAAGTCGCCGACCCGTTCGTATACGAATACAAAGGTACCTATTACATGACCGGAACCACGGCCGGAGACTGCGGTTTCGATTACTATACCTCGAAAGACCTCGTGACGTGGGAATACGGGGGGCCGCTGTTTCGCAAATCGGCCGGGCATTTCGGCGCCGGGGCATTCTGGGCTCCGGAGGTAAAGTACTATAAAGGAAAATTCTACATGACGTACAGTTGCCTGAACGCCGAACGGGGCGTACTGTTGTCGTGCCTGGCCGTCAGCGACACGCCGGACGGGCCGTTCGAAGAACTTTATACGCCGTGGTTCGACCTGGGATATTCGGCCATCGATTGCCATATTTTCGTGGACGACGACAAAGCGAAAACGCCCTACCTGTACTTCAGCAAAAACGGAAATCAGGACGGTTATGGATACGGAGAGAACTACGTCGTGGAACTGAAAAAGGATCTTTCGGGAATGGTCGGCGAACCGCGGCTGGTCTCACGTGCATCGCAACCGTGGGAAAAAGTGCGCTGGAACGTAAACCGTTGCAACGAAGGGGTCACCGTCATCAAAAAAGGGAAAACCTATTATATGACCTACTCGGCCAACGATACCGGATTCGAGTTCTACGGAATCGGGATCGCGACGGCCCCCCACCCGCTCGGCCCGTGGACGAAATACGACGACAACCCGCTGATGACGACCGACCTGAGTAAAGGAGTATCGTCTCCGGGACACAACTCGATCGTCCGAACGAAGGACGGGAAACTATGGATCGTCTATCACCGTCACGCCGATCCCGACTGCCGGAAACCATCGTTCGACCGGGTGGTGTGCATCGACCGGCTGTTCTTCGACAAAAACGGCAAACTGAAGACGGACGGCCCGACTTCGACGCCGCAGCCGGTACCGTAAAATCGATCGCATATACGTTATCGTTTTAATCCGATTTTTATTAACTTTACCCAATAGACCATCTGGAAATGAAAAAATCACTGTTTATTGCCGGCCTGCTGGCTTGCGGCACGCTTTACGGACAAAACCCGATCGTTCCGCCGGGAGTATACCTGGCCGATCCCGAAGGACACCAATGGAAGGACGGGAAACTGTACCTCTACGTTTCGCGCGACGAAAGCCCGGACTACTACTGTTCGTGGAGTTACGACCTGCTGTCGACATCCGACCTGAAAAACTGGAAGATCACCAAAAACGCTTTCGCCTCGAAGGGGCCGAACGACCAGGTTCCGTACAGCGACGGCGAACTCTACGCTTCGGACGCCGCTTACAAAAACGGCAAATACTATTTATATTACAGTATGCGGGACGCGATCGACGAAGGCGTGGCAGTATCGGACTCGCCCGACGGACCGTTCAAAAACGGTCAGCCGATGAAAGGTATTTCGCAGATCGACCCGGCGGTCTTCGTCGACGACGACGGACAGGCGTACCTCTACTGGGGGCAATTCTCGGCCAAAGGGGCCAAACTGAAAGACAACATGCTGGAAGTGGACACTACGACGATAGTAGACGGACTGGTCACTGAAAAAGATCACTTTTTCCACGAAGGCAGCAGTATGCGCAAGCGCAACGGAATCTATTACATGGTTTACGCTCACCTGCGCAAAGGACGTCCGACCTGCATCGGCTATGCGACGTCGAAATCGCCGCTCGGACCGTTCAAATACGGCGGCGTAATCGTCGATAACGCCGGATGCGATCCCGAATCGTGGAACAACCACGGCTCGATCTGCGAGTTCAACGGACAATGGTACGTACTCTACCACCGGACGACGAACGGCGCTCGGTCGATGCGCAAAGCCTGTATGGAACCGATCACATTCAACGAAGACGGAAGCATCAACGAAGTGGAAATGACCTCTCAGGGAGCCGGCGATCCGCTGAACGCATTCGACAAAACCGGGGCGGAACGGGCGTGTCTGCTGTGGGGAAATACGCGGATACGCCTCTGCGCACCGGATAACGAAGAACTGAGCGGCATACAGAACGAAAATTACGCCGTCTATAAATACCTCGATTTCGGAGACGGGGCCGACAGTTTTACGGTGGACGTCACCCCGAAAGCCGGAGGCAAGATCGAAGTATGGATCGACAACCTGTGGACCCCGCCGGTAGGCGTCGTCGATGTTCCGGCGTCGGACGACGGGAAACCGGTCACGCTGACCGCAAAAATACAGCCTGTCAAGGGGGTACATGCCCTGACGCTGCGTTTCACCGGCGACAAAGACGCAGACGAGTTGTTTACGGTCGACGCGTTCCGTTTCGGAAAGCAGTAGACGACCCGATACGACCGGAACAGCCGGAGTCGGACTCCGGCTGTTCCTTTAACCTGCAAACCTACGACCTTAAAACCTAATCTATGAAAAAACTCTACCTAAGCATCTTACTGGCAACTGCTCTGACGACGCCGCAAACGCTGTTTTGCGCTCCCCCCGCGACGCGCCCGCAGACATGGACGGCGCAGGATGCACTGGGACGCACGATCGGATCGACCGAACAGTACGGCGCTCCGAGACCGGGCAAAACGGTCGGCATGTTCTTCGTCATCTGGCACGGCACGAGCGGTTACGACACCTACATGAAGCAATTGCCCGACGAAGGCGTCCGCATTCCGCAGCCGACCGATACGCTGAGTCCGTACGACAACCAGAAACTGATGACCGAAAATCCGCAGAATCCGCAATACGGACCGCAGTGGGTATTCCATCACTGGGGAGAACCCTACCTGGGTTACTACCTGGCCGACGACGATTGGGTAATCCGCAAACACGCGCAAATGCTGACCGATGCGGGCGTGGACGTCATCATCGTCGACCTGACCAATGCGGTGATCTACCTGCCGCAGTTGAAAAACCTCTGCAAAGTATATACGCAGATCCGGGAAGCAGGCGGAAGAACCCCGCAACTGTCATTCATCTTCAACACGCAGGCCCGGGAGACCGTCCAACGTCTGTACGACAATTTTTACGCAAAAGGACTGTACAAAGATCTATGGTTCTACTGGAAAGGGAAACCGCTGATCCTATGCCCTCCGCAGGACGTAACGCCGCAGTTCGCCGACTTTTTCACGATCCGGCATTCGTGGTTCTGCTCGCTTCCGGAGTGGGAGTGGTTCGGCGACGGACGCGACAAATGGCCGTGGGCCGACTACTATCCGCAGAATGCGGGCTGGCACGAATCGCCCGATAAGCCGGAAGCGGTTTCGGTCGCTCCGGCCACCCACCCGATCACCGACGGAGGACGCGTACGCCGCGTCGGACGCAGCTACCACAACGGACAGCAACCCGACAAGGCGCATCAACATTCGGAGCAGGGGCTCTGTTTCGCCGAACAGTTCTCGCGAGCAATGGAGCTCGATCCGGAATTTGTCTTCTTCGCCGGATGGAACGAATGGACGGCGATCCGGATCATCGATCACAACGACTTTCTCAAGTGCGGCGACCGGGATCTGAAAGAGGGAGACACTTATTTTTGGGATCTCTACAACCACGAATACAGCCGCGACATCGAACCGCTGCGCGGCGGGTTCGGCGACAACTACTACTACCAGCTCTGCGACTTCATCCGCCGCTACAAAGGCGTGGAACCGATCGAGGTACATTCGGACATTCACCGAATCGACCCGGGCGACATGACGACCTGGCAGCAGGTCAAAGCCGTTTACGCGGACGACCGGGGCGACACGTTCCACCGCAACCACATCGGTTACGGACGGATCGGACAGTTGATCAATACGACCGGACGCAACGACATCGTCGAAGCGAAAATGGCCAACGACGGAAAAACGCTGTGGTTCTACGTCCGCACCGACTGGCCGATCACGCCCTGCACCGACCCGAAATGGATGCGGCTGTTCATCGACGTGAAAGGCTCCGAGCTGCCCGACTGGGAAGGATTCCAGTATGCGGTCGGAAATCCGGCCGCCGACGGATCGAAAACCGCGCTGTCGCGGTCGCGCAACGGATGGAATTGGGAAAAGATCGCCGACCTGGACTACCGCGTCTCGGACAACGAAATGGTCGTTGCGGTTCCGTTCGCCGCGATCGGAGTGAAAAATCCGAAGAACTTCACCGTGGATTTCAAGTGGATCGACAACGCGGTCGATCAGGGAGACATCCAACAGTGCCTCTCGGACGGAGACGCCGCGCCCAACGGACGGTTCAGATACCGATATGCCTTCAGCAGATAACCCGGCAAACAAACCCAACAAACCTATCTATGAAAACGATAAAATTCAGAATATTACGCCTCGTCTGCTTGCTGAGTATAACGGGCGGGGCGGCTGCGGCGCAGGTCGTGCCGCCGACCTGGACGGCGCAGGACGCGCTGGGACGCACGATCGGCACGGACGCTCAGTACGGAAAACCGCGTCCGGGCAAAACGGTCGGCATGTTCTTCGTCGTCTGGCACGGTGCGCACGGATACGACCACTACGAAGCGCGCCCCGACATGGATGTGATCGTCCCCGGCAAAAACGACACGCTAAGTCCGTACGACATCCAGAAATTGCTGGACGAGCGTCCGGACGCCCCGCAGTACGGACCGGTCGGGGCTTTCCACCACTGGGGCGAACCCTACCTGGGCTATTACGTCGCCAACGACGAGTGGGTCATCCGCAAACACGCGCAAATGCTTTCCGACGCCGGCGTGGACGTTATCATCATCGACATGACCAACGAAGTGATCTATCTGCCGATCGTGACCAAGCTGATGGAAGTTTACCGGAAAATGCGCAGCGAAGGAAACCGGACGCCGCAGATCTCGTGCGTATTCCACACGCTGCTGCCCAACGGCAAAGAGACGCTGAAAAAGATGTACGACAACATCTATTCGAAAGGACTGTACGAAGAACTGTGGTTCCGCTGGCAGGGCAAACCGCTGGTATTCTGCCCCCGGGAAGCGCTGACTCCGGAAATGGATGCGTTTTTCACGACGCGCCACTGCTGGTTCGACTCGCGGGAACCCTGGTTCCGCGACGGCCAGCGCTGCTGCCCCTGGGCGGACTACTATCCGCAAAATTACGGATGGGACGAAGACCCGAACGTCGCCGAAATGATGTCGGTCGCTCCCGCCACCCATCCTACCGATCGCCGGGATCGCGTACAGAGGATCGGCCGAAGCTTTCACAACGGCCGCCAACCGCTGACCGAAGCGGAACAACGCTCCGGCGAAGGACTCCATTTCAACGAACAGTTTTCGCGGGCCATGAAGGTCGATCCGGATTTCCTGTTCTTCACCGGATGGAACGAATGGAGCGCGATGCGCTTCATCAATCAGGGCGAGATCCTAACCCTGGCCAATAACGAGTGTAAAATCGGAGACAGCTACTTCTGCGACGACTACAATCACGAATACAGCCGCGATCTCGAACCGCTGCGCGGCGGGTTCGGCGATAACTACTACTACCAGCTCTGCGACTTCATCCGCCGCTACAAAGGCGTGGATCCGCTCCCCGTCCACTCGTCCCATCATAAAATCACCCTCGACGATATGCGCACCTGGAACGGCGTAAAAGCCGTTTACACCGACGACAAAGGGGACGTATTTCACCGCGACCACTTCGGTTACGGACGGATCGGACAATTGATCAATACGACCGGACGCAACGACATCGTCGAAGCGAAAATGGCCAACGACGGAAAAACGCTGTGGTTCTACGTCCGCACCGACTGGCCGATCACGCCCTGCACCGACCCGAAATGGATGCGGCTGTTCATCGACGTGAAAGGCTCCGAGCTGCCCGACTGGGAAGGATTCCAGTATGCGGTCGGAAATCCGGCCGCCGACGGATCGAAAACCGCGCTGTCGCGGTCGCGCAACGGATGGAATTGGGAAAAGATCGCCGACCTGGACTACCGCGTCTCGGACAACGAAATGGTCGTTGCGGTTCCGTTCGCCGCGATCGGAGTGAAAAATCCGAAGAACTTCACCGTGGATTTCAAGTGGATCGACAACGCGGTCGACCAGGGAGACATCCAACAGTGCCTCTCAGACGGAGACGCCGCGCCCAACGGACGGTTCAGATACCGATATATTTTCGAACAACAACCTGATAAAACCCGATAATCATGAAAAAAACCACTATCTCGGCGCTTTTGCTGTCCGCTTTGCTGACGGCAATCGGGACGGAAGCCCCGGCGCAGACCAAACCGGATACCTGGACGGCGCAGGATGCGCTGGGCCGTAAAATCGGTACGACGGATCAATACGGCAAACCCCGTAAAAACAAGGTCGTCGGCATGTTTTTCGTCATCTGGCACGGCGTGCACGGATACGACCGACCGGCATCGAACCCCGACAATGCAGTGATGGTTCCCACCGCAGCCGACTCGCTGAGTCCGTACGACAACCAGAAAATCATCGATGCGAACCCTCAGAATCCGCAATATGGCGCGGAACACGCGATGCATCATTGGGGCGAACCCTACCTGGGCTATTACGTCGCCAACGACGAATGGGTCATCCGCAAGCATGCTCAAATGCTGTCCGACGCCGGCGTGGACATGATCATGTTCGACGTAACCAACCAGGCGATCTACCTGCCTGTGGTCAAACAAATCTGCGATGTTTACACCAAAATGCGCAAGGAGGGAAACAAAACCCCGCAAATCTCGTTTATCTTCAACACCAACGCCAAGGAAACGCTGGAAAACCTGTTCGACAACTTCTACGGTAAAAACCTGTACAAAGAGTTGTGGTTCCGCTGGAAAGGCAAGCCGCTGATCTTCTGTCCGCCGGAAGGAATCACGCCGGACATGGCCGGCTTTTTCACCGTGCGTCATTCGTGGTTCTGCTCGGCATGGGACTGGTTCGGCGACGGACACGACAAATGCCCGTGGGCGGATATCTATCCGCAGAAATACGGCTGGCACGACCGTCCCGACAAACCCGAGATGATCGCGGTATCGCCCGCGACGCACCCGATCGTTACGAACGACATGAAACAGGTGGGACGAAGCTATCACGACGGCGCGCAGCCGGACAAAGAGCACTGGCGCTCCGGCGAAGGGCTCTGTTTCCGGGAACAGTTCGAACGCGCCATGGAGGTCGACCCGGAATTCATCTACTTCTCCGGCTGGAACGAGTGGACGGCCATGCGGTTTGTCAATCCGGGCGGCATCCATAAAGTAGGCGAATACGATTGCAAAAAAGGGGACAGCTATTTCGTGGATCTTTTCAACCATGAGTTCAGCCGCGACATCGAACCGCTACGCGGCGACTTCGGCGACAACTATTACTACCAACTCTGCGACTTCATCCGCCGCTACAAAGGCGTGGAACCGACGCCGGTCTATTCGGCTTACCAGACGATCGACCTCGGCGACATGCAGGCATGGAACAAAGTAAAAGCGGAATTCGCCGACGACAAAGGGGATGTCTTCCACCGGAACCATTACGGTTACGGAAGCGTGGGACAGTACGTCAACAACACGGGACGGAACGACATTCTGACTGCAAAAGTCGCCAACGACGGCAAAACGCTCTATTTCTACGTCCGCACGGCAGCGCCGGTAACCCCGTTCTCCGATCCGAAATGGATGCGGCTGTTTCTGGATGTCAAAGGCAGCGAATCGGGTAACTGGGAAGGTTTCCAGTACCGGATCAACAACGACGTGACCGACAATAAAACGAGCCTCGAAAAGTCGTTGAACGGCTGGAACTGGCAGAAAATCGCCGATCTGGACTACCGGGTCGCCGGCAACGAACTGGTCGTGGCGGTTCCCGCCCAGACGATCGGAATCGCGAATGCGAACGATTTCGCGATCGACTTCAAATGGATCGACAATGCGGTCGAAGAAGGCGATATTCAGGAATGTCTCTCGGACGGAGACGCCGCGCCGAACGGACGCTTCCGCTACCGCTACCAATTCAAAAAGTAAAATCTTCGGATCGACCGGATTCCGGCAGAACGTTTCTTGCCGGAATCCGGTTGTCCCGAAAAAATATTTTTGTAATTTTACAAATACAACTTTTAACCAATTTCCCTAAAATTTCAAATGTATGATACGTAGGAAAAATTTTTTAAGGCTATCCGTTCTGGCGATGATGCTGGCTCTGCTGGCGGGCTGCTCGAAAGACGAACCGGAGAAAGGCGACGGCGGCGAAGGAGGCGATAACGGCGGCAATACGCCCGGTCCGGTTTACGAAGAAGCGCAGGTAAACAGCGACCTGTGGACGGCCACCGATCCGCTGGGACGCAAACTGCCCGACTACGAACAGACCGGCACAAAAAAGAAAAACAAATACATAGCCATGTTCTACTGGACGTGGCACAACCCCAACATGGTCAGTTACGGTACGGTCGGAAATATTTCCCAAATTTTGAAAGAGAACCCCAATGCCATCAAGGAGAAGGACAACCCGGTATGGGACCGCGGAGGCAGCAATACGCACTTCTGGGGCGAACCGCTGTTCGGCTATTACCGGACGACCGACCCGTACGTACTGCGCAAACATGCCGAGATGCTCGCCGACGCCGGAGTCGACGTCGTGTTCTTCGACTGCACGAACGCGCCGCACCTGTGGGACGAGTCCTACAATGCCCTGATGAAAACCTGGGATCAGGCGCGTAAGGACGGCGTGAAAGTCCCGAAAATTTCGTTCCTGCTTCCTTTCGGTCCGAGCGACGCATCGTACGAGATGATCAAAAGACTGTACAACGACGTGTATAAAGTCCGCAAATACCAGAACCTCTGGTTCACCTGGCAGGGCAAGCCGATGCTGATGGGTTATAACGACAACATCCCGACGAACAACGCCGAAGACCGTGAAATGAAGAACTTCTTCACATTCCGGCCCGGTCAGGCGGACTACGTCAACGGCCCTTCGAACAACACCCAGTGGGGCTGGCTGGAGATTTACCCGCAGAACAAATACGCCTATAACGAGGAAGTAGCAGTCGGCGTAGCCCAGAATACCTGCGCTTCGAACTACTACCATGCCAGCGCATTCAATATTCCCGGTACGTTGGGACGAAGCTACACGGGAAAGAACAAAAGTTGGGACACGCGCCCGGACTCTTACCTGTACGGAGCCAATTTCCAGGAACAATGGGACCGCGGCATCCAGCTCGATCCGTACCTGATTTTCGTCACCGGATGGAACGAATACATCGCCGGGAAATGGGATACGGGATGGCAGGGCGACCCGTTCTCGTTCGTCGACCAATTCGATTGGGAACACAGTCGGGACATCGAACCGAACAACGAATGGTGGGACGCCGACGGCAATTACAGGGGAGACACTTATTATTACCAACTGATCCAGAACGTGCGTAAGTTCAAAGGCATGACCCAGCGCGAATATGCGTCGGAAGCCAAAACGATCAAACTCGACTCGATGGCAGCTTGGACAGACGTGAAACCCGACTTCAGGCACTACAAGGGAAATGCGATCAAACGGGCCCACGCCGGGCATGCCGACAAGTATTACAACAGCTCGTTGGGACGCAACGATATCGTCGATGCGAAAATCGCCCGCGATGCCGAGTACATCTACTTCTATGTCGAAACCGCTTCGGCGATGACCTCTCCGCAGGACGAAAACTGGATGATGCTTTTCATCGACATCGACCGGAACAAATCGACCGGATGGGAAGGCTATGACTACGTCGTCAATTACGAAACGCCGGACGCATCGACCGGAACCGTCTCGAAAAACGTCGGAGGCAAATGCGAATGGGATAAAGCCGGAGATTTCGATTACGTCGTCAAAGGCAACAAAATGGCGATTCGGATGAAACGGTCGGTACTCGGAATCAAGGATAAAATCGACCTCGAATTCAAATGGGTGGACAACATGCCGAAAAATACAGAATCGGGCAAACCCGAATACAACGCTTCGCAGTTTTATACCTGCGGCGACGCTGCGCCGGGAGCGCGTTTCAACTTTATCTACACGGTCAAATAGATTCTTCCCGAAAAACGATCAGGCCGGCATTCCAACGAATGCCGGCCTGATCGTTTTTATCTACAGGTAAAGATAGTGATAAAAAACGGAAAAGTGGGCAGATAGGCGCAAGAAGATTGTAAATAAACGGTTTAGCGAGAAACGGACTGCAATAACAAAGCCAAGCGTACCCCTCGCAAAGCCAATTGAACCCGGAGTTGCGTTTGCTTATAGCGAGCTATTTTACTGATGACCGAGGCTGCGCCCACGAGAATCGGGAACACACGCTGATCTACCTGTGCTCCGGCGAGCTCGAAATCGAGGAACGCGGTAAGAAAACGATACTGCATCCAGGCGAGTGTGCTTTCATGCGACACGACAACCGGATGTGATTGCAGAAACACGCCGACGAGGAGCATCCTTACCGCTCCACCGTTTTGAAGTTCACAAGACCTTTTCTGCGAGAGTTCTACCATACACTCGACAGAAAGGAAATTCCAGCGGAATCGAAACGCGAAAAGGTAAGTCTGCGTCTACTGCCCGACAACCGCCCTGACATACGTAGTCTGTTTGAATCACTCATTCCCTATTTTGATTCGGGGGTGAAACCCTCCGATGACATGTTGAAGCTGAAAATGATCGAGGGTACATACGTCCTGCTCAATACGGACAGGAATCTCTATGCCTCGCTGTTCGATTTCGTCGATCCGTGGAAAATAGACATCGACTACCTGAACGAGAACTATATGTACGACCTATCCATGGAAGAGATTGCAAGTTATACGGGACGAAGTTTGGCTACCTTCAAGCGCGATTTTGCCAAGGTAAGCGACTTGCCCCCGTAGAAATGGCTCATTAAAAGACGTCTGGAAGCTGCGCATGACTTGATAAAGTCCGGCAGAAAAAAGTAACGGAAGCCTGCTTTGATATGGGATTCAAAAACCTGTCACATCTCTCAAAAGTCTATAAAGAAGCATACGGTTATGCCCCAAGCATGGTTTAACCGGAAGAATACTTTGCCTGTCACACAAACGGATTTGCGTCTTGCAACGAATCCGTTGTGGGGTATTCTTATATACTCAATCTGTTTGCCGCTTGACCTATACTATTGCGGTATTCATTGGGCGTACAGCCTTCCATCTTCCTGAACCACTGCGTGAAGTGCTGCGGATACAGGAAGTCCATCTCGTCGGAGATTTGACTGAGGCTCTTGCCCGTGGTGACGATGCGCTCTTTGGCAATCACCAACGTCCTTTGCTGGATGTACTTGATGGTGGACAGTCCGGTTTCTTTTTTTACCAAGTCGCTGAAATAGTTGGCGGAAAGACAGAGCTTGTCGGCACGCTACTGTACCGTCGGGATACCTGCCGTTGCAGGCTGACGCGAGTTATAATAGTCGTCAAGCAAAGCCTCGAAACGTGCCAGAAGATCGCTGTCCACATTCTCGCGCGTAATGAACTTGCGGTCGTAGAAGCGTATGCACTGGTCGAGCAGCAGCTTCACGTTGTCGATGATGAGCGAGCGGCCGTGCTTGTCAATCGGATGGGCAAGTTCATCACGCAGACGGCCGATACTATCTGTGAAAATCTCGTCGGGTCGAGCGGATGGTTGGTCGTGTAGATGCGCACATCGGAGCCTATGAACACATCATCGCCTATCTCCACGCCGCCGCCGGGCTGAAACGTGCAGTTGTAGTTGATGAACAGGTTTCCGAACTTCACGCGGCTGTCGCCGTAGTTGCTGTGCAATGGGGCATGAATGACCACGCCATCCATGTTTCTTCCGAACGTTTTAACCTACGGGGCAGTAATAGACCACGCCGCCGAGGTAAGCCTCTTTTGCGATTTCGCTCCCGCAGTTCGGGCAGGGATTCTTTGCGGGTGTTTCGGGACAGAATCGTCCGGTAGCCGCCCGGATTTCCGAAAAGGTCTTTTTCGGTATCGCGTCCGCCGCCGACCGTCATTTCGGCGAGCGTCGTTTTCAGATTATGGAACAGGTCGTCTTTTTCGAGGTCGCCAAACGTGGATAGCTCTCGTTTCGGGCGGATTCCCGCGTTGAACAGGATATCTTGCAGCACGCCGTTGCCCAATCCCGGAATGCGCTGTTCGGTGGTCAGCAACGCTTTGGCAGACAGGCTTTTTTCTGCGATCCGAGCAATTTTTCGAAATAGCGCCGGTCGAACGCGTCGTTCAGCGGCGACGTTTTACAAAGGCTTCCTCGGTAATACGGATTGTCGAATTCTCCCCGGAAAGCGTAAATGCAGCCGTACATGGCTACGGTAAAGACTAAGAAGTCGCCGTCGTCCAGCGTAACGAGCAACTGGTATTTCGACGGATGTTTTTCGAGAGCGGGATAGTGACGCATGTGCGTCCCGTCTCCGATGAGCGGGCGTACGTCCCGGTCGAAGAGAATGTCCACGAATGCTCCGCATCCTCGGGCGGATTCGATCCGACATCCTTCGAGCAGTGCCGGGTAGTTTTCCGGATCGCCGTTATACCAGGCAAAACGATGCCGGTTTGTCGGCGCGGTTACTTTTACGATCGTACGGCCGGACAAAAAAGAGGCGACTTGTTCGCTGATGGCGGTGGTTTCGGGGATTTCGAGCATGACGAGGACGGGGTGGTTGTTCCCCGAGATAAGAAATAATTTCGGGTTTATCCGATCGTTTGACGGATCGTGTCGGCGACTCGCTGCATCAGCCATTTCGGGGTGGATGTCGCGCCGCAGATGCCGACCGATCGGCAGTCGTCGAACCACTCTCTTTGCAGTTCTTGTTCGTCCTCGATGTTGTAGCAGCGCGGATTGGCTTCCGTACAGGTTTGATACAGCACTTTCCCGTTCGAACTTTTCCGGCCGCAGACGAAGATTACGACGTCGAACCGCCGGACAAACTCTTTTAGGTGCGGGTTCCGGTTCGAAACCTGCCGGCAGATCGTATCGTTGACGGTCACCTGCGACGGGTCGGCGGAGCGTTCCAGGATGGTTCGGTGCACCTCTTCGAACAGGGCTAGGCTCTGCGTGGTTTGCGACAGCAGGTAAACGGGTCTCGTGAAGTCGATGTTGTCCAGGTCGTCGAGCGTTTCGATGACGATCGCATCCCCGTCGACCTGTCCGGTCAGGCCGACCACTTCGGCATGACCCCGTTTGCCGAGGATCACGACCTGGCCGTTGCAACCGCTCATTTGTTCGTGCGCCTTTTTGACCAGCGTTTGCAGGCGGGCCACCACCGGGCACGTAGCGTCGATCAGGCGGATACGGTGGACCGCTGCCAGCGCATAGGTCGTCGGCGGCTCCCCGTGCGCGCGGATCAGCACCGTCTGTCCGTCCAACTCCGGAAAATGGCTGTGTGCGATGGTTTCAAGCCCGAGCTTCTCGAGCCGCTGGACTTCGACGCGATTGTGTACGATATCTCCCAGCGAAAAGACCTTGCCGAGTTCTGCGAGCGATTCCTCCGCCTTGGTGATGGCTTTGACCACTCCGAAACAAAATCCCGATTTGTCGTCTATTTCGATGTACATGGAGCGCAGGTTATTTTTTCGATCCGCCGCATCACCCAATCCATTTGCTCGGGGAGGGTCATGTGGCTGTTGTCCAGGACGACGGCGTCTTCGGCCTGCCTGAGCGGACTGACGGCGCGCGTCTGGTCGGCATGGTCGCGCTCGCGCAGGTTTCGTTCGACCTCTTCCAACGACACTTTTTCGCCTTTGGCTTCCAGCTCCTTGTAGCGCCGTTGCGCCCGGATCGCCGGGTCGGCCGTCATGAAGATTTTCAGTTCGGCGTCCGGGAATACGACGGTGCCGATATCGCGTCCGTCCATCACGATCCCTTTCTGCCGTCCCAGTTGCTGTTGCTGCCGGACGAGTTGCTCGCGTACGGCAGCAATGCCGCTGACTTTGCTGACCAGGTCGCTGACTTCGATGCTGCGAATCCGTTTTTCGACGTTTTCGCCGTTCAGGAAGATATCGCTCGCTCCGCGTTCGGAGTTGAATGCGAACGAGATCTCTATCTCGGGAAGCATCGCGATCAGCAGCGCTTCGTTCACGTCCCCGTCCTGTACGGCGCCGTGCCTCAGGCCGTACAGCGTTACGGCCCGGTACATCGCTCCGGTGTCGATGAATACGTAGCCGATCCGCGCGGCGATCTCTTTCGCAAAAGTGCTTTTGCCGCACGATGAAAAACCGTCGATCGCGATAACGATCTTTTTAGTAGGGGAATATTTCATGGACAGGTACTTTCATGTGAATGAAGATGGATAAAATGGCTGCGGCTCCGAGCATCACGATGACGCTTCCCGATATCCGGTTCATCCACAGCAGGTGGCGGGGCCGGAATTTGCGACGCAGAAAGCTGATGCAGAACGTCAGCAAGAACCACCACAGCGAAGTGCCGCACAGCACGCCGAGGATCATCAGCAGGCCGTTGGCGTACGGGATTCCTTCGTGGTTGACGCCGAGCGCCGCGAACAGCGCGACGAAGATCAGGATATAAGCCGGATTGGCCAGCGTAATCAGCAACACCGACAGGTAGTCGCTCCACAGGTTGCTGCCTTTGCCGGCCCGGTTGCGGCGGATCTGACCGACCGGATTTTTCAGCAGGATGGTCATGCCTACGATAATGACCGAGATGCCTCCGAGCACTTTAATGATAACCATGTTGTCTTCGATGAAAGAGAGCACGACCGTCAGCGAAAACAAGGCGACGGTAGCGAAAAGCGTGTCGGCGGAGGCGGCTCCCAGACCCGATACGAACCCCGAACGCTGGCTTTTGCTCAGTGTCCGCTGGATGCACATCACGCCGATCGGCCCCAATGGAATGGAGGCCAGAAGTCCGATAACGATTCCTTTCAAAAAAACTTCAAAACCCATAAATCATGCGTTTTCACGGAGATTTCGCAGTTGCGGCCGCGAAATCTTTCATGCAAAAGTAATAAATATAATCTATCTTTGCAGAACAGAAAAAGCGAAAAGATGGGAAAACGTATTCTTTGTTTGCTGCTCAGCGTGGCGTTGTTTTCGATCCCGTGGCTCGGGGGAACTTCCCTGACGCTGTTCGTGGCTTTCGTCCCGCTGTTGTGGATTCAGAGCGACGTGGCCGCGAAAACGGGACGAAAGGGAAAGCCGTTGCGATTCTGGCCCTATGCGGTGGCGACTTTCACGCTGTGGTGGCTCGCGACGGTCTGGTGGGTCGGTTTCGCAGCGGTGATCGGAGTCGTTGCGGCGACGGTGACCGGAACGGTATTGATGTCGGGGGCCTTTCTGATCTACCATGCCGTCTGGCGCAGGGCCAAACGGGCGCTGGCCTACACGGTGTTGGTCAGCGGCTGGATCGCTTACGAATACCTTTTCCTGAACGGCGAGATCTCGTTCCCGTGGCTGGTGCTCGGCAACGGGTTCTCGATGGACGTGAAGTTGGTGCAGTGGTACGAATACACCGGTGCGCTCGGCGGATCGCTGTGGGTGCTGGTGGTGAACCTGCTTGTGTTCGAAGCGTGGAAACGGCGACGCGAGCCCGTCCGGTGGATCGCTCCGGCGGTGGCGTTGCTGCTGCCCGCGGTCGTTTCGCTGATTATGTATGCCACATACGAAGAGCCGTCCGAACGGACGAAAATAACGGTCGTTCAGCCGAATATCGACCCTTACCATGAAAAATTCGTTTTGAAGCAGAGCGAACAGAACGAACTGTTGATCGGGTTGATGAACCAGGCGCCGCAAGACGCCGACCTGATCGTGGCTCCGGAAACGGCGATCGATGAATATTTCTGGGAAGAATACCTGGAACGGACGCCTTCGATGCTGCTGTTTCACGATTTTATCCGGCAGCGCAAACCGGGGACGATGGTGGTGACCGGTGCGAATACGTATGTTCCTTACGATTCCGAAGAGACCGCGTCTCCTACGGCGCGCGAGCGGGGCGGACAATGGTACGATGTTTTCAACACGGCGTTGGGGCTCGATTCGACGGAAGCGATCAAAATACACCATAAAGGGAAACTGGTGATCGGGGCGGAGATGCTCCCTTATTATTCGGTGATTCGAAAATGGAAATTCTTATTCGTCGATCTGGGCGGACTGTCCGGACAGATCGGATACGGGAAAGTGCGCGAGGTGTTTACCGCTCCGGGCGGCGTCCGTGCCGGGCCGGCGATCTGTTACGAGGCGGTTTACGGCGAATATTTCACCGAGTTCGTTCGCAACGGGGCGCAGGTGATGTGCGTGATTTCGAACGACGGCTGGTGGCGGGATACGCCCGGACATCGCTATCTGTTCGCTTATTCGCGGTTGCGGGCCGTCGAAAACCGGCGTAGCATCGCCCGCAGCGCCAATACCGGTATTTCCGGATTCATCGACCAGCGCGGCGACGTGTTGCAAAAACTCGGATGGGACCAGCGCGGAGCGCTGACCGATTCGTTGAGCCTGAACGACAGGATGACTTTTTATACCCGTTACGGGGATGTGATCGGTCGGGTGTCGAGCTATGTGTTCGTGCTGGGCCTGCTCTATTTCATGGCTTACCGTTTCCGGCGGAAGAGCCATATCGTCGATTAAAAGTGTACCTTCCGGTTTTTGCCCGGAGGGTTTTGTTTGTCCAAATAGTATTCGAATGACTTATCAGCAGACGCTCGATTTTTTGTATAATTCGCTGCCGGTGTTTCAGCACGTCGGCGGTAGCGCTTACAAGGCCGGATTCGATAATATCGTGGCGCTGGAGGAGGCTTTGGGGAATCCGCACCGCAAAATCCGCAGCGTTCACGTAGCCGGGACGAACGGTAAAGGCTCCGTGTCGCATATGGTCGCTTCGACGCTGACGGCGGCCGGATATCGGACGGGGCTTTTCACTTCGCCGCACCTGAAGGATTTCCGGGAACGCATCCGGATCGACGGACGAATGATTTCCGAGGAGGAAGTGATCGGTTTCGTCGAACGGAATCGCGGGACGATCGACCGGGTGCAGCCTTCGTTTTTCGAGATCACTACGGCCATTGCATTCGATTGTTTTGCGCGGCACGAGGTCGATGTAGCGGTGGTCGAAGTCGGAATGGGCGGCCGTCTCGATTCGACCAACATCATCCGTCCGTTGGTGAGCGTCATTACCAACATCGGTTACGATCACACGCAGTTTCTCGGCGATACGCTCGAAGAAATCGCCGGCGAAAAGGCCGGGATCATCAAGGAGGATACGCCGGTGGTCGTCGGCGAAAGCCGGATCGAAACGCAGCTCGTTTTTATCGACAAAGCCAAAGCATCCCACGCCCCGATTCTCTTTGCCGACCAGACCTACCGGGTGCTCGGACAGATTTCCCGGCCGCAGGGACAGTCTTTCGAAATCGAAAACCGGCTGGACGGCTCTCGCTTCCGGATCGACAGCGATCTGCCGGGACTGTATCAGCGCAAGAACGTATTGACGGCGCTGACGGCGCTGGACGTACTGAACGGGGCGGGCGGGCTTTCCATCTCACGGGAACAGGTGTTTCGGGGAATTGCGACGGCGGCCCGGACGACCGGGTTGATGGGACGCTGGCAGCAGTTGGGCGAACGCCCGCTGGTTGTGTGCGATACCGGCCACAATGAAGCCGGAATTACGGAAGTGGCGGCGCAGCTTGCCGCGCAGCATTATCGCAAACTCTTGATGGTCGTCGGCTTCGTCGAGGACAAGGACTTGTCGAAGGTATTGCCGCTGTTGCCGAAAGACGCTTACTATTTTTTCACCCGAGCGGCGATCCGGCGCGCGCTCGACGAAAAAGAACTGGCGCGACACGCGGGAGCGTACGGATTGCGCGGGGAATGCGTCGGAAGCGTTTCCGAGGCGCTCCGTTTGGCCAGGTCGCAGGCCGGCCCGGAAGATCTGATATTCGTCGGCGGCAGCACGTATGTCGTGGCGGAGATCATCTGATCTTTGTCGAAAGGACAAAAAACTTTTGCGTATCTATCTGAATGACAGAATAAAGCAAAAAAGAAGAAAGTTGTCGGTAACGATTTGGCAACCATGTAACTGCGCTGAATAGCTGTACGTTGCATCTCGTCGAAAAACTCTATGCAAATGCGGCGAATTCTTCGAAAACTACAAAATTAACAATCTGAATTTATAGAATATACGGACGGGGAAATCCTATCCGCAATGCTAATCATAGTCGCCGTTTCAATTCTCGCAATGTCGCTCACAGCAATCTACGGAAGGAATTTATTTCTTAAAAGGTGAATAATTTTTCATATGTGAAACTCTATACGCTATTTAGAATATAGCGATCTATTTACTCCTTTTCCACTTTTTTAAACGGCACATCATGTAGAAAGAGAGGAAGTTGTTAGAACAAAAAGCTCGTCCTTCGAAGGAACAAGCCTCTGTTTTTCCTTTTTTCTATTTTTGCGGAGCCTTGAACCGCTTCATTTCCTCCTCGTCGAACGGATACGGTGAATCGATTACAGAACCATCGGATTTATTGCATCCTGAAAGACACTGTATCCGGTATATTATCAATCCCAGGGGAGAGGAACGGGCAATCATGTTCCATACGGAGAGCTTCATGCCAATGGTCGGCAACATGTATATCGGCAGCAGCGGTTCAGTCGTATCTTACCGTCTGAAAGCCAATGAAGAGAATCTCCTTTTGAACTTGGACTGCACGTTTGGAAACGAATAGCTCAAGAAGGATGGCGTCTTCGTTAATTTCATTTACCAGAACGCTACCCAATACTTGTCCACCGTCAACCAGTTCTAGAACCACTTGATGGGGCTGACGAGCGAGGAGTGCCTGCAATGGCTTCTAGCCCACTGCGTAACGAGAGGAGCCGGAGAAGAATGTTCGACCGTCAGTGGGGCCCTCTGCCGATAGAGAGCCTTTTGCATGGCAGTGCCCGGTGTTTGTGGGTGGCCGCCCGGCTGTCGAACGGCGACGTGCTGGCTCTTTTGGAGCACGAAAGACGAAGATTATTATAATTGGGTAACTATCCAACATCCTGATAGCTTTTATATCGTAACAAAAGTATCTCCCGTTCTGGACGATTATTCCGATGTGTGGAAAAGCGAAAGGAACGGCTGTCGGTGGCCGTCGAGCTGGAAAGCGGAAATTCCTGCCTGCGGCATGGGGCTCGAAATCAGACTGACCAATCTGAATCAAGAGGTTTTGCCGCCGGAAAGAGATACGATTGCAGGCCCTGCATTAGAGGCGGCAGTAGATCCGTGCAGGACATTATGCGGCGGCCCGATAACGGGAGAGGGATTTATGGAACTTGTCAGCTCTACTGATTTTTAACTCTGTGCAAATGCCTTTTCCGGCTGAATAAGCTTTGTAATTCATATAATAACATTGTCTTGAAACGGTTTTACAATGCCGGATTGTGTGCGGTGCTCTTCGGACACGTCCCCATCATGATTGCGTATATCCGCTATGTAACGACGCACAATATGTTGACCGGTTGGGATTGGGTATCGGGAATAGTCATCATGACGGTTTGGTACATCGTCGGGGTGCGGTTGATTATCAACAAGGCTTTCGAGGACATCGCTCTTGTGCGATGATGCCATCCTTGTTCAGGGTTGTCAGGTTGCCCCGCCGCTTCAAATTCTCAATGAATGCCTGGAGATGTCGGCAGGTAGTCTATTTTGTATGAAATTATCTAATTCGGTCATGCTGTTTTGCTAAATTTCTGTTAGCAAAAATACGGAAAATCGCCATTCAAAGAAGAACGATAGACGGTATTTCTTGTTTTTCAATGGAATAATACGATTACAGTTCTGTACTTGACTTTATTATTAAGTCTAATCAATCGGTTGCTTTTACTTATATTGAAATATCAACCGTACTTTGTAGGTCAGAGCTTCCATCACTCGGAAACCTATCGTTTTTATTCGATAATTTTTGCTTTAAAAACTCATTTTCTAACAAGCATATGAATTTATAACAATGAAAAAGATTGATTTTTCTTAAGAAAACAGATTACCGAATCGAGGAGTTTTGCAAACCGCTTAATTTCGGAAATACCGCAAGATTTATAGCACATAATTTCTAAAAGCACAGATTCAAACTTTACTTGGCAAATTGGACACTTGATGATTAGTCAGAACTTCCATGCTATCATATAGATTAGGCGGTATTATCGATAATACGGGGGAAAAGCCTTCAATTATTGTTTTCTCGGAAGTTTTTGAACAGGCTTTCGGATTTAGTTTTAACGGTATATATGACCGCCAGAGCGAACCTTTCAAACATAAGCCATGTATCTCACTAAAACACTGGATGCTTTAAAAGCTGTTCTCATTAAAAAATACAAAAAACAACAAGCGGGAAGCATTGAAGAACAAAGATGAAAAAGATAAATCCGCAATAGACTAAAAAAATAGCTATTTGCACTTAATGTATAGGGGAGTCCTCCCGGCTGCCCTGTTTTTCCGTATCTTTGTATCGACCGGGAGTCCGAACGACCGGACTTCAGGCCGTAAAAACAGAGAACATGGGAAAATTGATCCACAGTTTCGACCCGATCGTCGACGGCGGCTGCCGGATATTGGTACTCGGAACGATGCCCGGCGAAGAGTCGTTGCGCAAACAGCAATATTACGGACACCCGCGCAACGCATTCTGGCCCATCATGGCCGCACTCTGCGGACAGGAACTTCCGGACGCGTACCAGCATCGGAAAGCTATGCTGCTGGAGACGCGAATCGCGCTTTGGGACGTTTGCCGCCGGTGCGAGCGCGACGGCAGCCTCGACAGCAACATCAGCAACGAAGAACCGAACCGCATCGGGGAACTGCTACGGCAATACCCGCAGATCCGCACAATCGCTTTCAACGGGCAGTATGCCGCGCGGCTTTTCAAACGTTATTTTCCGAATGTCGATCCGGAAATCACACGGATCATCCTGCCGTCGACCAGTCCGGCACACGCCGTTCCGTTGGAGAAGAAACTACAGGCCTGGCAGGCCGTAAAGGATTTTTTGAAATAAGCCGAACGCAAAACCGACTAAAACAGCCGCAGGATTTAAAAATCCTGCGGCTGTTTTAAATTCAGAACAGAAAAAACCGGAAACCTTATTCGGTCGAAAAATTTCGCGCGAGGGATTTTCCTCCACACTTCGGGAAACCGACCGCCCCCCTTCCTTTACCGCCGTTAGTTATCCGAGCTCGACGATACGTCCCTCTTTGCGGCTCCGTTCGGCGGCAAAAGCAATCGCATGGCTTTCGAGCGAGTCGTCGAGCGGAGTGCTCATGATCGTCGCATCCCGCCTGCGGACAGCTTCGATCCAATCGCGGATCATGCCGGCGTCGCCGCCGCCGTGACCGGCTCCTTTGTAATTCTCCGCATCGATCGCATTCGCATCGTAAACCGTCTTTTCGCCGGTCGCGAAATCGGTCAGCGTGAACGATTCCATATCGCCGACAATATCGCCGCGCGTTCCCATGATGCGGGTACGGCGCCCCATGTAAGAGGTAAAAGCCTCGATCGAAAAGTTTACCGTCACGCCGCCTTCGAACTCCATGCTGGTCACGTAATGATCCGGCTGATCGTTGCTGCAACGGTAAACGCAACGGCCGTAATCGGTCGTACGCAGGTAACGGAGAATCGCTTCGCCGCGTTCGGGCTCCTCCTCCGGCAGGTCGAATACGTACAGCCAGGTTCGGTCGCGATAGTAGATTTTCAACGCGGAGAACGGGCAGGTCGCCTCTGCGGCGCATCCGTCCGTGCAACGTTCGGTACTCCCTTTCGGAGCGTTCTCCGACTTAAAATGTTTCAGGCCGCCGAAGGCCGCTATCCGGCGACAGGGCTTCCCGATCATCCAGTACAGAATATCGAGGTCGTGGCTCGATTTGGCAAGCACCAGCGGCGTGCTTTTGACCGAATCGTGCCAGCTTCCGCGCACATACGAATGCGACATATGGATATGATCCACCGGCTCGAAATGCTGGATGCTCACCAGATCGCCGATCCGTTTGGTATCGATCATCTCTTTCAGCTTCAGGAAATAGGGCGAATAGCGCAGCACATGCGTCAGGCAGACGATCTTCTTTTTGTCGCGGGCATGGGCGACCAGTCGGCGGCACTCGTCGAACGTCTGCGCGATCGGCTTTTCGAGCAGGATATCGTAACCCAGGTCGAGCGCCCTCATACAGGGTTCGTAATGCAGGTGGTCGGGCGTCGCGATAATGACCGCATCGGCGAATTTAGGCCGGTCGAGCATCTGCTGCCACGTTGCGACCCGGTTTTCGACCGGAACGCCATATTTGTCCCCGTACATCGTACGGCGTAGATCGACTAACTCGGCGATGCCGACGATCTTCAGGTCTTCGGGATGCTCCAGCGCATAATCGCCGTACAATTTTCCGCGCCCGCTGGCTCCCAGCACGACGGCGGTGACCGCTCTTTTTTCCATCGGTTTATCAGATTCAATCAATAAACTACAAAGCAACGATCCGGTCGAGCCGGGCGCAAAGATCCGCCAGCGCTTCCGCCGAAGCGCTGTTCCCTTGCTCGGTGGTAAGCCATCCGCCCCGGTAATGCTTGCGGGCCGCTTCCATCACTTTGCTCCAATTCACGTCGCCCTCGGTCAACGACACGCCGAACCCGGCTCCCCTCCCTTTGGAGTCCGCTTCCTTGCGGCTGAATTCCTTGATATGGATACGTCCGATCCGGTTGTCCAGAATGTCGATCCACTGCTCGGGCCATCCGTAAACCAGGATGTTGCCGCAGTCGAAATAAAACTTCACATACGGGCTTTCGAACTGATCGACGTAGTTGCACGCCTCGACCGGACTCAACAGAAAATTATTCCACACGTTTTCGATGCAGATTTTGACCCCCAGCTTTTCGGCGGTAGGGATCAACTCTTTAATACATTCGGTCGAACGGTTCCAGCAATCGTCGTAGCTAACCTCCTCGTTGACGATACCCGGCACCAGCAGCACGGCGTCGGTACCGTACGCCTTCGCGTCTTCCATCGCGACGATCATCGCGTCGATCCCCTCCTGCCGCACAGCGGCATCCGGATGCGAGAGCGGTTTCGCCCAATGGTGGACGTTGCAGACGCTCGACGCCACGAGACCGGTCTCTCGCATGGCGGCCAGCACTTCATCGCGATCCATGTGGCTATTGGGCTCGATTCCGTCGTAACCCGCGGCTTTGATCGCCTTGCACTTGTCCAGCACGGAGCCCTCCATGCCCACCGTTCCCCACATGATCGACTTACGGAAATCGCCGGAAACCGGCTCCTTGTCATCGGCAGGAACCGACACGGAATCGGCTAGCACACCGGCGCGCAAATACGGAAACGACAGAACTCCTGCGGCCAGCAGGGCGTTTTTCAAAAAATCTCTGCGGTGCATAACTGTATCGTTTTAGGTTTCAGATTATCAGGCCGGCGATCCTGCTACCGGAGGCGTTTCGGGAATCTCCGGCACCGGACCGAATTCGTAGGTTTCAGGGCCCAGTTTCATTTCGGAAGCCATGATCTCGTCCCAGGTTACGAATTTGCCCGTATAGGCCGACTGCCGTCCCATCATCGCCATCAGCGTCGATTTGACGTGCTGCTCGGCATCGTTCACCGGCGTATCGGTACGGATAGCCGTCACCAGGCGGATCAGTTCCTGCACATACGGATCGGGAACGGCCATCGACTGGTCGGGATCCTCCGGCGCAGGCTTCGGGTACTGCCAGGCAATGGTGCCGTCGAGGTTGTAAATCGTATCGAAACAATTCGTGTACCCTTGCGTTCCGTACACCATCACGCTGTGCGTCGTATCGCAACCGTTGATCTGGCGCGACGTACAGTGCGTGCGCAAGCCGTTGTCGTATACGTATTCGATGCTGAAAAAGTCGTACATATCACCCGTGACACGGCGCTGGCGGCCACCGGTGGCTTCAGCCCGGACAGGCGTCTTATCGCCCATGAACCAGCTCATCATGTCGATCTCGTGAACGAACTGTTCGACCACCAGATCTCCGGAAGTCCAGCAGAAATTCACCCAGTTGCGCAGCATGTACTCCATGTCGTTCCATTCGGGTCTGCGGTTGATGTACCACAGCGCCCCGCCCAGACGCGTCACGTGCGCCGATACGATGTCTCCGATAGCGCCTTCGGCTACGCGACGGTACGTCTCGATGCAATCCTTCTGCGAACGACGGATCGTACCGCTGATAACCGACAGTCCCTGCTGATCGGCTTTTTTAGCCGTAACCAGAACCCGCTTGGCCCCTACGGGATCCACTGCGCACGGTTTCTCGATAAAGCAGTGCTTGCCCTTTTCGATGGCATATTCGAAATGCATCGGGCGGAATACCGGAGGCGTACACAGCAGCACGACATCCACGCCCGAGTCAATCACTTTTTGGTAGGCGTCGAAACCGAGGAAACAATTTTCGTCGGTTATCTCCTGTCCCTTATCTTTCAGCGTCTTCCGGCACGCGTCCAGCTTGTCGGGAAACACGTCTCCCAGAGCCGTGATCTGCAAACCGGGACCGGCATCCAAAAAATTGCAAGCCGCTCCGGTGCCGCGGCCTCCGCAGCCGACCAGCCCCGCTTTCAGCGGACGGCCTTCCGGCGCGCTGGCCAGTATCTCGGGAACCGTTACCGTTACTTTTTTCTTCGGCGACGAGCAACCCGTCAGCAAAGCGGGCACGCCGACCGTACTCAAAACGCCCAAAGTTCCCAACGCGGAACTTTTGATAAAATCTCTACGACTTAATTTAAAATCCTCTTTCATGGGTCAGTAGGTTATATGACATTTACAAATATAACCTTTTCTTCGCGGAAATGCAAAAAAAAGAGCGCGAAAAGGGGGTCGGATTCATTCTGATCCGGCCCCCTTTCATTCCTCGATATCCGCTACGATCCGGATATGTCTTCGAGCCGCCGCTTAGGATTCAAACCTTCGATCGCAACGCGAGCGGCGACTTTCGCAGTACAACGAAATTTAAGGTAAACCTTGCCCTGATTCAATAGTATATTTTATAAAAGTTATAAAAATATCCGTTCTCCCGAAGCCCCGAGTTCCGGGCCGGAATTCGCGAATCGCCCCGCTGCGGACACTCCGGAAGAACAGAGCACAAGTTAAAGATTATTATCGGGATGTTTCACAGGAACATCCGTAAAATCATAACGGATTATGTCCTCTTTTTAACGAATCCGGACAAAATCCGCCCGAAAACGGTGTCCGGAGCCTAAAAGCGCTTGACATACCGGTGACAATAGGGCGACGCGCCTTTGCGGTCGTAATAATTCTGATGGTAATCTTCGGCCTTCCAGAACGTGGTCGCGGGAGAGAGCTTCGTCACCACGTCGTACCCTTTCGCTCGGAGCCGCCCGATCAGTTCGAGAGCCGTCCGTTTCTGCTCGGGAGTCGTGTAAAAAATCTCCGAACGATACTGATCCCCGACGTCGGGCCCCTGGCGGTCGACCTGCGTCGGATCGTGTATTTCGAAAAACAGACGGGCCAGCGTCTCGTAAGACACGACGGCCGGATCGAACCGGATACGAACGGCCTCGGCATGGCCGGTCGTATGCGAACAGACCTCGCGGTAAGTCGGATGCCCGGTCTTTCCACCGGTATAGCCCGACTCGATCGAAAGGACGCCGGGCGTCTTGCCCATCAGGTGCTCCACGCCCCAAAAACAACCGCCGGCGAAAACGGCAGTTTCGGTTTTCCGTTCCGCTCCTTCGGTCTCTTCCGGCACGAACCGCAACGAAACCGAGTTGACGCAGTGTCGCGTATCCTTCGGGGTGAGTCCCTCGCCCTCGAAAACATGGCCGAGATGGCCGCCGCATTTCGCGCAGACGATCTCCGTCCGACGCCCGTCCGCATCGGGAACCCGCTTGACGGCCCCCGCGATCTCGTCATCGAAGCTCGGCCAGCCGCATCCGGAGTCGAACTTGTCCGAAGAGCGGTACAACGGCGCGCCACACTGTTTGCAACAGTAAGTTCCTTTTCCTTTAAAACGGTAGTATTCGCCGGAGAACGGCGCTTCGGTTCCCTTGCCGACGATCACGCGCTTCTCCTCGGGAGTCAGTTCTTTTTTCATAGTCTGCCCATTCGATTGGGTACACGACAGCATCAGTACCGCCTGTACGATTAAAATCCATTTCATCATTCCCGCAAAAATATTGCCTCTTTTTTACAGAAACGTATGCGGATGCAACCGTGTTGCGCTGCCGCCCGGCAAAAACGGATCGGATTCCGCTCCGGTCGGACTTTCCGGCCGGCACGTCCTTCCCCAGACGGGACTACCCGTCCGCCGGGGGAATCCCCGGCGCAGCCGCGTTTGCGGGCACAAGCCCTGACCGCGGGAAGCGTATCCGGAAGACGACGAAGCGGAACGGACGAAACGGGAAACCGCGTCGCGGAGCCGGGCCTCGATCCACAGCAGCTCCCGATGCGAAAGAAACCCGACGACAATCGAGCCGAGCGTCGGAAACCTCCGCCCATGCGTCCGCGACAAGGCGCTACGGTAAAACTATAAAAAAGAAAGGGCGAGAACGCCCGGACATTCCTTTCCTGTCGGCCTCGCGAGCCTTCATACGAAAAGTGTCCTTACGTCCAAGCCCCTCTACGGTCGTATGCGACCGTCTCCGGCGACGATCTCCGCGATAAGTTACTTAAATTTTCTTCCCGATATAAAACGCATAACCATAAAATTCCTTGTATTTGCGGTACAATTCCATTTCGCGGCGTTGACCGGCAATAAATTCTTCAGCGGTTCTACTGCCCGCATGTTTTTGCAGAAACGCGTCCTGTATCCGGACGCACGGAAAAAAGAAATGCTCCGTCCAGCAGTTTTCCGGCAGAACAAAGGTCGCGACGGGAACATAACCGGCATCCTGCATCCGGGCGACTTTGTTCGGAATCGTATCTATTTCGGGATAATGCGCCATCCAGAAGTCGTGGATTTCGGCGGGGCGTTCGGCGGTAAACCACGAACATTCGGAAACGGCGATATATCCGCCCGTTTTCAGATAGTCGCGCCACTCTTTCAATCCCCGCTCGAAACCGATGTTGTAGATAGCGCCTTCCGACCAGATAAGATCCAGAGATTCCTTCCCGAAGGGCAGATCGTCCATCGAGCCGACGATCCCTTTCACCCGGTCGGAGAGGCCGAGCGCACGGGCGTTCCGGTTGAATATCCGGATAAAATCGGGAAAGAGATCGAGCCCCGTGACCTGCCCAGGTGCTCTTTGCGCCAGCGTCATTGTCTGTCCGCCCGTCCCGCAACCGAGATCGGCAATGCGGGATTGCGGGGTCAGGCCGTCGATAAAGCCCAGCGCCCGGACAGTCACTTCGGGACTGCCCGGTCCCTGACGTTCTACATTCGAAAAATATTCGCAGATTAAATTGAAATCAAATTCGTGAATCGTTTTATACTCGTTACTCATTACTTCGGTATGTTAGCGCACGCGTGAAGGCATAACCATACCATTCACCGCCGCACGCAGATTAAAAATTAAAATTACAGCAATACGAAAATTATTCCCGGAAAGGACGATCCGGGAGCGAACGAAGGAACAATCCGTATCAAAAACACAGATTGTTTACCGCACCAAATCCGATTTAAACGTCGTCGTCATGCCGCGAAGATATACAATATTTGTCATACGGCAAATCGGGAACCATATCGAAGTATATCAAAACGACAGGCACCCTTTCATTTCGGTAGACCGGCACGCTCCCTTTCGTTCCCGTACAACACTGACATTCAAAGCACAAACTAAGACACCGGAAAACGGCACTCCAATTGTCCGATAGGAACCGCGAACCAAATCGCAAACAAAAAAACAAACCAATGAATCACGAGCAAGGGAAAATAAAAATCCTGAAATTCGGAGGCTCCTCGGTAGGCTCCGTCGAAAGAATCAAACACGTCGCACGACTTATCAGCGACGAACAGCCCAAAGTGGTCGTACTTTCGGCCATGTCGGGAACGACCGACGCGCTGGCCGGGATCGCGGCGAAACTGTCCGGCGGAGATATGGACGGCGCGCTGGACGACGCCGCCCGCCTGGAAAACAAGTATTCGGCGGTCGCCGACGCGCTTTACCGCCGCGCAGGAAGCGCGGGAAAGGCGAAAAAACATATCCAAAACAGCTTTTCGCTGGTGAGAGAAATCTGCCGGAAACCCTTTTCCGCCGCCGGAGAAAAAATCATTCTGGCCCAGGGGGAACTGATCGTAACCCGGCTGATGTACCTTTATCTCGCGGAGACGGGAGTACATGCCGCCCTGCTGCCGGCAGTCGATTTCATACGGACGGACAAATGCGGGGAGCCGGACATGCGATTTATCCGGAAACATGCGCGCAAAGCCATAAACGGTTATCCCCTCAACCGGATTTTCATTACCCAGGGCTACATTTGCCGCAACGCTTCGGGCGAAATAGACAACCTGCAACGGGGCGGAAGCGATTACACCGCTTCGCTGCTCGGCGCCGCGCTGGACGCCTGCGAGATCCAGATATGGACCGATATCGACGGACTGCACAGCAACGATCCGAGGATCGTATCCGCAACCTCTCCGGTACGCAGACTCACTTTCGACGAAGCTTCCAAATTGGCCCATTTCGGCGCGAAAATCCTGCACCCGACCTGCATCCTGCCCGCCCGGCAAAAGAACATCCCGGTACGACTGTTGAATACGCTGGATCCGCAGGCACCCGGCACGCTGATCTCCGAGGCGGCCGACACGGGACGAATCAAAGCGGTGGCCGCCAAGGACGATATAACCTACCTAAAAATACGCTCCACCTACAAGGTACCGGGCTACCGCTTCCTCGACAAGGTATTCCATTGTTTCGCTCGTTCGCACACCCCGATCGACCTGATGGTCACTTCCGACACGGAGATATCCCTGTCGATCGACAACCGGAAGCACCTGCCGGAAATCGCCGCCGCCCTGAGCCGTTATGCCGACGTTACGGTGGAAGACGACATGGTCGTGGTATGCGTCGTGGGCGACCTGAAATGGTACAACGTGGGATTCGAACACCGCATAGTCGATTCGCTGAAAGACATCCCCGTGCGCATGATCTCTTACGGCGACAACTGCGATATCTCGTTCGTACTGCGCCGGAATGACAAAAAGAAAGCCCTCGAAGCGCTCAACTGCTGCGTCTCGCTGTAAACGGAATACTTTTCCCCGGAAAACGGATCTGTTGCAAAACAAAGTCTCCGCGATACATTCCTGTATCGCGGAGACTTTCCAATTATCCGGGAAGAAACGGGAAATCCCCCTCCCTGTTTGAACATACTGTAAGCCGACGCTGTCCCTACGGCTAACGTACTGGAGACAGAGACTGCACAAGAACGACAAAAACGTTAATTTTCATATATTTACACTTGAAATACGGCTATTTTAATTGCATAAAATACACACAGGAAAACCCTATCGGCACAAAGGCTGTCAGAGAAATACAAATATACCTATTTATCAATAGACCATTTGATTTGAAGAGAGAAAATAATTAAAACCAATAGATATAATCACAATTGTTTCGAGAAAGTACAATTACGTTTTAATAGACAAAAACTATCAAATAGATGATATAATAAACCTCTTTTGTGCGCATTTTTATGTACATAGCGGGACAAATAAAAAAGTAGCTGCGAAGCAAATCGCAACTACTTTATTTACAGTGCTCGGAACGGGAATCGAACCCGTACGGACATTGCTGTCCACAGGATTTTAAGTCCTGCGTGTCTACCTATTCCACCATCCGAGCATCATCGCCCTATTTCTACGCATGGAGCGCAAATATAGGGATATTCGGGGATTATACAAACTTTCGCAGGTACTTTTCGATCGATTCGGCGCATCCCTCCCCGCCGTCGAACCATTCGATCCGGTCGTCACGGCCGAACCAGGTCTGCTGGCGCTTGGCATACCGGCGGCTGTTGCGCTTAATCAGCTCGATCGCCTTGTCCCGGGTAATCTTCCCGTCGAAATATTCGAAAAACTCACGGTAGCCGACCGTTTGCAGCGCATTGCAGTCCCGCAGCGGGTAGAGTGCCCTCGCCTCCCGTTCCAGACCTTCGGCCACCATCCCGTCGACCCGGTCGTCGATCCGCCGGTAAAGCGTCTCGCGCGGCATCCGGATCCCGATCTTCAGGATATCGAACGGACGCTGTTTACCCTCCCCCCGGCGCAGGGAGCTGTAAGGCCGCCCTGTTTGCAGGCACACTTCCAGCGCACGGATCACCCGGTGCGGATTCTCACGGTCGACCTGCCGGTAATACGCAGGATCGTATTTTTCGAGTTCCACCAGCAACGGAGCCAGCCCATCCCCACGGAAACGTTCGGTCAACCGCCGCCTCAACCCTTCGTCGACAGCCGGCAACGGGTCCATTCCGTCGCAAACCGCATCGATGTAGAGCCCCGATCCGCCCACCAAAAACAACAGATCGTGCTTTGCGAACAACTCCCCGAGCAGGCGGAGCGCATCCTCCTCGTAGCGTCCGGCTGAGTAATCCTCGCTCACGCTGCGCGTATCGATGAAATGGTGCGGCACGGCAGCGAGCTCTTCGGCCGTAGGCTTGGCCGTGCCTATACTCATCTCCCGGTAGATCTGACGCGAATCGGAAGAGACGATCTCGCTGCCGAACGCCTGCGCCAAACGGATCCCGACCCCAGTTTTGCCCGTTGCGGTCGCTCCCAGAACGACCGCCAACGTCTTATGTCCTGCCACGTTACTCGTCATCGCCATAGCCGTCGGTGCCTGCGAAATCGCTGAAATCGCCCATCGCGTCGTCGAAAACGGAACCGCTTCCGCTTCCCGCCCCTGCACGATACTGGTCGGGAGCATCGCCTTCGGCAAGCGTTACGGCCGGATAGCGCTTGTCCGGTTCCACCTTCATGGCCTCGGTCAGTTCCAAGAAAAACGCCCGGTCGCCGAGCACGTCGAACTGGTAAATCAACCGGTCGCGTTTTTTACGAACCACCTGCGACAGCAACGTGCGGTCCATCGCCTGCGGCAACAGTTCCCCGTCCGACTCCGTCGCGCCCATATCCATCGCCGTAAACTCCTGCAACTTGTTCCAACGGTCGTCCGCCGTGAAGAACGACGTCAGTTCTTCCGGACGGTATTGCAGATCCTTATTGATAAAATCCCGGAAAGCGGCGAGCGTCATATCGTACGGCACCTCGTATTCGCGAAGGAAATAATCGTCTTCGTCGCACAGCATCCTGAATTGAAAAATCATCGACATGGTCTGTTCGTTTTAATATCCAATAAATATAATCAAACTTATTTAAATCCGCCGCAAAAAAGCGATCACATCCGTCCCGTCGGGATAATCCGTAGGCGAAGGATGCTGCGCCCGGCCGAAACCGACCCGGCGCGGGTGGTCCACGACTTCGGAAACGACGCACTGCAGCCGGTCGTCGTGCCGCCGTATCCAGGACTCCATTCCGTCCAGATCATCGTAATACGCATACCCGATCTCGCTGAGGTTCGGACTCTGCTCGTCGCTCTCGCGGAGCAGGAAAAAACCGCCGTCCAGCAGCGGCTCTCCGCCGAGCATCCGCAGCGCCCGCGCCTGGCGGTAATTGTTCAGGTAGCCCGGATGCGACATCGGATAGCGCGACAACGCATCGCGCAGCAACGTCGGATCGTAACCGCGAGGAACAAAAATCCGGCCGACATTGCGGCACCCCAAACCGAAATATTGGAAAACGTCGTTCGAAAGTCCTTCCAACTGCGCTTCCGTTTCGGTTCCGTCCAGTACGGCAATACTGTACCGGCTACCGCGCAACAGCGACGGCATTTCCCGGTAACGCTTCCCGAAATAACTCCGGGTCGAATCGCTTCCGGTCGCGATCAGGGCGTCCAGCGGCGTATCCTCTTCCAGCGGAGCGACCGGCATTGCGGGCTCGATCCGAAGCAACTGCTCCACGACATAACCCGTCAGCACGCGATCCTTCGAGGAAGGTTTTACGAAACAGCGGTGCCCGCAAATGCAAACGCACAGCAGGTCGAAAAAGCCGACCAGCGGAATGTTGCCGGCCAAAACGATCCCGACGCGCCGAACGGCGGAAGCGTCCGGACGGGGATAACGGGCGAGCCAGTCCCGCAACACGGTCTCGTCGAGCAGATCGGTGCAAATGGCTTCGATCGCCTGCGCGACGCTCTGCCGCGTAAACCAGCCGTTTTCGGCAATCGCACGGGCGACGACCGCATCCAGTTCCCCGCCGGCAAGTTGCCGAGCCAACCTCCTGCCCAGTTCGACAAAAGGGCTTATCCGATAATTTGTTTCCATATCCGTAGGCGCAAAACTATAAAAAAGTTAAATTTGCAACGCATTCAGGCCGGTAAAACTTTCCGCATCCGCTGCTCTCCGGCCGTTAAAAAAACGAAAAACATGAAATTCCTGGCACTGATACCGGCACGGTACGCATCGACCCGATTCCCAGGCAAACCGCTGGCCGACCTCGCGGGCAAACCGATGATCCGGCACGTCTACGAAAAAGCGCACGCCTTTTTCCCCGACTGTTACGTGGCGAGCGACGACGAACGGATCGTCCGCACCGTCGAAGGATTCGGCGGACAGGCCGTTATGACCTCCGCCGAACACCGCAGCGGAACCGACCGCTGCCGCGAAGCCCTCGACCGCATCGAGGCTTCGACCGGCAAACGATTCGACGCGGTCGTCAATATCCAGGGCGACGAACCGTTCGTCGCCGAAGAACAACTGCGGCTGATTACCGGATGTTTCGACGATCCTGCCACCGAAATCGCGACGCTGGTTAAAGCGTTCGACGCGCACGAAGACATCTTCAACCCCAACTCGCCGAAAGTGGTGCTTTCGACCGACGGCTATGCGCTCTACTTCAGCCGTTCGGCGATCCCCTACCTGCGCGGCACGGAGCGCGATCGGTGGCAACGATCCCACAAATTCCTGAAGCACATCGGCCTGTATGCCTACAAGAGCAGCGTGCTGCGGCGGATCGCCGAACTACCGCAGGGCACGCTCGAAAAACTGGAATCGCTCGAACAACTCCGCTGGCTCGAAAACGGCTTCCGCATCAAAGCGGCGGAAACGCATTCGGAAAGCCTGGCGATCGACACGCCCGACGACCTGAAAGCAGCCGTCGAATTCCTGAGGCGAAGCGAAAAATAGACCTCCGTTTTGTTATTCTCAAAAAATCCGCTACATTTGTATCATCATTAAACGATGGTCTTCGTTGTCCGTTCGGACAAACGTAAATCACTGAAATAAATAAAAACAGCATATTCTATGTATGACGCAGAAGCATTGAGCGGAAAGAGTCTTGCCGAATTGCGTGAAATAGGGAAAAAGTTGGGTATCAAAGCCCAGATGCGCAAACAGGCCCTCATCGATAAAATCCTCGAACAGTCGGAACGGCCGGAAAGCGGCGAAAGCCCCCTCCAGGAAACGAGTCCCGCAGAAACTCCGCAAAGCGACCATCCGGTGCCGCAAAAACGGGAAAGACGCAAAAAGATCAATGCCGTCAAAGTAACCGGAGTCGGCTCCGATACAAAGCCGGAAACCGAACTCCCGATTCCGTCCGAACCGTTCTTCGCGGAAAATGCCGCAGGAAAAGAGAAAAAACAGGAAGACGCGGCACGCGCCGAAACGGCAGACCCGCAGCCTGCGGCGGCCGAAACGGAACAATCCCGGAACGCGAAAAAAACGGCCCATCCGGAAGCCCCCCGCGAAAACCAGAAAGCGCGGAATTACACGGCCAGTCCGGAAAAAAACAAAATGGAACGCGACCGGAAAAGAAACCGGATCGTTTATACGAAACCGGAAACGCCGACGGCGGATCAGAACGACGCTGTAAAACAACCCGTCCATGACAACGAATCTCCCGTACGTCAGGAGATCGTTCCGACCGAGACCGTTCCGGAAACCCTGCCGGGAACGGATCATGCGGAACGCCACACGGAACCGCAGCACGAATCCCCGAAAACGGGTTCCAAGAAGGATGCGAAAGACGAGTTCCTGGGCAGCGTACAGGGAGAAGGCGTACTGGAGATCATGCCCGACGGATACGGCTTCCTGCGTTCACCGGACTACAACTATCTGAACTCCCCGGACGACATCTACGTCTCGCCGTCGCAGATCAAGCTATTCGGATTGAAAGCCGGCGACACGGTACAAGGCGTCATCCGGCCGCCGAAAGAGGGCGAAAAATATTTCCCGCTGGTCAAGGTGAACCGGATCAACGGACTCGGTCCCGACGAAACCCGCGACCGCGTACAATTCGAATACATGACCCCGCTGTTCCCGTCCGAAAAGTTCAACCTGACCGGAAACGGGCACAATAACCTGTCCTCCCGGGTGATCGATCTGTTCTCTCCGATCGGGAAAGGCCAGCGGGGACTGATCGTGGCACAGCCGAAAACCGGTAAAACGATGCTGTTGCAATCGATCGCCAACGCGATCGCCGACAACCATCCGGAAGTCTACCTGATCGTCCTGCTGATCGACGAACGTCCCGAAGAAGTGACCGAAATGGCCCGCAATGTCAAAGCCGAAGTCGTCGCCTCGACCTTCGACGAACAGGCCTCGCGCCACGTAAAAGTCGCCGAAATGGTGCTTGAGAAAGCTAAACGGATGGTCGAATGCGGACACGACGTCGTGATCCTGCTCGACTCGATTACGCGGCTCGCGCGAGCTTACAACACCGTACAGCCGGCATCCGGCAAAGTCCTGTCGGGCGGGGTGGACGCCAACGCGCTGCACAAACCCAAACGGTTTTTCGGCGCGGCCCGCAACACCGAGGAGCGCGGTTCGCTGACCATCATCGCAACGGCACTGATCGATACCGGATCGAAAATGGACGAGGTGATCTTCGAGGAGTTCAAGGGCACCGGCAACATGGAACTGCAACTCGACCGCAAACTCTCCAACAAGCGGGTTTACCCGGCCGTCGACATCATCGCTTCCGGCACGCGCCGCGAAGACCTGCTGCTCAGCAAAGAGGTTCTGCAGAAAATCTGGGTGTTGCGCCGCTACCTGGCCGACATGAACTCGAGCGAAGCGATGGAGATCATCAAAAAACACATGGAATCCACGCGTTCGAACGAAGAACTGCTCGTTACGATGAATCAATAAGCGGATTCCCTGACAAATACGACGCCCGGCCTTTCACTGTAACGAAAGGCCGGGCGTCTTTTATCATCGCACCTCCGTTCGCACGGGCGCTCCGGGCATTTTTCAAAAACTACCGGAACTGTCCGGCATACAGCAAAGCGTTTCCCAGATTTTCGTACGCAGCATGGAAGCGTTCAGCTTGTTGTTCACCCGGGTCGGGTGCACGGCATTGGTCAGGAAAACCATGTAAACGCCCGTCCGGCTGTCCATCCAGAAAATCGTCCCGGTGAACCCGGTATGGCCGAAACGGGTCTCGCCGCCCAATTCGCCTGTTTTCGGGTCCCGCTTATCGAACCCGAGGCCGCGCCAAACGCCCTGTTCCGTATAGGGCGACTCCGTAAAAAGCTCGACGGTCTTGCGGGTCAGCACCTGCCGTCCGGCATAAGTTCCGCCCCCGAGGATCATCTCGCAGAAACGAGCCATGTCGCGCGCCGTCGTAAACAGCCCGGCGTTGCCGCCCACGCCGCCCATCAGGGCTCCCAGTTCATCGTGCACATACCCCTGCACCGTTCCGCGTCCGAGGATATAGTCGATCTCGGTAGGCAAGCAGTTCCTCTTATCGCGGTATTGCAACGGATTGTAATAAGTGTCCGTGCAATCCAATTCGGCGAACAGTTCCCGCGTCAGTTCGTCGAGGGGCCGACCGGAAACGCGTTCGACGATCATCTTCAACAGCAAAAAGTTCGTATCGCTGTACAGGTAACTGCCGCGACGGGCCGGCTTATAATCCCGCACGATCTGTCCGAGGATCAGCGTATCGACCGCCGGATTGACATACAGGTCGTCGGCCGCCTGCCGCCAGCCGGGCCGCGAAGTCGAACAAAGGTAAGCCGTATCGTAAGCGATCTCCCCGGCCACGTAATAGTTTTTGCCGACCTGATGCGGATAGGCGGCCGTCCGTTTGCCGCTGAACATGCTTCCGCCGGCGGCATTGCGCACCAACGGCGTATAAAAAACCTGCGCGCGCAGTCCCGAAGTGTGCGTCAGCAACTCCCGCAGCGAAATCCCTCCGACCGGCGTAGCCGCCAGTTCGGGCAGGTAACGCCCGACGGCTTCCATAACTTTCAATTTACCCTGATCGTACAACCGCATCACGGCGAAAGTCGTCGAAAGCACCTTGGTACATGAAGCTACGTCGAAAAGATCTCCGTCCGCTACGGGTCGTTTTCCGGAATAGTCGTGACAGCCGTAATGGCGGGCATAGCGGATCCCGTCCCGGTCGCCCACGACGAGCGAAGCCCCGGGAAAGGCCCGGCATTTCAGCCCGTCGTCGATCATCGAATCCAGTTTCACACGCACGCACTCCGGAATATCCCGGGCAGACGACGACAGAGCCGACGCCCATACGATAAAACATAAAACAATCTTTCGAACCATCGAATCTTTTTTAAATTACAACCGGGGAACTACCCGCAAATCCTGCCATCCGAGAATCGTTTCGCCATTGCCGCCCCGGATCGAGATGCGGACGGCCCGAACCGGCGCCGAAGGGCGCAGCACGACGCTTCCGTCCGGCTTCAACGGAATTTCTTCCCCGAACGTTTTGCCGTCGGCCGAACAAGCGGCCGTACCGTCGGTCACGATGTAACGGGTAACGTCCGGAAGTCCCGTCCGGACATCGATCGCCTCGCAATCGACCGGCTCGTCGAACGCGAACAGGATATAATCGCCCGCCTTGCAGGGGGAAACCGTACGTACGTAAGAAGAAAATTGGTAATCGGCGCTGTTGCGGATCGGAAATTTCCCGGAACAGGTCAGCGAACTGGTTACGGAAACCGCCGGCTCGATATAGGGCGAAGGCCTGAGGTTCAGCGTCAATTCTTCCCGTTTCGAACTGTTGTTTTTCAGCGTGACCAGCAGGTCGGCCGTGCGGTTCGCCGAATCGGCGTACAGTCTCAGATCGCGCAGCGGATTGATTTTTTGCCCGTTTCGAATAATCGTATAAGCCGTATCCGGGCCGCTCACTTCGAGCCGCACGATCATCGCGTTGTCCCGCCGCTGCGTGAACGACAACAGCCAGAGCCCGTCGCGGATCACGTAATCTTTCAACGGCACCCTGAAAACCCGTTGTTCGGCTGGAGCCAGCTCCGCCCGGAAAAGCTCTGCGACAGGGAAAACGGCCGTACTGTACCCGCCGCAGCCGAACGCCCGAAACCGGTAGCGCTCCGGACGATCCGTGCGCAGCGGCTCGGTATAGAGCGCGGACGACTCGTCCGGCTCGCTCAGGTCGGTCGTATAACGAATCTCGACGCCGGCGATTTCCGGCGTAACGGTAACGATGCCCGAGCGGTACTCCGTCTGCGGCGGAAACATGCGGAACCGGATGCCCATCGCACCCAACCGTTCGAGGTGCCCGGAGGTCAACCGCCGGTAAAAATCGTTCCAGTCGCGCTGTCCGGGCTGCGTCCACCCCACTTCGGCCAACGCGCAAAGCCTCGGATAGCCCTGATACTCGGCGAAACGTTCCGGCTCGTTCAGCAATTCGGCCCACTGCGCCGCCTCAACGCCCCGCACCCGTTCCAACCGTTCGGCCGAAAGAAAATCCGCCGGCTCGAAATCGTACACCCGCCGCACGTCGACCCGACCGGCCCAGGTATGGCCGCGGTCCCACGGATGCTGCTTCATGTCAATGTAGCAATAGGAAGCGGGCATCATCACGACAGGCTGTCCGGCCGCGGCGGCCTGCCGACATACGTCGACGTTCTCCCAACCGTAAATCAGCGTCGCCGGACGCAGATTGCGGACCTGAACGGCCTCGTTCCAGGCCGCGCATGTCTTGCCGACGCTATGGACGAGGTCTTCGAGGCGGTGTACGAAATATCCCCGCAGCTCGGCGGGCGTTTTCATCTTTTTCTCCGTCATCAGCGCCCGGCAGCGGGGACAATTCCGCCAATAGCGGACGCTGACCTCGTCGCCGCCGATATGGATGTATTTCGACGGAAAAAGTCCGGCAAGCTCCTGCAGAATGTCGCGCAGCATTTCGAAATTCTCTTCGCGACCGGCGCAAAGCGTTTCCCGCATCTCCTCCGGCTTGTAGGTAACCGAACCGGACGTCCGGCAGAACGTTTCCGGATAAACCGACGTAAGCGTCTGGCTGTGCCCGGGCAGGTCGATCTCCGGGATGATCTCCACGTTGCGGAACGCGGCGTAATCCACGATCTCGCGGACATCCTGCTGCGTATAGAATCCGCCGTAACGCTCGTTCCCCGAGCCGTAGGAAGGCGGTAGCACTTCGCCGGGCCCCCGCCAAGCTCCCCGGGACGTAAGTTCCGGATACTTTTTAATTTCGACCCGCCAGCCGTTGTCGTCGGTCAAATGCCAATGCAGCGTATTGAGCTTATGACGCGCCATCCAGTCGATATACCGCATCACGGCCGCCTTGTCCGAAAAGTTACGGGACACGTCGAGCATAACGCCCCGGTAAGCGAAACGGGGCGCATCCTCGATATGAAAACAGGGGATCGCGAACGTTTCGGCATGTTGCGCGGCATCCGGTCGGTAAACCGATACCGGCATCAGTTGAAACAGGGTTTGCAGCGCATAGAACGCTCCGCCCCGGTCGTTCGCCCGGATCGTGATCCTGCTCGGGGAAATATCCAACAGGTAGCCCTCCTCGGACAATCCGCCCTCATGCTTTTCGATGGATATCTGCTGGATGCTGCGGCGATGTCCGCCGGCGGCAAGGCGGTAGCCGCACACCCGCTCGATGTGGTCGTTCAGGTAATCGAATAAATCCGGAAAAGCGGGACTGTAAATTTCAGTCTGCTTGGCGACCAGGAACTCCCCCTCCCGCCTGTCCGCCCGTTCGGGTCGCGGAATCAGGTTCTGGCCGTGACAAAACAGACCCAGCAAAACGAATAACAGGCTCAGACTACTCTTCATACAGCAAATACGGTTTACGGCTCTGTTTGAAACGTTCCACATCCTCCCTCCAGCGGGCCTCGATCTGCCCGGCGTCGGCTCCTTCGACGATCATACGGCGAACGTAATCGACCCCGATAAGCTTTTCGAACATCGGCGTAAAGAACTTTTCGCCCAGGTTCAGTTGCCGGTAACAATCGATCACGTAGGCCAGGTTGACCCCTTCGCGCCACACCTGTTCGTCGGACGGGACGCTCCGCAGATCAACGCCGTAGCACAGCCGGTCTTTCAGCGGCGGATTTTTCGCTCCGGCGTTGCTGCGCGGCGTAAAGCGGAACGAAGTCCTTTTCAGATCCGGATGCCCGTAAGCCTGAAACGGGAAATCGGTGCCCCGTCCGAGACTGACCGGCGTTCCTTCGAAAAAGCACAGCGAACTGTACAGGTAAACGGCGCGCATGTTCGGCAGATTCGGAGACGGTTTTTCGGGCAGTACATACCGCGTTCGGTGCGTATAATTCAGGCACGGAATCACTGTCAGGGAGCAGACGGCAGCGTCGTCGAGCCACCCTTCGCCGTTGATCATCCCGGCCAGCTCGCCGAGGGTCATCCCGTGCACGACCGGAATCGGATGCATACCGACGAACGACCGGTATTTCGGATCGAGCACCGGGCCGTCGACGTAAAAGCCGTTCGGATTCGGACGATCCAGCACGATCATCCGCACGTCGTTGTCGGCACAGGCCTGCATCATGTAATGCATCGACGACAGGTACGTATAATAGCGCAGGCCGACATCCTGGATGTCGAACAGCACCACATCGAGCTGTTTCATATACTCGGCGGACGGGCATTTGTTGGCCCCGTAAACCGAAACGATCGGGATACCCGTCCGGGCGTCCCGGCCGTCGGAAACGTGTTCGCCTGCGTCGGCATCGCCGCGAAACCCGTGTTCCGGCGCGAAAACCATTTTCAGATCCACTCCCAGCGCATACAGCGAATCCACGATATGCGTCCGGCCGATACGGCCGGTATGGTTAGTCAGTATCCCCACCCGCTTGCCTTCGATCAGCGGCAGGTACCGGTCGGTGCGCTCGGCCCCGACGACCACGCGGTCGCTCCCCGCAACCCGGCAGGCCAGCAACGCAAAAACAACGATCAGTAGTCTCAATTTATTCAACAATAACGGATTTAGCAAAATTCGGGGCCGATCCACCACACCCTGATATTATTCGCATCGGCATGGCGAGCGAACCGGCTCAGACTCTTTATCGAAATCGAACAAGCCCCCCTTCTCGCCGATAGTACCGATAAATTCCGCACCTCCTCTTTCATTTTATCGGATATCCCCGATTTACAAAGTTAACGATTTTCCCTCGGATTAATGTATATTTGCATTCTGAAGTTACGAAAAGAGTGTAATTTATTGGAAATGAGCATTGGGTAATCGCTCATAATAGTAATAGGTTACGAATTAGTTAGTTATCTACTGCATTATTCTTCTGTGCGTTGCGTAACCTTCAAAGAACTCTTCGTATGCAAAAGTAACAATAAAACGGGAGATTTAGAAATGAATCTCCTGATTTTTTCTTCTCACACAAGTTTTTCCGTAAAAGCGATTTTATCCGTCAGCACACCATCGCCCAAAAAGATTTTGAACGAACGTGTGCCGACTGCCGCATAAGCGGAGAAAAGGGCTTTGCCTCACGCCTAAACAATAGTTTAGACTGATGAGACAAGGCCCCTTTCTTTTGTGCTTATGCCAAAGAGGTGCTTTTACGGGGTTTTGACGATTTTTCTTTTTTCGTTGTCCTTTTGAGCCGGAAGCGGAAAGCCGTGTATGACCGCACATTCCATAAATGGAACAAGCCGTCACTCACGGCAGACAAACCGGGAAGAATGATTTTATCCATCCGACCAAACACGTTTGGCCAAACAGATAAAAACATACTTCCTTGCCGATGGTTTGCTCGGTTTCACGCTACCGGCTATGTTCTTTTCTGTTGGGGATGTCTTTTTCACGGAT
>OGXI01000033.1_pt1 | contig 96434 bp, 81 predicted proteins | sample 1576221 | NCBI WGS metagenome assembly OGXI01 (sample SAMEA3541523, study PRJEB24748) | human gut metagenome | biome: human gut; feature: human-associated habitat; material: faeces | place: China | collected 2012
AGCTCTTTTAGGGCGATGTCCTTCACATGGTAGCGGATGTCGAGGAACTCTTGCATGTGCTTGTAAACGGTGCGGTACTTCAGCAGCGTGCCTTTGGCTTTCATGCCTGCCTCCACCTGCTTCTCGTAGTCCTCGTTGTGCTGGCGGAACACCTGCATCAGCGTGTGGTAGCGGTGTTCCAGTCCGAGAAAGGCGTTCTTCACCTTCTCCGCCGTGACGAAGTTGTCACGCTCCATGATTTCCTGATAATGCCTGTTGATGCGTACCCGCATCTTGTCAAGCATACGGTTCGTTTCGAGTGCCGCCGTGCTTCTGCCCGTGACACGTCCACCTTTGGTGTCCCACAGTTTCGGATCGACAGTCAGTTTGCAGCTGAACTGTGTCTGGCTGCCGTCCACCGTGATGCGTCCCATGACGGGAACTGTCCCGTCCTTTTTCACTACCTGACGCTTGAGGTAGTAGATTACTGAAAATGTACTCTTCATTGTCCTTAATTTTTGGGTTTCAAAATTAGTTGGTGAAGAGTCCGGTGTTGGTACGCAAAACGGGGAGGAACGGCGCAATCTTTTTCCGTAACCTGATTTTTCGCATGAGTTATGGATAACTCACTATTCCTTAGAGCCTTGTTTCGCTATTCGTACCCGTTTGTCGCATTTTCGGGCATGGTTACGAACAAGTAACGTAGCGGCGTCAGGATTTGGCTTCGGCAGGGATTGTAATGGCTTCACGGATTATCGCCACTTCAACCAAAACCCTTGTAACTCAATTCTATCACTATATCTTTCCGCATTTCACTTTTTTGTAGTAACTTTGCTCTATCAAACACCGAAAAGACTATGGATAAAAGACTCGAAGCGGTCGGCCGCCTGCTCGACATCATGGACGAATTGCGGGAAAAATGCCCGTGGGACCGGAAGCAGACGTTCGATTCGTTGCGGATGAACACGATCGAAGAGACCTACGAACTGGCTGACGCGATCCTCGACCACGACCTGAACGAAATCCGCAAAGAGCTGGGCGATCTGCTGCTGCACGTGGTATTCTACTCGAAGATGGGCTCCGAGCAGCAAGCGTTCGACCTGGGCGACGTGGCGAACGGCATTTGCGACAAGTTGGTATTCCGGCATCCGCACGTGTTCGGCGACACGCAAGCCGACAATGCCGAACAAGTAAAACAAAACTGGGAGGACATCAAACTGAAAGAAAAAGCGCAGGCGCACGAGAAAAAGCGCGTGCTTTCGGGCGTGCCGCGTTCGCTGCCGGCGATGGTCAAAGCCTACCGGATCGGCGAAAAGGCAGCTTCGGCCGGATTCGACTGGGAAAAGCGCGAAGACGTCTGGGCGAAAGTCCGCGAAGAGATCGGCGAAGTACAGCACGAGATCGACGCCCGCGACCGGCGGCGCACCGAAACCGAATTCGGCGACCTGTTCTTCGCGCTGATCAATGCGGCGCGGCTCTACGGCGTCGATCCGGAAGCGGCGCTCGAACAGAGCAACCGCAAATTTATCGAACGGTTCGCCCACATCGAAGACCGCGCCGAACAACAAGGGCTGACCCTGCGCGAAATGACGCTCGAACAGATGGACGCCCTGTGGAACGAAGCGAAAATCCGGGAAAATCGTTAACTTTATCGGCGAATCACTTAAAAAACGGAATTATGGCACTTATCAAACCGCTGCGGGGCTTTACGCCCGTAATCGGAGAAAATACGTTTCTGGCGGAAAACGCCACGATCATCGGCGACGTCACGATCGGTCGGGACTGTAGCATCTGGTTCAGCGCCGTGCTGCGCGGCGACGTCAATAAAATCACGATCGGCGACCGGGTCAACATTCAGGACGGAGTGGTCGTCCACACGTTGTACCAGCGTTCGGTGACGGTCATCGGCAACGACATCTCGATCGGCCACAACGCCAACATTCACGGCGCCAGGATCGAGGACAAATGCCTGATCGGCATGGGAGCGACCGTGCTCGATCATGCCGTCGTAGGCACGGGATCGATCGTCGCGGCCAATTCGCTGGTACTGTCGAAAACCGTTATCGAACCGGGCAGCGTCTACGCCGGCGTACCGGCGCGGCGCGTGAAGGACGTGACGCCGGAACAGGTGCGCGACATCATCGAACGCACGGCCCGCGACTATATGATGTACGCTTCGTGGTACAAATAGCCGGAAAGCCATGAAACAGACCGGAAAGCATCGGGTAATCGTCATCAACCTGCTGGTAGCGCTGGCGCTGACGCTGATCGTCAATTTTTCGTTCCTGCTGAACGGAAACGACGTGCGCGGTCACCGTCCGCCTCCGATGATGACGATGGCTCCCGGATTCATCGCTTTCCAGTTGTTCTACTTCTATGCCATGGCGATCGCGATCGTCGTGCTGAATACCGTACGCAGCCTGTCGCTGACGCGCAAAATCCTGTTGACCATCGCGATCACGGTGCTTTTCTACCTGTTCATCCCGACGCTAAGCCGCGGCGGCAACTGGAATATCCCGCTGATGACCGGCCGGCTGTACAATCCGCTGCACATCATGAAATGCTCGTTCGTGCTGATCGTTTCGGTGCTGTACGGACTGATATTCGAACTGATTTACCAAAAACAGCACATCACGATCGAAAACGAGCAGCTCAAAAACGAAAACCTGCAAACGCGCTACAACATGCTGGCCAACCAGATCAGCCCGCACTTCCTGTTCAACTCGCTGAACTCGCTGTCGATGCTGGTGCGTGAAAAAAGCAACGACAAAGCGCTGCTGTACATCGACCGGCTGGCCGACACGTTCCGCTACATGCTGCAATCGGGCCAGGGAGAACTGACCACGCTGTCCGAAGAGCTGCGCTTCACCGAAGCCTACCTCTACCTGCTGACGATCCGCTACGAAAACAAACTGTTCTGCGACATCCGGATCGAAGACCGTTACCGGGATTGGAAACTGCCGGTACTGTCGCTACAGCCGCTGATCGAAAACGCCGTCAAACATAACAGCATCTCGCGGACGAAACCGTTGCGGATCGCCATCCGCACGGACGACGGCACGCTCGTAGTGTCGAACCCGTTGATCCCTAAAATCGACGAAACGACCGGAACAGGGATCGGACTTAAAAACCTGTCGTCCCGCTACCTGTTGCTCACGTCGCAACAGGTGCGTATCATCCGTACCGACGACGCGTTCGAAGTGATCCTTCCGCTCATCGAATTCCCGAACCCAATCAAATCCCTGTCATGACCCGTAAACTGATCGTATCCCTGCTTCTGCTGTTCGGCTCTGCCGCAGCCGCACTACCCGCACCGACGGCCGCACCGCTGCCCGATGAAAACGGAACGGCGCCCGCCGTCGAATCGCCCTGGTTCCCGGGACGCCAATACGCGTTCGTATGGCGCAACTGGACGCTCGTCCCGGCCCGGAAACTGGCCGAAGTGCTCGAAACCCCGGTCGAAAATGTCCGTGCGCTGGCCGAATCGATGGGCCTTCCTCCGCAACAGGCGATCGAACCCGAATGGAACTCCCCGCAGGGATATATCACCGTATTGCGGCGGAACTGGCACCTGCTGCCATACGACCAACTGCTCACGCTGCTCGGCATCACGCGCGAGGAACTGGCATGGCGGCTGATCGAAGACGACTACCTGTTCGTAAAACTGGGTTACAGGAAACCCTATTGCCCGCCGCTGCATTACGAAAAGCCTTCCGAACAGGCCGAACGACAAGCCGCCCGGATCGCCGCGCAAGTCCGGGATATCCGGCCGGCAACCGCCGTTGCCGAGACGCCCCGGTTCGCATTCATCGACGAATTTTCCCGAAGTCATAAACCCGCCCGCAAACGACAGGAACCGGCAACGGCCGATACCGGCGGACAGGGTTTCGCGCTGCGGATCATCTACCCTTACTGCGCGACGTTCGGCGATCCGCTGACCGATCCCGAACTGTCGTCCTATCCGGAAGGACTGTTGCAGCGGCTCTCCGAGGCCGGCGTGAACGGAATCTGGATGCACTCCGTACTGCGGACGCTGGTTCCGCCGGACGGCATTTTCCCGGGGGCGGACGATGCCGGACTGCGCATCGAAGGGCTGAAACGGCTGGTCGAACGCGCCGCCAAATACGGGATCGGCATCTACCTGTATGTGAACGAGCCCCGTGCGATGAACCTCTCGTTTTTCGAATCCGATCCCCGGAGGAAAGCGTTGATGGGATCGGCCGAAGGAGACCAGCGCGCCCTATGCACGTCGGTGTCCGAAGTGCTCGACTGGACGAGCCGGTCGCTGGAATCGGTATTCCGGCAGGTTCCGGGACTCTCCGGCGTATTTACGATCACCGCATCGGAAAACCTGACCAACTGTGCGTCGCGCGGCGGACAGGGCCAATGCGAACGCTGCCGGAACCGCTCGTACGCCGACCTGATCGTAGAGGTCAACACGGCGATCGAGAAAGGCGTAAGGAGCGGCAGTCCCGACGCCAAAGTGCTGGTATGGGACTGGGGGTGGAACGATTCTTACGCCGAAGAGATCATCGGCCGTTTGCCCAAAAGCTGCTGGCTGATGTCGGTCAGCGAATGGGCGCTGCCGATCGAACGCGGAGGGATCCGGTCGGCCGTGGGCGAATACGCGCTGTCAGCCGTAGGCCCGGGACCGCGGGCGCTCGCACACTGGCGATACGCCAAGCAGGCAGGCCTGAAAACCGTCGCCAAAATACAGGTGAACGCCTCGTGGGAAATGGCCGTCGTACCGGCTGTTCCCGTATTGGAACTCGTGGCGCAGCACGCCGAAAACCTGACGTCGGAGGCTACGGACGGCGTGATGCTGAGCTGGAGTCTGGGCGGTTATCCGTCGACCAACCTGGAACTGTTCCAGTCCTTCCGTCCGGGACAGCAGCAGGAAACCTGCTTGCGCCAACTGGCCGAAAAACATTACGGCAAACAGGCCGCACCGCTGGTATGCCGGGCATGGCACCTCTTTTCCGAAGCGTTCAAGGAATTTCCCTATAACGGGGGAACGCTTTATAGCGGGCCGCAGCACATGGGCCCCGCCAATCCGCTGTATACGGAACCGACCGGCTGGCCGGCCAGCATGGTAGGTATCCCCTACGACGCGCTGGACAACTGGCGGTCGGTCTACCCGACCGAAACGTTCGTCGCCCAGATGCAAAAAGTGGCGGACGGGTTCGCGGCAGGCTGCGAACTGCTGCAAAAAGCCGTAGCGGTTTCGAAAGGAAAATATCGCAAGCAACTGACCGACGACCTGGGACGCGCCCGTACCGTCGGCATCCACTGCGCTTCGTCGGCGAACCAAGCCCGGTTCACCGAAGCCCGCAACCGCCTGTTGACATCGACCGACCGCGACGAACGGCGCCGGTACATCGACACGATGCGCCGGGCGGCGGAAGCCGAAGCCGAACTGACCGCCTATCTGCTGCCGATCGTCCGGAACGACCCTACGATCGGCTACGAATCGTCGAACCACTATTTTTACGTCCCGCAAGACCTGCTCGAAAAGCAACTGAACATCCGTTACGTCCTGGATTGGCTCGACCGTCAGGCGGAACCCCGGAACTCTGAAACCTCCGAACAATGAAAGCGTTAATCATCGAAGACGAAACGGCGGCGGCAACCAACCTGAAAAGCTTGCTGCGGGAAATCGACCTATCGGTCGAGATCGTCGACGTGATCGACACGGTCGTTGACTCGATCGGCTGGATACGCGCCAACCCGCTGCCGGACATCGTCTTCATGGATATCCACCTGGCCGACGGACAGGCTTTCAAGATTTTCGAACAAGTCGATATCCCCTGCCCGATCGTCTTTACGACGGCTTACGACCGTTACGCGCTCGACGCATTCAAGGTCAACAGCATCGACTATATCCTCAAGCCGATCAAAAAACAGGAACTCGAACGGGCTTTCGAAAAATTCAAACGGCTGTCGGGCCGCGAAAAGGCCGAATACGTCGAACAGACCCAGCGTTACCTCTCGGCGCGGGCGCAGAGTTTTCTGATTCCGTTTCGCGACAAACTGGTTCCGCTGACCCCGGACGAGATCGCCTATTGCTACACCGCCGACGAGAAGGTCTCGGTCGTCACGTTCGACGGCCGAAGCCTGCCGATGGACAAACCGCTGGACACGCTGATCGCCTTGCTGCCGGAACGCGACTTTTACCGGGCGAACCGGCAGTTCATCGTCTCGCGCCGCGCCGTCCGCGACCTGTCGGTATGGTTCGGCAGCCGGCTGTCGGTCAACCTGACCGTCAAAACCCCGGAACGCATCGTCGTCAGCAAGGCGCGGGTTCCGGATTTCAAAAAATGGTTTACCGGTAACTGACGGCACGCTAAACCGAAAATACTGCCTGCCGGTTTTTTGTCGCTGTTTTAAAACAAAAAACCTACTTTTATAACACCTAAGTTGTATAACTAATCCTACAAACTATGAGAAAAATTACGCTTTTACTGTTGGTTATCGCAACCGCTTCGCTGACCGGAGCCGTCGCGAAAGGGAAAAAATGCGAAGCGCAAAAGGCCAAATACGTCGTGCTGATCGGCAGCGACGGATTCAGTTCGGACGTCGTGCGCGCGCATCCCGGAGCATTCCCGAACATCGAAGCCCTGATGAAAAACGGCAGCTATACGCTCGAACGGCGCAGCGTGCTTCCGTCGTCGAGCGCCGTCAACTGGGCCTCGATGCTGATGGGAGCCGGGCCGGAACTGCACGGCTATACGACATGGGGCAGTCAGGTTCCCGACCTGCCGTCGCGCGTGATCGGTAAATACGGACTCTTCCCCGGTATCTGCGGAGCGATCCGCGACGCGCGGCCCGACGCCGTAATGGCATGCGGTTACAACTGGCCGACCATCGGCTGCCTGTATGAACAAAAAGCCGTGAACATCAACAGCAACGTACCGAGCGATCCGGCGCTGGCCGACAGTATGTGCCTCTATATCGGACGCGAGAAACCGCTCTTTACGTTCATCGCCTTCGGAGAACCGGATGAAACCGGACACCGGTGCGGCTGGGAGAGCGACGAGTATTTCGAAATGTGCAAACAGATCGACGGCTATGTCGGCAAGATTATGGAAACCCTCGAAAAAAACGGTATGAAGGACGATGCGATCGTATTCTTCACGGCCGATCACGGCGGTACCGGCAAAGGACACGGCGGCATCTCGATGAAAGAGATGGAAACCCCGTTCGTCGTTTGCGGCAAGGGGATCAAACAGGGGCACGAAATCCCGGAAAGCGTCATGGTGTTCGACTGCGCCCCGACGATCGGCCATATCTTTTCGATCAACCAGCCGCAGGTGTGGATCGGGCGACCGGTCATGTCGGTATTCGAATAACGGAAAACACAGGAAACGTCCCGGTTCGTAAAAGCGGAGAGCAAATCGCTCCCCGCTTTTCGATTGGGATGCGATGCGGGCGTTTCACCCTCTATATTTTCCGTTTTACCGGACAGAAGCATGTTTTCTATGGTGAAACGCTTTTCTTTGCAACCGGAAATGACACGAACTATGAAATATACGACGCTGCTACTCCTATTGCTGTTCGCACTGCCGTTCCTTCCTGAACCGGTTTCGGCGGCAACGCCCAAATCGGGCAGCATAACCGGAAAAATCATCGACCAGACGGCGCAGGAGCCGGTCATCGGAGCCGTCATCGAATGCAGTCCGGCCGACAGCACGAAAAAACTCTATACCACGTCGGACAAGGACGGCGCTTTCACTTTCCCGAAACTCGCCTACGGCTCTTACGACGTTACGATCACCTACCTGGGACTTACGTCCCACACTTCGCAGGTCGAGGTCGCAAAACCGAAGACCGACCTTGGCACGATTACGATGACGCCCGACATTCAACAAATGGACGAAATCGTCGTCAAAGGACTGACCATGCGCACGACGCAAAAAGGAGACACGCTGGTATACAATGCGGGAGCTTTCAAAGTGACTCCGGACGCGTCGACCGAAAAACTGCTGGAAAAAATGCCGGGTATCAAAGTGGAAGGCGGCAGCGTCGAAGCGCAGGGCGAACAGGTTAAAAAAGTGCTTGTCGACGGTAAGGAATTTTTCGGGGAGGACGTTACGACGGCCATCAAAAACCTGCCGGCCGAAGTGATCGACCGGGTCGAAGTGTTCGACAAACTGAGCGACCAGGCCGCATTCAGCGGCGTCGACGACGGCCAGGGATACAAAGCGATCAATATCGTCACGCAACGCGGGCTCAACCATGCCAAATTCGGTCGTTTTTACGGAAGTTACGGATTCGACGAACTGTATAACGTCAGCGCGAGTATCAACCTGCTCAAGGACAACCGGAGGCTCACGCTGCTCGGCATGGCCAACAACGTCAATCAGCAGAACTTCGCTACCGACGACCTGCTGGGTGTGCTCAGTTCCGGCGGCGGACGTGGCGGACGCGGCGGACGCGGCGGGAATGCCTTTATGATCGGCAATCAGAGCGGCGTTTCGACCGTCAAAATGTTCGGCGTCGACTATGCGAACCAGTGGTGGGACAAGCTGAAAGTCCAGGGAAGCTATTCGTTCAATACGACCAAGAACACCACCGAAGCGCTGACGCAAAGGGAGTACTTTTCAGACCAACTATACGACGAGACCGGCCGGGACAACTCCCGCAACTTCAACCACCGGATCAACGGACTGGTCGAATACAAAATCAACGACAACAACCAGTTGATGTTCCGTCCGTCGCTCAGTTTCCAGACCAACGACACGTACAGCGCCGACACGTCGGCGACCGCCGCCACCGACGGCGACGCGGGCAATACGTTGCTGAACTTTTTCAAAAGCAACAGCGCGGCCAATTCGGCGGGATACAACATTTCGGGCGACCTGAATTTCATGCACAAATTCGGCGGCAGGGACGGCCGGGTGCTGACGGTTTCGATCAACGGAGGAGCCTCGAAAAACGACCGGGACAACACCAAGTATTCGCTGACGCGCTACCTGAATCCGGACTCGACTTCGCAGTTGAACCAGTTGATTCTGAACCACTCGAAAGGCTATCGGGTCGGCGGCCGCGTCTCGTATTCCGAACCGGTTTCCGAACGGGTTCAACTGCTCGCCAATTACGACATCTCGTACAACTATTCCGACCGCGACAAACGTTCGTACGAACTGCCCGGCGACCTGTTCCTGGACAGCCTGTCGAACACGTACAACAGCGGCTACCTGACCCACCGTGTTGGTCCCGGCTTCCGCCTGCACAGCGATAAGACGATGCTGGTCGTCAACCTGAACTACCAGTACGCCACACTCACCGGGGATCAGCAGTTCCCGACCGTATCCCGTTCGAAAATGGCGGCCAATTTCGACAACATCGTCTACATGGCCATGCTGCATCTCAAATTCAACCGCAGCAATTCGATGCGCGTCAGGCTGTTCTCCGGGACGGACAACCCGTCGGTCACCCAACTTCAAAACGTGTTGGACGTATCGAACCCGCTGTTCATATCGCAGGGCAATCCGAACCTGAAACCGGTATACGCGCAACGTATGAATATCCGCTACACGCGGGTCAACGTCGGGAAAGGCACCACCCTCGGAGCGCAAATGACGGCAGGGATACAGAACAATTCGATCACCAATTCGGTGGAACGCGCCGACCGGAACGGCTACGAAGTCAAGGACGAAACGGGCAATACGGTCGTCGTACTCGACCGCGGAGCGCAGTACTCCCGGCCGGTCAACCTGAACGGTTACTGGACGATCGACGGCGGCGCCTACTACGGATTTCCGGTCGGTTGGCTCGGCAGCAACCTGAATCTGGATCTAAGGGCTTCGTACACCGCGATGCCGACCATTTACAACCTGGTGCGGAGCACGACTACCACAGCCTCCTACACCGGCGGTATCACGTTGGGCAGCAATTTCAGCGACCAACTCGACTTTACGTTTACCTACCGGGCCGGGTACAACATCGCCCACTCGACCAATAACAACGAGTATTTCAACGGCGTGGGAACCGGACGGATCAAATGGATCACGTGGAAAGGGATCACGCTCGAAGCGAACGGCAGCTACTCCAAATACCGGGGCGTTACCGATAAGTTCACCGAGGAGTTCTTCCTGCTGAACGCCGGTATCGGCAAAAAACTGTTCAAAAACCAGCGCGGGGAGATCAGCGTACAAGTTTACGATATTCTGAACCAAAACAAAAGCTTCGTCCGCAACGTCAGCGAAAACTATATCCAGAATGTCACTACCAACGTACTGGGACGCTACGTGAGCATCAGCCTGGTCTACAACCTGCGGACGCTCACCGGCAAAGACGGCAAAGCGTACAGCCGACCCGAAGGCCGCGACGATTTCCGCCGGGACGGTCCTCCTCCGGGCAATCATCCGATGGGCCCGCCGCGCGGCGGAGGAATGCCCCCCTTCTAACCGTTTCGACACCACATTTTTTTCATAATGTAGTTTTAGCAGTCAAATAGGAAAAGCGCCCGCCGGTTTCCCGGCGGGCGCTCTGTTTCCGGAAAAGAAGACCGGACTACGATTTATTTTTCAACAGATCCCGTATTTCGGTAAGCAATTGAATGTCGGCGGGAGGGGCCGCAGGAGCCGCCTCTTCCTTCTTTTGCGTATGGAAGCGGTTAAGCAATTTGACCATCAGGAAAATAGAGAACGCGATGATGATAAAATCGAGCGTTGTCTGTAAAAAAGTGCCGTAATTGATCGCTACGGCGGGAGTCACCTCCTTGCCGGCCTCGGAAAAGACGGCCGCTTTCAGCGGAATTTTCAATTCGGTAAAGTTTACCCCGCCGATCAACAGCCCGATCGGCGGCATGATGATGTCCGCCACCAACGACGACACGATCTTGCCGAATGCGCCGCCGATAATGATACCGACCGCCATATCGACTACGTTGCCGCGCATGGCAAACTGTTTGAACTCTTCTAAGATCTTAATTTTCATAATCGTTCTTTATATTAAGTTATACAACGGTATCCATACGAAGGTCTGCCGCCTCCGGAAAACCCTACAACGAAACGGCGTTCCCCGTCCGGTCGCTTTCGAAAACAGCATCCAGGATCTTCATGTCGGTCAGCATTTCCGCATGCGTGACGGCCGGTTCGTCCCCTTCGCGCAGGACGCGGTAGACATTGTCGTAAAACCGCATGTAATTCCCCGGAACGGTCGGATACCTGCAACGTCCGCTGTCGTTATGCAGAACGCCCCACTGCCGTTCGTCCTCGACGATCCAGACTCCGTCGTCCGGCGTCGCATTTTCGTATCGAAGCGCATTCTCTTGCGGGTCGGTTCCATATTTTACATACGATCCCGCCGTACCGTGCACGGCGAACCGCGGAGCCTCTTCACGCACCAGCATACTCGCGCGCAACGAAACTTTCAACTCCGGATAAAGCAATTCGACGAAACTGTAATCGTCGATCCGGCTGCCGTCGCGCAGCCTGCCCAGCGTAGCCCATACGCCGCGCGGTTTGCCGAACAGGGCCACCGCCTGATCGCAGAGGTGCGAACCGAGATTGTAGGTGATCCCTACCCTTGCCTCGCCCGGATCCTCTTTCCAAACCGACTCGGCCAGAAACGGCCGGTAACGCTGGAAAGACGACTGTAGTTCGACGACACGCCCCAGCGCTCCGGTTTCGAGCACCTGCCGTACCGTCAGAAAGTCGTTGTCCCAGCGGCGATTCTGGTACACCGTCAGCATAAGTCCCTTCCGTTCGGCCAGTTCGACCAGGGATTCGGCTTCGGCACAGGTCGTCACGAACGGTTTTTCGACCACGACGTGTTTACCTGCCTCGAGGGCGCGGCGACAAAAATCGAAGTGGGTGGCGTCCGGCGTATTGACGACGACCAGTTCGACGTCCTGTTCCAACAGTTCCCCGAACGAGGCGACCGAGCGGACGTCCGGATAATTTGCGAACGCCTTTTTCGTCCGGCGTTCGACGACGGCCGTCAGTTCGAAACCGGGATTGGCGTGGATGAACGGGGCGTGGAACACCTGCCCCGAAAGGCCGAAACCTGCAATACCTGTTTTGATTCGCATTCTTAGGATGATTGATCGTTTAACTCTCTGCAATATACGGGCCGAATCGTCACTCCTGTCGGTTCTCCACGCGCCGGATGATATTGCGCATACCCAGGCAGGCCAAGCCGAAATAGACCGCCGTCAATACCCACAGCGTGCACCACTGCACGGAAACCTCGGATAGCGTGGCCCCCATCGTCTGGATTCGCACGAACCCGTCCACGCCGCTACTGCTCGGCACCACCTTCCCGATCGCGTAAAGCCATTCGGGCATACACTCCTTCGGAATCGAAGCCCCGCTGAGCATCAGGAACGGAATCGAAGTAAACAACAGCAACAGCAACGAATTCTCGCGGTAACGGAACAACGTGGATAGAGCGATACCGAGAAAGATGCACGACAGCAGGTACGGCAGCAGGAACAGCATCACCGTTCCCCACGACCCGTTCATCGGATAACCGAAGATCCGGTAGTGAACGCCCAGCACATAGAGCAGCGTCAGGCAGTACACCGACAGGTAGGCGACCGTTTTACCGGAAACCATCGGCAGCACGGCCAGCCGTTTTTCGCCGGCGGGTATCAGCGTCCGGTACAGTTTCAGCTCGCGCCACGTTCCGCCGACCATGCCGATCCCGATCAGCAGCGTCTGCTGGATGATGACCATGATGATGGCCGGCATGATAAAAGTCGCATAACCGCCGGACGGATTGTACAGGTTCTTTACGGAGATCGTCACCGGATTGCTCAGCGCCTCGGCCTGTTTCGGCTGGGCGCCTTTCGAAACGAACCGCACCCACTCCACGTTGCCGTTCGAATGGAGCACGCTGTTCGTGACGTCGAAAAACACCTGCCGGTACATCAGAAAGTAACTGGCGTCGGCATAGATCGCCAGATTCACCTTTTCGGCCCGCTGCAGCTTTTTTTCGTAATCCGACGGAATCACGATCACTCCGTTGACCTTGCGCTGGTAAAACAGCTTTTTCGCCTCTTCGAGACTGGTCGGCTTATAAGCCACGCACAGGTTCGGCGTCGCATCGAACGAACGGATTATCTGACGGCTCGACGGGGTCTGGCTGTTATCGACGATCGCGATCGGAATGTCGCGCAGCACCTCGTTCTTATAGGCGAACGAATAGGCCGTCGAATAGATCAGGATCGCTCCGACCACGATCAGCAGCACCCCGCCGTCGTGAAAAATATAATGGTATTCGTGACGCAGGATATCGACGAACTCCCGGTATTTTATTTTGAATTTCGATAAACCCATGACTACAACCTCCCCCAGTATTTTTCATCGGTGCAGATCCGCTTCAGCCGCGGCAGCAGGACGACCGGCAGCAGGATGAAAACGGACATGTATCCGAGGTAGTTAATGGTATAGACGGGCGGAGCGCCCCGCATCGCCTGGTCGATGAAGATGTCCACGTAATAGGTCAACGGAAAAACATAACCGATGATCCGTACCGGAAGATCCATCGCCAGGAACGGGAACGTAAGCCCCGAAAAGGTGAACGCCAGCACCGAATACCCTCCGCCGATCGACAGCGACAGCCGCAGGTTGCTCAACAGAACGCTGATCGCCACGCCGATCGCCTGATAGGCCAGCACGAAGACCAGGCCCGACGCGAACAGCAGCGGAACGCTGCCGTTCAGCGGAACGCCGACGAATTTGAACAGAATGGTATTCATCAGCATACAAAGAGCGAAGAAAATGATCGTATACGGAGTCAGCTTGCCGGCCAGCGCGACGAGCGTGTTGTCTCCCGCGGTCGACAGCCATTGCCGCGCCGTGCCGTTCTTCAGTTCCACCCCGATGGTAAACACCGTCGATATCAGCGTAAATATCAACAACATGACCGGCAGAAAAACCGGCAGCAAGTAGTATGTGTAATTGACATAGGGATTGAACAGGACATGCTTTTCGAAATAGATCGGCATCATCTGCTCGTAGGCTTCCTTTTCGGACAATCCTTTTTTCATCAGCGTCTGGATCTGTATCCCGGAAGAAAAGGTCGTAACGGTCGTCTGGATATCTTTGTTCAGCATACCGTTCTTGGCGAGGTTCAGGTCGTTGATATAAGCCACGACTCCGGTCTGCGTATTGCTGTACACGTTCTTTTCCAGATCGCGGGGAATAAAGACGATCGCATCGATCGTACCCTCCTTCATCATCCGTTCGCCCTCGTCCATACCGGCAATCCGGTAGGCCACTTTCGCCGACGGCGTAGCGTCGATCATCCGGACGAGTTGACGCGACAGCGGCGTATTGTCCTGATCGAGCACGGCTACCGGCATGTCGTGCGGCACTCCGCTGCGGAACAGCACGACAAAGAACAGGAACGACAGGATCGGCAGCCCCACCGAAAGCCTGTAAAAGACCTTGTGGTTGCCGAACGTCCGGACTTCCCGGACAAATACCCGCCAGAATGCTCTGATATATTCCATTTTTTCCGAAATTTGAAACCGCATCTCCGCCGGACGGAAACGCGAACGGCCGCCGGAAATCCGTCGCTCCGGCAACCTCTGATTTACCGGATTTCGTCCCAGTTCACCGTGACGGTCATCCCCGGACGCAAACCGTCGACTTTAGCTACGGGGCGCGCCTTGACCTCGAACGTGCGGATATCGAAATCGCCTTTGGTCCGAGTGGCCGACCAGGTCGCATATTCGGCTTGCACGGCGATATAATCAACCTTTAGCTCGATCGCTCCGCCCAGTCCCGGAACGTAGGCTTTCAGCACCGACCCGATCCTGATTTTCGGCAACAGATCCTCCTTGATATTAAAAGTAATCCACAGATCGTTCATATCCAGCAAAGTGATCACCGGATAACCCGACCCGATCAGTTCGCCCTTTTCGGCGATCACCGACGACACCTCGCCGTCGATCGGCGAATACTGCATCGCATCGGAAATGTAGGACTCCACTTCGGAAACGGCTCCCGAAGCCTGGTCGACCAGCGCGGCGGCGGCCTCCCGGTCTTCGCGGCGGGCGCCCTCGACCGCCATGTCGTACTGCGCTTTAGCGGCCGATTCGGTCGTCTGCATCGCTTTCAGGTTTGCCAGCGCCTCGTCGTATTTTTGGGCGGGAACGACTCCCGACTCGTATAGATTTTTCACCCGGTCGAAACTTTTCTGGGCCAGTTCGACCCCCGCCTGCGCTTTTTTCCACATATTCAGCGCTCCCTCGATCTCCTGGATGCGGGCGCCCCGGCTGGCCTTGGCGCTCTGCGCGCCGGCCGCGTTGCGGGCCGCCTCGACCTGACGCAATTTAGCTTCGACTTCCGGCGTACTGAGCACGAACAGCAGCTCTCCCTTTTTCACCTGTTGTCCCTCTTTCACGTCCATCTGCTCGATACGTCCGGCCAACTTGGACGAGATCTTGATGCTCTTCACTTCGACCTCGCCCTGAATCAGCGTAGGCACGGGCTTGATTGCGAACCAGCAGATCAGCGAAACGGTCACGATCACGACCACGATCCCGATGGTCAATCCGATGACATTACTCTTTTTCATACGATTATTATTTTTACGTTTTTTCTCGGCATTTTTTCAAATACACAGGCCCTTCATCAGTTCGATTCGTCCTCGAACCGGATCGGCATGGCGGCCGACCGTTTGGCATAATCGGAAAACGCCTCGCTGATTCCGGCCGCTTCCAGCAGCCGCGCCAGCATCAGGTCGTAATAATAGGCCGCCTGCAACCGCTCGATCTTGATCTTGGCCAGGTTCAGCCGCGCATCCACGACGTCCGACGACGGAGCCGCCCCCTCCTTGAAAGCCTCGTCCTTGATCCGCAGGTATTCCGTCGCAAAACGATACGAAGCGTCCACCGAAGGAAGTTGCTGCGAATAAGTGACCATTTCGTTGTACAGTTTGTCGATCAGCGTCAACATGTTGTTGTGCGCCTGCTCGCCGACCGCCTCGGCCTGGCGGATCTGCCAGCGCGCCGCGCTGAACTTATACTCGCGGTGCAGACCGTCGAAGATCTTGAATGATACGCCGGCCCCGACGGCCCATTTCGGCATGATCGACGACACCTGGTAATTATACAGCGAAGCGATACCCATCAGCGCCACCTGGGGAGCGAACTCGGAACGCTGCAATCGCATATTCTCGGTCGCAAGGCGTTTCGCGTACGATACCTGCCGCAACAGCGGGTTCCGGTCGAAAGCGCACTGCTTGAAATAATCCGCCCCTTCGATATCGCTGAGGATAAACATATCGCTGGCGGGAGCGACGGATTCCTCGCTGTTGAGCGTGCTGCCCAATGCGCTTTTCAGGGTTTCGACGGTTTTCTGCGCCTTCAGGTATTCCCGTTCGGCCTCGGCGGTATGCACCTCCGCATAGAGCCGCTCGCCCTTGGCGATGATCCCGTTGTTTTCCAGCGCGACCGCATCCGACAAATGGTGGCGCATCCCGTCGAGCACCTGCTTGCGCACTTCGACCACCTGCATCGCAAGGGCGAGTCCGTAGTAACGTTCGGTAAGTTCCGACACCAGCCCGTTACGCGCCTGCGTCTCTTTCTGCGCCGCATTTTCGACCTTGATCTTCGCCGCGTTGTTCGCCGCGTTGATCTTACCGCCGGTATAGACCGGAACGGTGATGTTAGCCGCGACGGTTCCGAAACTGCGATCCTGCAGTTTCATCGCCCAATCCTTTGCCAGCAAAGCCTGGGCCTGCTGCAAAACGGCCGGAGGAAGCAGTCCTTCCGGCAAACTGCCGAGGATTCCGCCGACCGGCCCTTTCAGGTCGTTCATGCCGACCGACATGTCGTCGCCCATATAAACATAAGTACCGGTAACGCTCGCCTGCGGCAGTCTCAGTCCGTAAGCCGCTTTCCGCTCCCGCAGAGCCGCTTCCTGTTCATAGGAAGCCGCCTTCAGCTCCGGATTCCGCGTCAGGGTCATTTCCAACGCCTGATCGTAAGTCAACGATTTCGCATCCTGCCCGCAAACTGCCGTCGCAAGCCCGGTAGCAATACTAACCGCTATCCAAAAATTCCTCATACTCCTTGACTGTTATTGAATGGCACTCAATGATATAGCCGTTATCTTTTCGATCAGTCCCCGCTGATCGCCGGTCTCGTCCCCGAAACCGAACTTATACCGCGAAGCAAGGTACTGCATGGGGATTCCGACCAATGCAATATACAAATCTTCAACGGATGTATCGTCACGCAAAACATTATTTTTTCGTCCCACCGCAATCAGCGTATCCCCGATGCTCCGGATCCGTTCCCGGATATCCGGATTGATCTCCACCGAAAAGTCGTTCAACAGCATGATCAGAAACTTATGTTTCGGGCGGTTAGTCGCAGCGCTCTCGATAATGAACTCCACGATCCCGCGCACGATTTTCCGGATGTCGTTCGTCTCGTCGGCCAACGCATAGATCCGGTCGGTGATCGTCCTGAGCGCATCTTCGAGCAGGTCGTTGATCAGATCGACCTTCCCCGGATAATGACGGTACAGATAACCCACCGAAACGCCGGCCCGTTCGGCGATCGACGCCACGGAACTGTTCAGAATCCCGTGTTCGCTGATGATCTCCACGGAAGCCTCCCGGATCCGATCCAGTTTGGTCATATCCATTTTCTTGGCCATTCCTTTCCATCCTCGTTAAATAATGAATGAACATTCATTTGTTCGGACTGCAAATATCCAAAACTATTTTGAAAATTCCAACCGAAAATTCTCTCTCAGCCGACATTTTCGATCGTAACGCTTGGATTATACGCTAAAAAGATTTAATTTTATTATTATTAACGATGTGCGGCACCAATCATGCCGCATATTGTCGAATACACCTAAACCTAAAACTTATTCGTATGAGACTACGCGTTTCCGGGACGACACTCCTCGCCGTGTTTGTTATCCTGCTTTTCGGCTCCTTTTCGGCTTTCGCCCCGGAGCCCAATTTCGGCGGTTCGGTAATCAACTATTTCCAAACCATCGGGAAAACCCCGCAGGAAAAACTGTATCTCCACCTGGACAAGCCCTACTACGGAGCGGGAGAAGAGATATGGTTCCGGGGATACCTGCTGAACGCCATCACGCACATGGACAACAGCCCGAGCAACTACATATACGTGGAACTGACCGACCGCGGCGATTCGGTGCTGCAACGGTTCAAATTCAGGCGCGACTCGCTGGGATTCCGGGGAAGCATCCCGCTACCGGCCGACCTGCCGGCCGGAGAGTATTACCTGAGGGGATATACCAGCTGGATGCAGAATACCGATCCGGCATTTTTCTACCGACACAGCCTGCAAATCGGCAATTCCATCGTCACCGATATCCTTTCGGAAGTGACCGAACGCCCGGCGCCGGACAACGGAGGCACCCTGCGTATCCGCTTTTTCAACGCTGCGGGCGGCGTGCATTCCGGAATCAAAGTATCGTACGACGTATCGGGCAAAGACCTGAAAACCGTAACGGGGCAGCAAACGACCGACGACAAGGGAGTCCTGACCGTTCAGAACCTGAAACTCTCGCCGGGCAACATGCGCATCGCCGTCAAATTCGAAGACGAAACGCTGGATTATTCGAATACGTTCAACATCAACAATGCTTCGGAAAACGAATACGCCGTATCGTTTTTCCCCGAAGGAGGCAGCCTGCTGAACGGCGTTACCCAGCACGTAGCTTTCAAAGCGCAGGCCGCGACCGGACTCTCCCTGCCGGTAACCGGTTTCGTAACGAACGCCCAGGGCGACACGCTAACGTCGTTCGCCACCGAACACGACGGCATGGGTACGCTGATGCTGACTCCGGAAGCCGGGCAGCAATACACCGCCGAAATCAGGTCGGAGAAAGGCATCGTCAAACGTTTCCCGCTGCCCGAAGTACGCAGCGACGGACTGGGACTCCAAATGGCTTTCCGCAACGGGGCTATCTTTTACAATGTGCAGAAGGCTGCCGAAGCCGTTTGGCCGGACTCCCTGTTCCTGATCGCACACCTGCGCGGAGACATCCGGCTGATGCTGCCGCTGAGCGCGGAAAAAACGTCCGGCAAGCTGAGCGGGGACGCCTTCCCGGACGGAATCGTCCATTTCCTGCTGGCGGACGAAAGCGGAACGCCGATCAGCGAGAGGCTGCTGTTCGTCCGCCATCCGGACGCCGTGGAATGGAACGTCGCGACCGACAAGCCGAAATACGGCAAACGGGAACCGGTACGGATGGAAATTTCGCTGGCCGATCTGGGCGGACAACCCGCCGAAGGAGAATTCTCGATGAGCATCACCGACAATCATACCGTCTATCCGGATTCGCTCGGGGACAACATCCTGTCGAATATCCTGCTGACCTCCGACCTGAAAGGGTACATCGAAAACCCCGGCTACTATTTCAACGGCCCGTACACGCCCGCCATCCAACGCCACCTGGATCTGGTCATGCTGACCCACGGCTGGCGGAGGTTCCGGATCGAAAACCTGACCCAGACGCCGCAATTCGAAGCGAAATACTTTATCGAAGCCGGACAGGCCGTATCCGGACAGGTGAAAAATGCGTTCGGCAAGGGAGCCTCCGACGCCTCGATCGTCGCCTATTCGCCCGACTGTTTTATGATGAAACGGGCCGACGAAAACGGACGTTTCCTGATTGACAGCATCCAGTTCAGCGACACCGTATCGCTGATCCTGCAGGCGACCACCCGTAAAGGGGGATCGGGCGTGGATATCTTTGTCGATCCCGAAACGTTCCCAGAGGCCGACAGTATGCCTTTCCCATACGGCAAAGACAACCTGGCCGGCATCGGCAAGTACCTGGCCAATGTCCGCGACAAATATTACAACAGCGGCGGGATGCGGGTCATTCAGTTGAAAGAGGTAATCGTGGAAGCGAAGCAAAAGCAACGGAATTTCTACGCAACGATGGCCGAAAAGACAATTACCAGCGACCAAGTGCCCGTAAACATGCAGAGCCGCCTGGTGACGGACTATCTAAGTACCGTGCCCGGTATCCGGAAACTGTCGGAAGCCAAACTGAGCATCCGGGGAAGCGATATAGAACCGCTGATCCTAATCGACGAAGTACCCTACTACGATAACGACGTATTGACGCGGATATACATGAACGAAGTGAGTTCGATCAGCATTATCAAAGGGGGAAGCGCATCGTTTTTCGGGATCAAGGGCGCAGGAGGCGTTATCAGTATCATGCGTAAAGACGGATCGGAACCCATCGCCGACCTGCCGGCTCCGGGCGTAGCGTTCATCAAACCGCTCGGCTGCCGCACAATCGCCGATTTCTACAATCCGGTCTATGAAACGCCGGAACAAAAGGCCGCATCCAGCCCCGACCTGCGTACGACGATCTACTGGAATCCCTCGCTTCGATTCGACGGAACGGGCAAGGCTTCGGTGCTGTTCTACACCTCGGACGATCCCGAATCGTATCGGATCAACATCGAAGGCGTCACCAAGGAGGGATATGTCGCTCGTTACTCGGCCGATATGGAACAATAATCCCGGTTTCCCAACGTATCAGAGCGGCCCGGTCTCGACATGAGACCGGGCCGCTTTATTCTTATCTGCAAGGACGTTATAACCGGATATGCGCGTTGGCCAGCATCGCTTCCGCCGCCAGCCCCCCGATCACGGAGACTTCGATCCCCGCTTCCTCCAACACCGCAGCGCCGCGGCACTGTACGAAATGATCGGGCTCATGGACGGCGAACACGACCCGCGCCATCTTATGAGCCGTAATCAATGCGCTGCATGACAGCGGTTTCGACTTTCGGGTGGAACACGGCTCCATCGAACTGTACATCACGCCGCCTTTCAGGGAAACGCCGGCCTTTTCGGCTTTCAGAATGGCCTCTTCCTCCGCATGGTTATCGGCGGCCGTTTCGCGGCTGTATCCGGTAAATACCTGCCCGGCGGCGGTCACAGCCACCGCGCCGACCGAATAAGCCGAATCCGAACGGGGACAGTCAAACGCCAGAGCGACGGCCTGCCGCAGCCGGAAATAATCGGTTCCCCGCCGACTCAGCGAATAGTCCGTCACACTCATATCGCCGACCTGCCTCACCTGCAACACCTCCATGCGGCGATCCTTGCCGAACGGAAACGCGCCGGCCCGCACGAAACGGGACGCGCCGGACTCTCCGACGAAAAACGGCGCCACGGCGATCCGCAACAGATCGACCCGGTTCCCGGTCAAAAACAGCGTCATCAGCCGACTCCCGCCTTCCAAAAAAAGGGAACGAATCCCCATCGTTTCCAAAACGCCGACAATTTCCTCCGCAGTCACGGGAACCCCGACCCGGACGACCGTTGCGATCTTTCCGAGCCGTTCCAGTTTTTCGCTCGGCGTATCCTCCGCAACGATTACGACTTTATCGGCCGCCCCCGTCGAGAAAAAACGGGATTCCGGATCCAGATCTCCGCCGCGGGTAACGGTCACCTTCACCGGATCGGGACTCATCCCGAGCGACACCCGCCGACGCCGCAGGGAAGGATCTTTCAGCAACAGCGAAGGATCGTCGCGGCGGACGGTCTCCGCCCCGACCATAACGGCATCGCAACCGGCCCGTAAACGATACACCTCCTGCCAGTCGGCCGGATGCGAAAGCACCAGACGTCCGGCCGAAACATCGTCCGTATAACCGTCTGCGGAGAGTGCTGCGGAAGCTTGAACAATCATGTATTTTCGAATGGATGTTTCGACAAAGATGACGTTATTTTTCAAAACGAACAAATTTCATTAAATTTGCATTCGACAGGAACATTAAATACGTCCGGGCTGAAAATATTTCCGGGAAAAAACCGTTATTGATGCAACAAAACCGAACCACTGCGCATCTATTTGAAAGATCGGAGTATTAGCCTGCAATTTGGTGACCGAGAAAGAGCTGATAAAACGCTGTTGTACGAATGATCCGCGAGCACAGCAAGAACTGTATGAAAAGTATGCACCCAAAATGTACGGTGTATGTTTGCGCTATGCCTGCAACAAAGAGATCGCACAGGATCTGTTGCACGACGGTTTTATTACGGTTTTTTCGAAGATAGGCAGTTTTCGCGGGGAAGGCTCGTTCGAAGGATGGCTCCGCCGCATATTCGTCAATACGGCTTTGGGATACCTACGTAAAACCGATATCGTCGGACACGCGGTTGAAATAGAGACGGCCGGGCAATTCAGCAGTAACGAAGCGACTGCCGTGGAACAGATGACCGAAGCGGAACTGTTGCGCTGCATCGCCGAGCTTCCGGACGGCTACCGGGCCGTGCTGAACCTCTTTGCCATCGAAGGATATTCGCACAAAGAGATTGCAGCCATGCTGAACATCAGCGAAGGAACGTCCCGGTCGCAGTATTTAAGGGCCAAAGTTTTTTTACAAAGATTACTTCAGAAAGAAGAGATTATATAAAACCATGAAGAGCGATTCGCTGGAAGACGCCTTAAAAAAGAAACTGCAGGATTATACGCCTGTACAGTCCGTACCGTCGTGGCAGCAGATGCAACGGCGAATGCAGCTCCATGCGAACGCCCATCCGGAACTGAAAATCCGTCCGAAACGCAGCCTGGGAAGACGTCTCGGATACGGGACGGCCGCCGCCCTGTTGCTGATCGCCGCAGGCGTCGGAGTCTACCGGTCGGGGTTCTCGTCCCGGCAGAATATCCCGGAACAGACGTACACGGCGGACGCCGGGCACAAGGCGCAACTTCCCGCACCGGCACAGGGTAACGACCCTGTGCTGACCAAACTGTTGCAATCGGCTGCCAAAATCGAAGTAATCACCCCGCAGGCCGGCGAAAGCGCGACCGTACTGGCTGCGAATACCGATTCGCATTCGGGAGCCTCCGATACGCGGAAGACGGCCGTTCCCGAACCTGCGAGCGAAACGACCGTTTCCGAACGGCAGACGCCGCCGCAGGACGAAACGGCGACCAAAACGGTCGCTCCGAAACGACTCGCCGATCACAGCCGCCTGTTCGACACGCCGAATCCCCCCAAACGCCGTCCGCGCCACAAATGGATCGCTTCGGCTTTCGCGAATGCATCGACGTTTTCGTCGGCCGCTTCCGGAAGCGGCCCGACTCCGGTACGACTCACGTCGCTGCTCGACGGAAACAGCAGTTTCGCCTATACGAAAGGAGGTGTTCCAGAATTCGGCCGGAGCAACATGGATCACAAGTTCCCTGTTTCGGTGGGACTGAACGTGCGCAAGTATCTGGCGCCGCGACTGGGTATCGAAACGGGACTGGTATACTCCTACCTAAGTTCGCAGGCCGAAATCGAAGGCGCTTTCAGCTACCGCTACTCGCAAAAAGTACACTATTTGGGAATTCCGCTGTCGCTGACCTACTCGGTACTGGACAACAAACGTTTCGACATTTATTTCATCGGCGGTTTTATGGCGGAGAAAGCCATTGCCGCACGGGGCACTACGAAAACTTACGACGGTTCGACGCTGGTCTCCTCGGTTACGGATAAACTGTCGGCCAAAGGGCTGTTCTGGTCGGCCCACCTGGGAACCGGGGTCAGCTATAACTTCGCGGATCATTTCGGACTTTTCGTCCAGCCGGAAATCAGCTACTATTTCCGCAATGACCGCCAGCCGCTCTCCTATCGCACCGAAAACCGTTGGAATGTCAACCTGCGGATGGGGCTGCGGTACAATTTCTAACCGGGCCGCACGTTTTTACGCTCTCCGAAGCAACGTTTGACAATCCCCTTTCATCTACTTTACAGAGCACCGTCCGAAACGGCATCGCCCGGACAGGTGCCGTATCGAACGAATAGCTAACAAAACAACTTATTTATCCATGAACAAATTTCTGAAAATAACCATGCTGGCGGCCGTTCCGCTGTGGGGACTCACTTCGTGTCTGGATGACAACAAATATGCCTATTTCTACCCCAACGAAAGTTGGGGTACGATCATCGGTACTCCGGAAAACTTCAAAATAGAGACCGACAACGGCAACACGCTCCGGGTAACCGAGAACCTCGACCCGTCTTTCCCGGCGGAAGACAGCCTGCGGGTAGTCGCTACGTTTACGCCGCTCGAACAGACGGGCGAGAATAGCTTCGACGTCCGAGTAAACGCCATGAAAAAACTGCTGACGAAAATGCCGGTCTATCTGTCCGAGCTGACTCCGGCCGAAATCGACAGCCTCGGGACGGATCCGATCGACATCGAAAACGCCTGGTTCGGAGCGGGAGAGTACCTGAACATCGAGTTCATCATTTTCGTAAACGATCCGCAGAAAGCCCACTTCCTGAACCTGGTGGTCGACGAGGAAAAATCGACGCCCGAAGAGGTATTCGTCACGCTGCGCCACAACGCATTCAAGGACGAAACGCGGCAGAAAGGCTGGGGACGCGTCAGCTTCGACATCGCCGGGCTCGTTCCGGCCGGCAAGGACCAGATCAAAGTCACCCTGCAATGGACCGGATACAGCGGAGTTCCGGACAGCGCGTCGGGTATTTTCAAACTTCGGGAGCAAAACTCGTCGTTCTCCGTAACGCGCCCGGCCGGAAGCAACGATGTCCGTACCAAATCCGTAACCATCCGATAGTTCGAACGACCGATCTTCTTCCAATAAGCTCAGACCACTGTTTCAAATAATTTCTTCACAACCGGAAGGGGGCGTAACCATTGGTTACGCCCCCTTTTCTATCCGGATCGATCCGTGCCTATTTTTTCTTCGGCGACGGCTTCTCGGCGACCGGAGCCGGAGCCTGCTGCGCACTCTCCTTCTTCTGATTGAGGAACTGTACGACGGCATACTTCGCGGCGGCGATCGTCTCGCGGTTTACCTTCTCGATTACGTTACCGCGGGCGATATCGTCGCTGTTGATGTAACCCTCCAAGATCAGCAACTGAACGATCATATTGTTGATATTCGTCTCCTCGCTATAACCCTCGGCAATATATAGCGTACCCACTTTCGCCGCAAACTCCTCGGCAAAGTCGGGGTAATTCGGGAAACTCATCAGCTCCTCGAAGGTTTCGCTGAAACTCGACAGTTCGATATTCAGGTTCGGATTGACCAGCAGCGGACTGAACTCCCTGTGCTTGTCCGACGGGCGGAAGTTCACCAGGTTGCTGATATCCACCTTCTTGTTCCGGTTGTCGATTCGGCGCAGATCGGCTTTGCGCATGTTTTCAAGCTGATACAGGTAGAAGTTGTAACGCCACAGTTCCGAACTGTTCATCTCTCCGTTGAAAATATGACGGTATTTCTCGTTGATCAGCTTCTTGACCTTGATCTTGCCCTCGTTGATCTCCGGCTTGTTGACGCGCACTTCCTGGATCAGTTGCTTCAGAGCGGCGGCGGCTTTCTGCGGCCCGGTGATCTCGCGCCCCTTTTTGCCGATTTCGGTCGAAAGAACGCCGCACTGGATCTCGCGCGCCTTGCCCTTGCCGTCTTTGCCTCCGCGCAGACAGAGAATCAGATTTTCGACGCATTCGACCTGCCCTTCCTCGGAAATGAACGGCTGTCCGCCCGGCGTGCTCGCCAGCGAGTCGAACATCGAACTGAAGATCTTCCGGTCGATCACGACGTCGGTATAGATCTTTTCGTTATCGCTTTCGTAAACGGCCGTTGCGATAAACCGATTCTGGATCATATCGAACGATACGTCCTCGATCAGGTAACTGATGCCGTCGCGCACGAATCTGCGGTTGACGAAGATCATTTTCACCACTTCGGTTACGTCGATCTTATCCAGCAGCTTGAACGACGAAGCCAGGTAATACTGCTTGTCGGACGGATTGTAGTCCCAGTCCAGGATATCGTCCAAGTAGTTGCCGTGACGCGAAATCACTTCGACGATTCCCTTATCGGCCGTATAGCGCTTTAACGTACGCTGGAAGTTCGGACCGTCGCCGCTGGTCGCCTTCTCTTTCCGCTCGCCGTGGGCGTCGGTATAGAGCAGGAACGTTTCCGGATTGTCGGCGCGCGTAATACCGCCCTCTTCTTTCGAATAGTTGCTCGCACTGAGCATGATGTCGATCTTGAACGGCATCGTGATGTCGCACATGCCGCCCACCGTGCTGCGGGCGTTGCGGTCTTCCACATTGCTGTCGGCGCTGTTTTCGAACAGGTACTTGTAATACTTGATATAATCGGGGTCGAAGTCGGTCGTCCGCGAGAAATCGCCCACCTCGGTTCCGATCCCGTACAGATTGCCTTCGGCATCCTGGAACTCGTGGAACATATCCCCGGCGATCATCTTCACCGAACGGATACCTTCGAGGTTGTTGCGCAGCCACTTGAGTACGAAAGCCGCGATCATCTCGCTCTTGCCGACTCCGCTGTCGCCGTCGATCTCGACCACGAACACGCTGCCGTCGTTCTCTTCGACCAAGAACAGCGAACCGTGGCGAGGAACGCCGCCGATTTCCTTGACCTTCTCGTTGATGACCGTCAGACGCGGCTTTTTCACGTCGCCGAAGTAGTCGGCTTCCGATTTCAACGGCGTCACGATCGTCTTGATATTGCCGGCCGGCCCTTTGATATCGAAATACCCGATCTGCGGGAACGAGATCAGCTTTTCGGGAGCGCCCAGCAGCGAAATTACGTCCGGCACGAAATTCTTGATATCTTTCAGGCTGATATCTTCCGTATAATTCAACCGGAAGTTATCGGTCAGGTACTTCATGTATCCCTTCTGGAAAATCACCAGTTCCTTGACGATCCCGTGCTTCACTACTTTACAACGGTAGTCGTCCGAGTCCATGTTGGCGACGAAACGGGCCAGACGGTTCGTAAAGAACGACGAATCCGGCCGGGTGTCGATGTGCTTGATATATTCGGTCGGGGTTTCGGCGAGCGTTCCGGCATTCTCCTTGCGGCTCACCACGCGATCTACCTTGTGGAACGGATACTCGCGCTTCTTCGCATCGGTCACGATCCGGGTATGTTCCTGAACGGGCTGTTCGGACGAAATCACGCCGCATTTGATCATCAGTTCGTTGATCCACCCGATCTTGCCGTTTTCAAAAGACTCCAGCGATTTGTTGTCCATCTCGAATCCTTTGTACAGCGAGATACCGTGCTGCACCATCTCGTTGACGCTCGAATTCTGCTTCTTGAACGCCGTTTCGACGATACGCACCATCGTGTGGGCATAACGGTTGTAATAGTCCGTACCGCGGGTACGCTTGATCATGCTGATGTAAAACCGCACTACGCGGCGCGAAACGGCATAAATCTCGCTCTCGGCGATCTTGATGTCTTTCTTGCGCATGATGTAGTTGCTCAACTCTTCCAACTCCATCGGCAGGATGCTCGAAACGAACTCTTCGGTAAACATCTTGAGTTCGGAATCGTCGCAGTTGCTGATCTTGTCGTCGAAATATTTCAGCTTCTTGCAAACCAGCTTGTAGAACGAATTGTCGTTGTTCAGCAAATACAGGTACAAGATCTTGTCGGTAATTCCCGGCGATTTGGCGATCCCGGCGGCCACGCTGTCGGTAATGTAACCGATGCACTTCTGCGAAATCCGCAGCGACTTGAATTCGGGCAGGTCGCGCAGGTTCTGCATGAACTCGTCCACCCAGATATTCAGGTTCAGTTCCGAAAGCTTGATTCCGGTAATCTCCTCGAAACACTCCCCGGCTACGCGGATGATCTCCTTGCGGCTCGGTTCGAGACTCTCCTTCTCGAACGGCAGGTTGAAGTGCAGCAGGATTTCGCGGATATACTTTTTCAGGATCGAATTCAGTCCTTCCAGCTTGGCTTTGTCGAGTTCGGGGTTCCCGGTCGCGTTGATCGCCAGGATTTTCATCTTGCTATCCGAGAACAGCAGATTCTCCATCTCGATCAGGATCTCGCGCATCACGTTCTTCTCCTCGGGATTATCCAGCACGTGGTGATTCGGCTGGAAAGTCCGCTTGTTGGTGATATACTTCAGGATCACAGCCTTGCCGTAACGCGAGCTGACCGTATTGAAATCGAGGTCGGCCAGCGCCGGAACCCGCTTGTACACCTGCGCCAACAAGTTTTCATAGACCTTCGTGAAGGCCGGGCTTTTGATGAATTCGAACACGTCCTTGCAACTGCCGACGATATCGCCGTGCAGTTCGATCACCGAATTGGCCGAGCGACCGATCGTCGTGATCGTCACGCCGCTGCGTTCGGGCGAAGTATGGTACAGCGATCGTACGTCGCGGATCTGCAACGACGGCGCTTTGTCCTTTTTGTATTTGCCCGACAGTTTGTAATCCGCAATCACGCTGTCGATAAAGTCCTGATCCTTCGCATAACCGAAAACGCCCTGCAACAAATCGGCCGTTTCGACCTCCTTGTTGGCGACATCATTGCGGGCATCGGCGAACCGGATCCAATACTTGATGAAAATGGAGAACGCATCCTCGATCTCGGCGGTAAACACCTTCATCCCCTCCTTCCCGGCCGAAATGTAACCGCCCAGCGAAAAGCGTACCACGCCGGTCGGATACGGAACCGTAGCGATCCCCCGGTAACGGGCCAGCGACTGGCAGAACAGCAGGATGTCGGCATAGCTGAACTTGCCGCGAATACGGAAATTGAACAGATAAGAACCGTCCGATTTGATATAATTCAGGTATTTGCCTTCCGCGGTGCCGTCCAGTAACCGCGAAGCGACCGACAGGGCCATCTTCAGCCGCGTCAACGACTCCTTGCGGAAATTCTTGTTGACACGGAAACGGTTCAGGTTTTCGACCAGGCGCGACTGGTAGTACATGAAGAACGGCTCGTTATGGTACTTGAAGTCGTCGGGCAAGCCCAGCACGTCGAGCTTATCGAGCGAAACCAGTTCGTCGAGCAGGAACAGGTACAGCGGCGATCCTTCGAATCCGGCCGTCTTGTGCAACTGGCGGTTGGTTTTGCTGATCTCGTTGTTCTGCTCGGTTTTGCCGATCTGATCGACGATGAATTTGACGATCGTCTTCTTGATCTTCGACCGAGACGCGTTTTTCGGCAGTTCGGCTTCGACGCGGTCCTTGATACTTTTGGCGACCTGGGCCGTTTCGAGCGTATTGTTCAACATCAGCAACGAATTGTTGTTGCCGTGCGCAGCGCTGTTGCAACTGCGGGCGTATTTCGCGAAATCGGCAGCCTGCGGCGTCAGCGCGATGGCTCCGAGACGTTCGCCGGTCGCCGCCAGGTTTTTGGTCGTCGACAGCGACGAAATCGCCTTGATTCGCGACTGCGCGTTGATATTGTTCATGATGTAGCGCGAAATCGTCCGCCACTTGGGCATCGTGGTATCTTCGATCTTCACGCTTTCGGCATACGCCTCGTCGAGGAACAGCGTGATCTTGCAACTGTTCAGGAAACGCAGGAAGTTATTGACCGACTCGGTATTGAAATCGGTATAACCGGTCGGATTGTTCGGGTCGTTGATAATGATCGTAGTATTCTCGCAGAACAGATCCCACAGGCTGCCGCTGTCGTCGAACAGCGCCAGCGTCGATTTGATCCGCGACAGGCGGTCGATCAGCCGATCGTAAGCCAGGCGGCCGTCTGCGTCGTTCTCGATCTCGATGTCGAACGGATTGACGTCGAAACAGTCGTCCGGCAGCAGATCCTTATACTCCCAAGCCTGTACGCCGTTGTAAATGATATAGGGTTTCGGACGGCCGTTCGGATTGAACAACAGGTCGCGGATAATCATCTGCACCGAATCCGATACCGAAGTCTGATCCATATTGCCGAGCGCCGACAAGAAATTCTTGACGATATCCTTGTCGTCGTCGCTCAATGCGAAATATTTGTCGCGAATCCCCAAATCGATCAGGAATTTTTCGAAACGCCCCTTGTTGTCGGCGTCCTTGCCCACCTTGGTCAGGTACTCCTGATACTTTTCGAGGAACAAGTTGATTCCGAAATTCTTATGGAAATGGTTCTTGAGGGTGCGTTCGTAACAGCTCGGAATAACGTCCAGGATCAACTGGCAGGCGTAACGGATCTTGCTGCTGAGGTTATTGAACGTCCGGCTGCGCAGATAATCGCCGAAAGTCTTGATCTGGTGGCGTCCGCCTCCTTCGAGAATCGTGATGACGTCGATCAGCTTATTGCCGGCGTAAAAATAGTTCCGCATCCGGCCTTCGAACTCATCGATCAGTTCCTGCGTCTGGATCTTCTTATTCTCCTGCTTGTGGCAGTTTTCGAGGAAGAAAATGAAATCGCGCAGTTTCTCAAGCGAATACTTGTCTTGTACGACCTGGCGCGAAAAGGCGTCGAGTTTGAACAGCGTAATCCGCTTTTCGACGTCGGCGTCGTCGCCGGTTTGCTCGACCAGCAGCGACTTGATCTCGCGGCCGTACTCCTCGATTTGCACCTCGAGTTTCTCGCGGAACTCCATCAGGAACGAAGGATTCACGTTCTCAAGGATCAACCGTAGGTTCAACTGCGTATTGGCCGGGGAACCCAGCTTTTTGGTGTGTACTTTATTCAGCGTATTGATAATCCCGTTGTGAAAACAGAAAACCAGCGAAGTGTTCGAACTGCGCGACTCCTTCGAATCGTCGACGATCACCAGACGGGTCAGCAGCGGGAACCACTTCGGCCCGGAATAGTGGTTGATCCGGGCATGCTTCACCTTTACCACGAAAATCGACGTGGTGTCGACCGTCATCCGGTCGTACAGGTCCTCCGGCGCGGGACTTTCGAGCACCACGACGGCATCCTTGTTGAACACGTCGCCCCTGAGCAGCGACACGGCTTTGTCGGCATTGCCCGAAACGACCGTGCGGATCATGCCGTTCATCCCCTTGAAATTCACGGCCCACTGGCTGCGGTGCAAAAAGTCGTTGATCTCGGCTTTGGTCGTATAGTGGGTGCTCTGGCTGATCATCTGCTCGAGCGTGTCCATCAGGTAATTCCAGTGCGCCTCGTTGATATCGCCCGTCACGCCGATCACGTCGCGGTATTTACGCAGATCGCGGACATGGCCGCCCAATTGCACCTGCGACATGAAGTCGATGTGGAAACTGTTGATCGGAGGCGTTCCGACCGAGAGGTCGTGCGTATCGCGGATGTTCCGCAGCACGTTTTTGACTTCGGTGGTGGTACCGTCGGTATCGAGCAGGGCGTTGATTTTTTTGACGAATTTGCCGCGGCGGTTACTCAGTTCGAACGCTTTCGAATTGCTGTGCGGAATGAGCATCAGCGAAACGTCCGTATAACCCGGAATATCCTCCCTGAACTTCAACAGGTAACGGTTGATCTCGGCCTGCTGTTTGGCCGGATCGTCGGGCTCCTCCATGCAAAGGCTCACGAAACTCGTGAGGTTATCAAAAATGTGGCGCGGCAGAAAAATCTCCGCCCTCGGCCCCAGCGATTCATAAAGATTCAAGAGCTGCAATGCTTCGTTGCTCAAAAATGCTTTCGGTTCACCTACAATTTTCATCTTTCCGATTCTATTCGTTTTATGCCGTTCGTTCCCGGCGATCTGCTATCACTCTGATTACTAAATGCCTCGGCATCCGCGCAAAAGACATATTTTCACCGTGCCAAAGATAGGTATTTAAATTGACATTTGAAATAAATGTTTAAAAAATATTTTATTTGTATAAAAACACACAAATTTAAATAAAAAATAACACACTTACGGACAAAACCGTAAGCGTGTTATTCGGAAAATAAAGTTCGAATTGTAGGAACGCGTTCCTACAATTCGAACCGGAAAAGTTGGGCTGTTATCAAATTGTAATCCCGTTCGAGCTGCAACTGCATCTGGCGGCTCTGGTACAGCACGCCGATCTCGGTAATATACTCGATCACCGTGATCTGTCCGGCATCCAGCGCTTTGTTCAGCATCGACAGGTTATTCTGCGCCTGCAACACCGACTCCATCGACCGCATCGATTCCCGCAGCGTAACGGCCTGGTCGTACAACTGCCGGAGCTCCGACGCCGCATTCAGCCGAACGCTTTCCAGTTGAGCGGATGACGAAGCCGCCTGGGCGCGCGCGGCCTTCACCTTGTTCTTGTTCTCGAAAAGCGGAATCGACATTCCCACCTTGAACCCTTTGAAACGTCCTTCCCCGCCGAAATCGTGCCGATAACCCATTTCGAACTTCGGCAGCGACAGCGAACGGTTCAGCGATACGCTTTGCTTATCGACCGACACCTGCTGCTGCAGGCTTTGCACCTGCGGATTTTGCTCCATATACAGCGCGCTCAGTTGTTCGAATGCAGGCAAACTCTCCACGGTCGGATAGACCAGACCGGAAAACCGGTCGCTTTCGGTTCCGGTCAGCGTAGCCAATTGCTGACATTTGGCCAGCAGTTCGGCTTCATTGAGGTTATACTCGGTTTTCGCGGAGATCAGCTCGACTCCGATCTTATTACATTCCAGAATATTGGCTTCTCCGATTGCAAACTTCCGACGGTAAGCGGAATCCAGCCGTTCGGCATTGACGACCCGTTCGGACAGAAACTCCTTCATCCGGTTCAGGTGGACGATCTGGATGCACAACGTCTTAGCGTCCAGCAACAACTGCTGACGCAGCGCGGCGCCTTCCGTATCGTAATACGACGAACGAAGTTTCGCAATCTTGTTGCGCGATGCGTAAGCCGACGGAAAATCGAAAGCCTGCATCACCGTCAACTCGGAATTACGGATCCGTTCGGCCCCGCCCCACAGGCTTTCGAACTCGACGCTCGGATTGGCGAGGTACTTGCCGGTCTGGGCTTCCATCTTCTGGGCGGCGGTCAGTTCGCGCTGGGCTTTCAGTTCCTTGCTCGCGGCTTCGACCTCGCGCAATACGTCGTCAACGCTGCGCTGACCGTAAGCCGTCCCCGCAAACAGGGCGGCCGCAAATATCAGGATGCATTTCATACGTTGCTGTTTTTACGGTTAATAATCAGGTAAACTGCCGGAACGATAAACCCGTTCAACAGCGTCGAACTCAGCAGTCCGCCCAGAATCACCTTGGCCATCGGACTCTGAATTTCGTTACCGGGCAAGTCGCCGCCGAGCGCCAGCGGAATCAGCGCCAGCGCCGACGACAGCGCCGTCATCAGGATCGGGTTCAGCCGGTCGAGCGATCCGTTCACCACGCTGTCGTGCAACGACATGCCCTCGCTGCGCAGTTGATTGTAATGCGATACAAGGAGTATGCCGTTGCGCGTCGCAATGCCGAACAGCGAAATGAAGCCGATAATCGCCGGGATACTGACCTCCCCGCTGGTCAGCCAGATGCTAACGATCCCGCCGATCAGCGCCAGCGGCAGATTCAGCATGATGATGCCCGACACCGACAGGCTGCGGAACTCCTGGAACAGCAGCAAGAAGATAATGAGCAGCGAAATGATCGACATAAGCGACAGCACCCGCGACGCGGCCTGCTCGCTCTCGAACTGGCCGCCGTATTCGATATGGTATCCTTCGGGCAGATCGACCTTCTCCCGGATCATTTCCTGGATATCGCCCACCACGCTATGCAGGTCGCGGTCGGCCACGTTGGCCGATACGACGATCTTGCGCTGTGCGTTCTCGCGGCTGATCGCATTCGGCCCCGAGGTCGATACGATATCGGCCACGTAACTGAGCGGCACTTTACCGGCCGTCCCGTCGATCGTCAGATTCCCGATACGCTCCATATCGGATCGGTCGGCATCGTCCATCTTGACCGTTACGTCGAACGAACGCCCCTGGTCGTAGACCTGCGAAACGACTTCGCCGCCCAGCGCCACCTCGATGAATCGTGAAAACTCGGGCAGCGGAATGCCGTATTTGGCGAGCATTTCGCGTTTCGGGCGGATCTGCAACTGCGGACGCTCGACCTGCTGCTCGACGTTCAGGTCGGCTACGCCGGCGACGCCCGAAACGGCGCCTTTGACCTGATTTCCGAGTGAGAAAAGCCGGTTCAGGTCGGGCCCGAACAGTTTGATCGCGATATTGGCCTTCGTGCCGGACAGCATCGCGTCGATCCGATGCGAAATCGGCTGGCCGATTTCGATATTGACGCCTTTCAGCACGCCGAGCCGGGCCCGCACGTCGGAGAGAAACTCCTGACGCGAACGCTCGTCCAGTTCGAACGGAGCCTCCATTTCCGAAACATTCACGCCGAGCGCGTGTTCGTCCAATTCGGCGCGCCCGGTTTTGCGGGCGACCGTCTGTATTTCGGGGATTTCGAGCAGGATACGTTCCACCTCGCGCCCGATCTTATCGGACTCTTCGAGCGAAATGCCGGGCATCGTAGAGGTATTGATCGTCAGCGAACCTTCGTTGAACGGCGGCAGGAAATTCCGTCCCAGGCTGAAAAATACGACCAGCGAAGCGACGAACAGCGCGACGGTCGAACCGATTACGAGCCGTTTATGCGAAAGCACCCATTCGAGCGCCTTTTTGTAAATTCGTTTCAGGAAACGGGAAACGATCGGTTCCTTCTGACTGCGTTGCAACACCCGATCGCCGGTCAGCAGGTAACTGCACAGCACCGGCGTCAGCGTCACGGCGACGACCATCGACGCGAACAGCGCCACGATGAACGAAATCCCGAGCGGACGCAACATGCGTCCTTCGAGCCCGCCGAGGAAAAACAGCGGCACGAAAGCCACGATCGTAATGATCGTCGCATTGACGACCGACGTACGAATCTCTTTCGAAGCCTCGTAGACGACCGTAAGCGTCGGAAGCCGTTCCTCTTTCGGTTTCAAAAAGTTCTGTCGGAGTCGCTTGAATACGTTCTCGACGTCGATGATCGCATCGTCGACCAGCGAGCCGATCGCAATGGCCATACCGCCGAGGCTCATCGTATTGATCGTAAGCCCCATCGCCTTCAGCGCCAGCACCGACACCAGCAACGACAGCGGCAGCGCGATCAGCGATATGACCGTCGTGCGGAAATTCATCAGGAAGACGAACAGCACGATCACGACGAAAATGGCCCCCTCGAACAGCGCTTTCTGAATGTTGTCCACCGAACTTTCAATGAACCGCGACTGCCGGAAAATGTCGGTCGAAACGTGCACGTCCGGCGGCAGAGTCCGCTGGATTTCGGCGAGCGTCCGATCGAGTTTGTCGGTCAGTTCGAGCGTATTGGTATTCGGTTGTTTGGTCACGGTCATCAGAACGGCCGGTTTGCCGCGCTCCGAAGCGACGCCCAGCCGCGGCGATTTCGCTCCGATTTTCACATCCGCAACGTTTTCGAGCAGCACCGGAATGCCGTCCGTCGTCTTAACGACAGCTTTCCCTAGCTCCTGCTCGTCGGCCGTGGAAAGCACCCCGCGAATGATGTATTCGTTGCCGTACTGGTTCAGGATACCGCCGCTGGAATTGCGGCTCAGGTCGGCCACCACGTCGAGCACCTGTTGCATCGAAACGTCGTAATGGCGCATCCGCGCCGGGTCGAGCAGCACCTGGTACTCCTTGATGTCGCCGCCGATCACCGTTACCTGAGCGACGCCGCCGGTAGCCAGCAGCCGCGGGCGGATCACCCAATCGGCCAGCGTCCGCAGTTCCTGTAACGAAGTGGTATCGGCCGTCAGTCCGACAATCAGCAGTTCGCCGAGGATCGACGACTGCGGCCCGAGCGTCGGCGTGCCGACGTTCTGCGGCAACGTCTCGCTGAGCGTAGCCAGCTTTTCGGAAACGATCTGGCGCGCCCGGTAAATATCGGTTCCCCAATCGAACTCGACCCAGACGACCGAAAATCCGGTCGTCGACGACGAACGCACGCGGCGCACGTCGGTCGCTCCGTTGACGGCCGTTTCGATCGGGAACGTCACGGTGCGTTCGACCTCTTCGGCGGCCATTCCGTTCGCCTCGGTCATCACGACCACGGTCGGCGCATTCAAGTCGGGAAAAACGTCGACCTCCATATGGCGGGCGGTAAACGTGCCCACGGCCAGCAGCACGACGCCCGCAATCATCACCAACAGCCTGTTGTGCAATGAAAAGTTTATGATTTTATTCAGCATGACGCAGGCGATTTAGTGGGAGTGCGAATGGCCTTCGGGGATCGCCCCGGAGAACGAAGCCATTTTTACCTGCGCGACGCCTTTGCTGACGACCGTCTCGCCGGCTTTCAGGCCCGACAACACACGTACATTCCTGCCGTCATCGGCGCCGAGCTTCACTTCCCGTTTGGCATACCCCTCATCGTCGAGTTGCACGAATACGAAGTGAACACCCTGATCCTCCGTTACGGCGCTCAGCGGCACGGTCAGCACGTCGCGCTGCGGCGACGATATCAGATAAATCTCGACGAACGAACCCGGGATCACGTCCCCGCCGTTATCGAATTCGAAAATAACCGGAATGAAAACCGAACTGCCGTCGGAACTCTTACCGACCGACAATAGTCGCCCGTTCATTTCGGAGAGCGAGTAGACTTTGTCGTCGTACGGCGTACGGAAATTCGCGCCCGACACCGAACGCAGATCGTTCAGGTACCGTTGCGACACTTCGGCGCGCAGTACGAGCCGTTTGTTCTGCGAAACGGTGGCCAGCGTCTGTCCCACTTCGACGAAGGCCCCTTCGCTCACGGCGACATTCTTAATAAAACCGCCGATCGGGGCCGTAACCCGCGTTCCCCGGGCGGAAGTTTTGCCTGCAACCGCATCGTAGGCGGTTTTGGCATTTTCGTAAGCGAGCCGGCTCTGTTCGTAATCCGACTGTGAAATGATCTTGTCTTTCACGAGGTTTTCGGCGCGTTCGAAAGCCGCTTTGGCCTGCTCGTACGTTGAGCGGGTGCGGGCCACGTAATCCCCTTCGGCCATCTCTTTGGACGAAATCGTAAACAGCGTTTCCCCGCGGCCGACCGGCGTACCGTCGGCGATCTTCTTATTGGTGAACGACACGACGCCGCCGACCGGCGCTACGACCGAAGCCTCGTCGCCTTGCGCTGCCATGATCCGACCGCTGGTAGGAATCACTTCATTGAACGTAACGGGTTGCACTTCGAACAGTTCGAAATCGGTCTGCGCAGCCTGCGCTTTCGTAAAGACGATTTCACCGGCATGGGTATCCCCTCCGGCTCCGTGATCGTGTCCCGCGCGCCCGGCCTCCTCGGCCTCGTGATCGTGCCCTTCGGCTTCATGGTCATGGCCGTCGTGATCGCCGTGTTCCGCTTCGGACGTATGTCCATCCCCGGACGCTCCGGCGCTCGAAGGCCGGTTCCCGCAACCCGTCATCAGGGCTACGGACAGTATGCTTGCTAACAATATTTTATTCATTGCATGGATTTTTTGTTTGAATCATGTGAACACGCTCCCTCGTTTGCAAACGAAAGAGTCGTCTTTCCGCCGTGCGGAAACAAAAACTATGCAATGAAAACGGGAGGCGCCCGCAGCAGCGGCAATGCCGCCGTATCCGGCCGGGCAGCCGGTTCGGCAAACGGTGCGAAAGAGACCGTCGCCATCGCATAAACGCGGGCGTCGAACGTAAAAACGGAATCGAAGAAAAGCGTGACGGGAAAATGATAACCGCCCGTAGGATCGTCCTGTTGATCGACCGCCTGTACGAGCTGGCTGCCGCCCCGTCCGTACATCACGAACAGATACCGCAGATCGCAGTCCGTGTCCGATCCGCCGTGATCGTCGTTCCCGCCGCAGCAGGGAACGTGCCCCAGACATTCGACGCACCGTTCCGGAGCGACGAAACTGATCCGGTCGCCGTGATGGTGATGCGGCAACGCCGACAACGCCAGCAACAGCGTTCCCGTGAGCAGTACGAATATGGCGGATATGCGTTTTTTCATTTCTGGTCGGTTATCCCGTCGATCCGTCTAAAAAGATTACGGACAAAAATAGCAATTTTTTTCGACAATTTCATAACGGCCGGAAATTTCGCTACCTTCGGCGCGTCAATTATTGAAGCGAACGAATTATGGCTTGGTTTTATTTGATCCTCGGGGGACTTTTCGAAATGGGATGGGCAGTGGGGCTGAAACTGTCGCAGAGTATGCCGGTCAAGATATGGGGTATCCTGATCGCCATTTTTTCAATGGCGCTGAGCATGTTCTTGCTTTACGTCGCCCAGCGGACGATCGCCATCGGCACCGCCTACGTCGTCTGGACGGGTATCGGCGCGGTCGGAACGCTGTTGATGGGAATTTTCTTTTTCGGCGACTCGGCCGGATTCTGGCGGCTGTTCTCCGCGGCGCTGATCGTCCTCGGAGTGATCGGCATGAAACTTTCCTCGTAGGTTCCCGTCCGCCTTACTCGGATTTCAACGTAATTACCGTAATCGACGGATACGTTCCGATACGCATCGGGTACATCACATACCCTATTCCGTCGTTGACGAAAAGGTATTTCCCGTCCTCTTCGTACAGACCGCTCCATCGATCGTACATCCATTCGGCAGGCGACCACGCCCATCCGCCAAGCCGGATTTTGAGCTGCATCGCATGTACATGCCCCGACAGGGTCAGATCGGCCCGTCCGGTAGCCAGCGCTTCGTCCCACACCTCCGGCGTATGGGCGATCAGCAGATTGAACAGGCTGTCGGGCACTCCCCGGTAGGCTGCGTCGAAATCGCAGCGTGCGAAATCGACGTTCTGCCGTCCGTTCAGTTTTTTCCCGATCGGGAAATTCACCCCCGTCACCGAGATGCTGTCGCTGCCGCGCCGGACGTACCGAGACTCGTTATCCAACAGGTTCCATCCCATCGCCCGCTGCCGGACGGCCAATTCGTCGAAACTCTGCCGCGGAGTCAGGTCGCTGTCCCGGTTCAGGTAGATCCCCAGATCGTGATTGCCATACACCGAATAGACCCCGTCTTTCGCACGGATTCCGGACAATACGGACATCACCGAATCGGTCAGCTCGCGGGCGTCTATATTGACCAGGTCGCCCGCATTGACAACCAGATCGGGATGCTGTTCGTTGATCTTCCGCACCATTCGCCGGATAAAGCGGCGGTTCCCAGGTTCGTTGCCGGCGTGCAGGTCGGTAAACAGTACTATCTTATAACCGTCGAAAGCGGCCGGAATCTTATCCGAACGGACGATCAGGTCTTCCTCCACGATCCGCGACCGGCCGACCGTCGCACCCCATATCATCACGAGCAGGGTCAGCGCACCGGCCGCCAGACCGATCCTCGAAAACAACCGCACCTTTTTTCTTCGTACCCAACCGGCAGGATAATCCAGCAGCGAAACCAACATGTAGACCGACTTCGGCCCGACGCTCATAAAGAACAGGCAGATCACCCACAGGATAACGTGCATGTAACTTTCCGCCCCCGCCTCAGAGCAGCGGCGGTAAAAAAGCAGCGCGGCGACGATCCCCGCATCGAGCAACAGGAAGTGCGCCAGATAGAGTCTCCGCAGCCACCGCTTGTCCGGCAACCGCCGACGAACCCGGCGCAGGATCAGCAGATCCAGCGTCACGGACACAACAGACAGTACAACAATCAAGTACAGTATCATTCCTTATTTACGTTTCACGACGATCGCATTGCAGACGGGACGTTCCGAGCGAAAAAAGAGCATCCGGTCGGAAGGAGCGTTGACGATCCCCTGCCCCTTCGTCCACAAGGTCGAAGATCCTCCCCCGTCGAGGTTTATCGCATCCGCCGCTCCCATCAGGCGGGCCGCATAAGCCAATTCGCACAGGGCCATCCCCGCCGCGCGGCTCTGCCGTCCGTCCACGACCATCAGCAGGACGGTTCCGTCGGCTTTCGTCCCGACGCAGGATCGCGGATGGCGGGGAGCCGTCGAATCCCACGGAATCAACGACCGGCCGCCGCGCAGCAGCATCGGGCCGGTTACCATCACATCGGGATACCGATCCCGATGCGGAGCGTCCGCCTGCTCCATCGCCAGACTCCAATCGATCAACCGCAGTACTCCCGCAGTATCGACCGCCACGGCGACGCCGGTTTCGGCCCCTATCTGGGCGGGCCGATATCCTCCTGTTTTTATGAAACCCATGGCTACGGCCTGTTTCGTACGGGTTTTAAAAAAGCCCCCGTTGATCGCCGCTACCGCGCCGGACTGCTTCCCGATGCGGGAAGTCTTCGTTCGAAGCGAATCCTGAATCACGGCCAAACGGTATTTTTCCGGGGCGATCTCGATGCACGAAATCTGCTGATCGGAATCGAAAAGACGGATCGACAACTTACGGACAGTCATCCCGTCCGCATCGTAAACCGTCCGCCACGAAGCATTTGCCAAAGCCGCGGAATCGGCCGGACTCTGCGCGGAAACGCCGCCCGAAAAGCAGAGCAGTAACAGCACGATCCGTATAAGCGATTTCAATCTCATAATAAACAATTTTCGAACGGCGCAAGTCCGCTATTTCGTATACAGGCGGTTCAGATTTTCCTGCACCCGCTCGTCGAACAGGTAGTCGTCGTACTCCATGTACTTGTCGATCATTCCGTTCGGCGTGATCTCGATGATCCGGTTAGCCACCGTATTGATGAACTCGTGGTCGTGCGAAGTCATCAGCACGACGCCCTTGAAGGCGACCAACGCATTGTTGAACGCCTGGATCGATTCCAGGTCGAGGTGGTTGGTCGGCGAGTCGAGCAACAGCGTATTGGCCTGGCGGATCATCATCCGGGCGATCATGCACCGCATTTTCTCCCCTCCGGACAGCACGTTGACCTGCTTGTAAATCTCGTCGCCGCTGAACAGCATCTTGCCCAGATACCCGCGCAGGTACAGTTCGCTGGTATCTTGCGAAAACTGGGCCAACCAGTCCACGATGGTCAGCTGATTGTCGAAAAACGGCGCATTGTTCAACGGCAAATAGGCCGGATTGATCGTTACGCCCCACTCGACCATACCGCTGTCGGGCTTATCGTCGCCGGCGACGATCTCGAACAGCGCGGTAATCGCGCGCGGCTCGCGCGACAGGAACGCCACCTTGTCTCCCTTTTCGATCGTGAACGATACGTTTCGGAACAACGTCTCGCCGCCGACCGTCTTGCTGAGGCCGTCTACCGCCAGAATTTTGGTTCCCGGCTCGCGCTCGGGCTGGAAAATGATCCCCGGATATTTGCGCATCGAAGGCTTGATCTCCTCGATATTGAGTTTTTCGAGCATTTTTTTGCGGCTGGTCGTCTGCTTCGATTTGGCCACGTTGGCGCTGAACCGCTGGATAAATTCCTGCAACTCCTTTTTCTTCTCCTCGGCCTTTTTGTTCTGGTTGGCCTGCTGACGGGCGGCCAACTGACTCGATTCGTACCAGAAACTGTAATTTCCGGAGAACAGGTTGATGTCGCTGTAATCGATATCGACGATGTGCGTACTGACCGAATCGAGGAAATGGCGGTCGTGCGAAACGACCAACACCGTATTCTCATAATTCGCCAAGTAGTTTTCGAGCCACATGATCGTGTTGACGTCCAGGTCGTTCGTCGGCTCGTCGAGCAGCAGGTTGTCCGGCTTGCCGAACAGGGCCTGCGCCAACAGCACGCGCACCTTCTCTTTGGCGTTCAGCCGTCCCATCAGTTCGTAATGCAGATTTTCCTTGATCCCCAGCCCGCTCAACAGGTTGGCAGCGTCGCTTTCGGCGTTCCAGCCGTCCATCTCGGCGAATTTCTCCTCCAGTTCGCCGACTTTGATTCCGTCCTCTTCCGAGAAATCGGGTTTCGCATATAGGGCATTTTTCTCCTGCATCAGCGACCACAGCGGCTGGTGTCCCATCAGCACGGTATCCAGCACCGTACACTCGTCGAATTCGAAGTGATCCTGCTTCAGCACCGACAGCCGTTCGTGCGGCCCGAATGCGACCGACCCGCGCGTCGGCGTCACATCGCCGCTGAGCACTTTCAGAAAAGTCGATTTGCCGGCGCCGTTCGCACCGATCACCCCATAGCAGTTTCCGGGTGTGAATTTCAGGTTGATATCTTTGAAAAGAACTCGTTTCCCGTATTGTACTTCCAAGTTTGAAACCGTAATCATGCGTCTGTTCCGTTTTATTTTACGCCCCAAAGGTACGATTTACCGGGCGTTATTCCAACCCGGAAAACGATCCCGAGGCACTTATTCAAAACTTTCCGCAGGAAATCCGTTAAAAGAAAATTTATTTTATTAATTTTAACGAGGCTAAAATCCTAACTTACCTACCATGAAAAAATTTTCACTTTTTTGCAGCGCCGCGCTGCTGCTACTGCTTTCGACGACCGTCTCGGCGCAGCGGCCCGACGCCCGGACGTCGGTCTCCGACCTGTACGGCTTAAAAATCGAATCGGGCGACTCGCTGGTATTCTGCCGGACGATCCCGTTCCTGGCCGCCCCCGTTTCCAAACGGGAAAATACCGTCCGGGTCCGCAACGGCGCCGACGAAACCATCCCGGTGGGATCGCCGGCTCGCACGTTGTATCTGCTCGGCATGATCAACGACGGCTGGGACAGCGGGCTGGCTCACTGGGGCGAGCATTTCGAACTGCGAGAAACCCGCGAAGACCAGGTGCAGATCGGCACTTCCATCGGCGAAATCGAGATCCGCTACGCCGACGGCTCCTCCGACCGTATCCCGATGATCGTCGGCAGTACGATCTGGTTTTTCAACCAATGGAAAAATCCGTCGCACAACGCAGGACGGGTGATCCGCGAACCATTCGCCTCGCGCCCCGAATACATGCAGGTGCTGCGCGATGCGCTGCAAGTGCGCGAAACCGGCGAATACATGGAAGCCGGCGACAGTTACCGCGCCTATTACCTGCCGGTTACGCCGCGCGAACTGCCGATCGAATCGATCGTCGTTCACAACAACACCGAAAAACGGGGGGAGATCCTGATTTCGGGAATCACGCTGCAACTGCCCCGGGGCGCGAAACCGACCGAACGGCTGACCGCATTCGGTAAACGTACCGTTATGAAAGGCGACCTGCAACCCGCTTTCGCGACCGACGACATTCCCGACTTCGGACCGAAACTCGAAGCCCTGTCGGACATCCTTTATACCAGTCTCGACGACCTGCCGAAAAAGGTCGAACGAATCGACTTCCCGCAGGGATTCAAGGGAACGGGCATCCGCTTCCTTTCCGATTCGGTCGAAGGGGACATGCTGTCGAACATCTGGGTGGCTAACCTGACCAACATCGACGAAAAATTCGACCCGGCGACCGGATGCTTTTATGAAACAGGAGTCGGATCGCCGTTCTACGGCGGCTACCAGGGAATCGGAACCTGGGAGCCGATCGGCATCTACCGCGAGCCCTACTCCCGTACCTCGGATCACTACGTGCGGCAGGCGCTGCGCTGCATCGACAACCCGCAACGGCTTACCAGCTACGTGGACTACTGCGACAAATGGCTCTATTTCTACCGGGCCGACCGCGATCCGCAGAACGGACCGGACAACGGGCCGATCGACGTCTCCAAATATCCGAAAGACGCGCCCCCGCACTGGGCGTTCGTGATGAACGGCCCCGCCGCAATCCCTTACGAGATCAACGAAATTCCGGGAGACGAAGAGATGGAAGGACACTCCTCGACGATCGTCAGCCGCTGGTTCGCCTGGAAGCAGCTCGGTAAGCCGACCGGAGAGTGGCTCACCGAAACGCGCGACAGCGTCTACCGCAAAAGCCGTTGGCAATCGACCAAAGACGCCACCGACTTTATCTGCTGGCTGCTCGACTATACCGGCCGCGACGTTGTGTACAGCGAGGGCGAATTCACCGGATGGGCGGCGAAATTCAGCAAGATCAGCCAGATCCCGAAAAACATGGATACCGAAACCGACCCGCGGAAAATCCGGGATAATTACGCCAACTGCGATATGTACGAAGTGTACGCCAGCTATACGTCGATGACGGCGCTGCTGTGCTCGGCCGAAATGGCCGAAGCGATGGGCGACACGGCGCTGGCAGAAAAATACAGGGCCTATGCGGAGCGCATCCGCGGCGGAATGCTGCGAATGCTGGCCGTCGGGCCGGATCACGACCGGATGTGGCGCGTAGCCCGCAACTCCGTGCTGCCGAGCCTGCAGGACTGCCTAGTACAGGCCTGGTTCTCGCTCTATCGCGAAGGGCTCGACCCGCAGCGGATGGACGAAGACCTAACGCCGATCACGCGTCACACGCTCAGACGCCAACTGAACCAACGCTACGGCGATACCCCGGTGCTCGGCATGGGATACGGTATCGGGTGGTTGACCCACTCGGCGCTGGTGCTCGACCAAATGGACAATGCCGGACGGCTGCTGGTCAGCATCGCCCGCTACACGTACGACAAAAACATGAATTACGCAGACAGCACGCGCGGGATCGACTGGCGAAAATGGATGTGGATCATCCCCGAAGGGGCGAACATCATGCCCGACGGCCGTTGGTACCGCATCTGCGACCTGAGCAACGGAGCCAATCAGGGACCGGCCATGAACGCGCTGGAAATCTGTGCCGGCGTGGACGACTCGCGCGACGACCGGGTACGGCTGCTGCCGCGTATCCCCGACCCGCTGAACGGACTGGAAGTAACCGGAGCCCGCGTGATGACCCGCAGCGGCGACCGACTGGAGAGCGCCACGATCGACTACGCCTACCGGCGCGGCCAACGTTTCACGCTGCGGTGCGACAAACCGGTGCCGGCGCTGGACATCCGCTTCGGCCCCTATACCGGGCAGGCTGAGGCCGACCGGATCGCCGAAGCGGTACGCGCAAAAGGCGGGGCCGACGTGCGGGTCGAACGCTCGGGCAGCTTTCACGGGCAGCCGGCCTACTGGGTCTGGATCGAAAATATAACCGGAACACAAAATTACGAAGTCGAAACGCCGGGTTTGTAATTCAGATTTTCCACTACAATGCCGGCGCTCATGATGGGCACCGGTATTTTTTCAATACGATAATCGCGCAGGACTGTCAGTTATCCGTCAAAAAACATTTGATATAAGCAATAAACATAATACTTTATAATTAATTAGGACAGCGGATAATAATTGGGAAAATCATCCTACACGGACATGCAAAGATCCGGTAACGATTGTAAACGAAAGAGAAGCAGAACTTATGCGCAGCACAGGACAAACGCTTTTGCGAAAAACAATCTTTTTAGATTAAAAATCGTTTATGACAAAAAAATTATTCGGAATTACATTTCTGATATTCCTTTTTGGGGGTTGTTCGAATATCTCAAAAGAGGGAATCAAAGAAGATGGCCGCCCCGTCTCTGAAATGAAAATCTATCGAGATTCGTTTCGAACTATCGACGTGAAGGAAATTGACGGGAGTTCAGCATTTAACGTAGAAGAAATTTTCGACTCCGTTTCATTTATAAGACTCAGTAGCGATGCAGAAGCGACGATAGGAGCAATTGATCAGATTATCTTTCTGGACAGCGTATTGATATTACGGGACGGATACACCTCCAAATCGGTAAAGATGTTCTCCAAATCGGGACAGTTCGTGCGCTCTATTGGGAGTCACGGAAGAGGGCCGGGCGAATACATAGAACCGACGTTTATGGAACTTTACGGTAATAAGATAGCCATATACGATCAATTTATGCGTCGCATACAGTTTTATAATCTCGAGGGAAAGTTTCTCAAATCGGTCAAATTTCCTTTTTATAGCATGAAGTTCCATATTTTCAACGACAATCAATATCTTTTCAACTCGATAAGCTGCGATAACGACGAATTTAGATCGATCGTCAATTATTCTGTTTTCGAGACCGATTCTACCGGAACATTTACTTCCCGCGGATTTTACAGAAAAAAGAATACCTATCAAAGCCTGGTGAACAGACACAATTTTTTCCCGAAAAACAATATCGTTTATTACCGCCCGGTCTACAACGATACGATTTATTCGATTCACGAGAACGGAAGTATCCGGGTCGAGTTCGCCGTGAATTTCGGAGATCGTACCGTACCGGAAAAATACCGGAACGGAAAACGGAAAAGAGATTTGAGAAAAGCGCAGGACGGTACCAAATTTCTATTCATGAACGGCGATTTTTACCTGACAAAAGATTATCTTCACTTCAGTTATTCCAGAGCGCATCGTAAATTCGATTGTATTTATTCCCTTTCGACGGGAAAATTGATATCCTTCGGTAAAAGATACGGTTTTTTTCCGCTGTTTTTTGCCAATATAATCGGGTCGACCGAAGACGCATTTATCGGGTATATGTTTCCGATCATGGTTACCAATGACGTGGCGGGCTGGAAAAGTCTTCCTTACGATTCACTCGTAAAACAATTCGGCCGGGCAAGAACGGATTTGGGCTTATCCATGCAGAAAGAAGACAATCCGATTATTACATTCTTTTATCCGAAACAATTCTAATCTGTAATCGGTACCGTCCATGAAAATCAATAAAGTCTCTGCTTTATTTCTATTGCTATTTTCCGTAAGTTCATGTCAATACGTAAAATACCAGATCCAGGCAAAGAAAATGATCGACTCGCAAATCGTCATTCCAACCGGCTTATCACCGACAAGCAATCGCCCCGACTACGAGGTCTCGCAATGTTTCGACGATACGATTTATAAAATGGTCGTATACTTCTCGAAAAAAGAGTGCACGATTTGCAAGATACAGGATATGCTTCAGTGGCGTGAAATCGTTTCGTTTTTTCAACGGCAAAACAATGCGGATATCTTCTTCGTTTTCGATGTTTCGAAATTAGCCCCCGATATGGCGGCTTTAGCGTTAAAAAGAACGACATTCGATTTTCCGGTATGGTTCGATACCCGGGGCGATTTCCAAAAACTGAATCCGCAGATTCCTCCGGACACCCGACTCCACGTTTTTTTAATGGATGGCTCGAACAAGATCATTCTGACGGGCAATCCGTTGTTCGACGGAGACTTGTGGAAATTATATCAGTCGAAAATGAATACGGGAATTTAACTCCCGATTTCCCTACCGGATAAACGAAAAGTTCCCCGGGTCGTACGACCCGGGGAACTTTTCGTTCCGGCAATTTTTACAATCCGGCAGCGGCTTTCCGCCTATTCGAGCGGCGTAAGTTCCACACGGCGGAATTCGATGGGGCCGCCTTCGCTCTGCAAGCCGATATAGCCCTTGTTATTCGACACGCCGGTAATCCGGTTCTGCAACTCGCCGTTGATATAAACCGTCACCGTACTATCGTCGCAGATCACCTCGGCGCTGTTCCACTCCCCGACCGGCTTTTCGTTCGATGCGTTCATTTTGGTCACGATCATCAGCGTCGAATCGGCCCGGTATTCGGCGCAATCGGCTCCGCCCGAATTGATCAGGTCGCCGGCGCGGCCGTTCCACAACTGGCACTCGTAGCAATCGGGCCAGATACCGTCCTGCTGGATGTTGACGAAAATCCCGCTGTTGGTCGCGCTGTCAGGCCAGCGCCACTGGGCGTTCAGTTTATAATTCGAATAAGCTTTGTCGGTACGTACGTATCCGAACGGTCCGGACAGGGCGATCACGCTGTCGCGAACGACGAATTCCTGCTGCGGATTCAACGTCGAATCCTGCATGTAAAGTACCCATCCGGTCAGATCCGTTCCGTTGAAGAGCCGGACGGAATCCGCCTTTTTCTCCGTGCAGGAGAACAATGCAAGCGCAGCGGCGACTGCGACAAACGAGCCTGTTTTTTTCATTTTCATTCATTTTTCAGCTTTGCACGCAAAGCCGGGGTTATCGATTTTTATTCCACTGAAAAACTGCCTTGCAGGCCGTCGTGCCCTCCGGCATCAAACGCACTTCGAAACGGTCGCCGCACTCGCCCTCTTCGTAATAAACCTGCACTTGCTGACCGTAACGCGTCTCATGTATAAAATTGATGTCCAGTCGCTTCATCTGCCCTTCGGTCAAACGCTCCAGCGGCAACGTATCGATCATCCACTGGATATACTTCATCGTATTGGTATGCTGATTGAAGTCGACGTCGCTGTACCGCACCCGGCGGTCGTCGGCCAATTGTCCGTCCACCCGCGCGATTTTCAGCGGTTTGCCGACGGGACACGGTTCGGGAATCAGCGCCCGGTTGTAATCCACGTTTTCGCGCAGATCGAGCGGCAGACGGCTCTGCATGTCGATCATCGCCCAACAGGTCGACGCCGCGGCGATCCGGCGATCGTCGGCATCGTGCACCACAAAATTACGCGTAGTCATCAGCCGGCTGATCTCGCCGACCCACGTCCCGATCGTATAGCGCTCGTACTCTTCCGGAAAGCGGTACACTTCGACCGCCATGCGCGAAAGCACCCAGGTCATATTCTTCCGCTGCAGTTCCCTGACCCCGAACCCGATCTGATCGGCGTCTTCACCGGCGGCGTGCAGGATACAATCGCCCAGCGTAAAAATCGTGGCTTTTTTGGTCAGATCCACCTCTCGCGGCTGCACCTGATAGGAATATCGCGGATACGGGAATTCATTCATCGCACATCGGATCGTTTATCGGATTCATGGATTTTTCCCGACGAAGATACGAATTTGAAGGCGTTTCCAAAAATTTTTACGTATTTTTGTGGAGACGGATACTACCGCCGGATAAAAGCCCGTTTGTTTTGTTGGATATCCCGAATAGGGCTGTCCTGCTGAATAAGGACGATTGATTTTAATTTTTTAAAACCGAAGAAAGATGAAGAAAAAAGTGTTATTCATGGTTTCGCTGTTTGCCGTAGCCCTGTTCACGGTAGCGTTGGCGCAGGCCCCGCAGAGCGAAAAAGCGACCAAAGCGAAAACCGAATGCTGCCAGAAAGCCAAATGCGCAAAGACCTGCGATGTAAAATGCGAGAACGCTTGCGGTGAAAATTGTGAGAAAGCCTGCGGATGTGCAGAAGGCGTCTGCAAAGAAGGATGTCAGGAAAATTGCAAAAAAGAGTGCTGCAAGAAGGAAGCCTGCAAAGAAGGAAACAAAGCTTGCTGCCACAGTAAAAAAGCTTGTCCGGCCAGAAAATAACGAGTTTTTGTTACCGATAAAAAAGGGATGTCTTCTCCGACACCCTTTTTTTTATCGGTCTTCTCCGGCTATTGCAGCGGCACGATCGCCTCTTCGCAATGGGTCAGTTTCTCGATGCCGTTATCGGTTACCAGAAAACTGTTTTCGATGCCGACGGCTCCGACCGACGGAATGACGAACTTCGGTTCGAGCGCGAAAACCATACCCGGAACCAGCGCTTCCTTCGACCGCGGCGCAAGTACGGGCGCTTCGTTGATCTCGATTCCGATCCCATGGCCGATAAATCCGGCCTGCTGGCGGTGTCCCATAAAATAATCGGACAGCCCTGCGTCGGCGGCGATCCGCACGGCCAGGTTGTAAAGATCGGCCGCCGGAACTCCCGGCGCCGCCGTCTGCTCGATCCGCCGTTGAATCTCCAGCGCAGTGTCATGCGCTTTATAAGCCCGATCGGTCAGCTTTCCGACCGAAAAAACACGGGTCATGTCGGTCATATAACCGGTGAAATTCCCGCCCATATCGACCATCACGCTGGTTCCGTCGGTCAACGGAGTACCGTTTCCGCCGACCGGAAGCGAGGCGTCCAGACCGGCCCCGCCGAGCGCGAAATCGTACGGCGACGGCGCATCGGCATTGTCCCCGGCCAGCAGACTCCCCATGAAGATCTCCATGCTCTGCCCGAAAATCCGGAAAATACCGAGCGACCCGAGCCGGCGGCTTTCGCGCTCGATCTCGATCGACAGTTCGGTGTCGGTCATGCCGGGACGGTAAAGCGACGGAATCCGCTCGTAAAGCCGGGCATGCAGCACGCCCGAACGCATGATCCGGCCGATCTCGTAAATGGTCTTGATGCTCCGCACCCCGCGCAGCAACTGCGTTCCGTTGCAAACGACGCGAGGATCGAAGATCTTTTCGTAGCGCCGATACTCGTTGTAGGAAATGGAATCGGTTTCGAAGAACAGCTTCGCGGGCATCGGGATTCCCCGCTGCTGCAAATGGCCAACGATCTCCTCCGGTTTGCGGATATAGATCACGTTACCGCCTTTCAGCCCGACCGGGCGGCGGACGAAAAAAAGCGGATCGCCCTCGGGACGCACATAGGCCGCCCCGCTGAAAATTCTTCCCGATACGTAAAACAGGTTCACATTGGTCGTTATCAGGATCGCGTCGCCCCCTTCCCGTGCCAACGCCTGCTGCAAAGCGTTCCAACGCTTGCGCAGTTCCTGAATCATCTGTTCGTTATACATATAAAGCGATTATTAGCGTGTCGATGGTCTGTCGAAAAACGGATTTTTGGAAGATGCGCTGAGCGGAATGGCGTAGACTGCGTGGCAGTCGGTCAGCAGGCCGATCCGCCGTGCGGCGAATCCTACCGAGAACATCACCCGGCTGTCGACCCGCAGATCGGCGGCCTTGGCCGTCATCGAACCGATCGCGATCCCCAGGTCGGTCATATTGATCGCACAAGGGACGTCCGGATGCTCGTTTTTCGCAACGCAAGTCGGGTAACCGCAATAGCCGCAGTTCAGCGACATCACCGAACTGCGAGAGCCGACCAGAATCACGGCGTCGGCCTGTCGGATGTTCTCCGCATCGCGCAGAAAAAATTTCATCCCGGTCGCGGCCGATGCGTCGCGAACGGCCCCGGCCAGTTCGGCGATCGTTTCCCCTGTAACCGTTACGATCTCGATAATATCGATCCCCTTGCCTTTAGGGGCCGTCCGCCCGGCGATCATGATCTGCCTGGCGATCGCCGCCATCTCTTCGCGGCGGCACTCCCTTTCGTCGATAACCATACTTTTATTGTTTTATGTCATTGCTTACCGGATAATTCCCGTATACGCTCCTCGGTCAGCCGGAAAATACTCCACTGCTCCATCCGAACCGCTCCGAGCGACTCGTAAAACGCAATCGCAGGAGCGTTCCAGTTCAACGCCACCCACTCCATCCGGCGACACTTCCTCCGGGCGGCCAATCCGACCAGGTGCAGGAACAACGTTTTGCCGTACCCCTTTCCCCGGAACTCCCTGTCTACGAAAATATCCTCCAGGTAAAGTCCCCTCTGACCGCGAAACGTGGAAAAATTGTGAAAAAAGAGAGCGAACCCGACCGACCGGCCGGCCACCTCGCCCAGAATCACCTCGGCCTGCCGTTCCCGGAACACCGAACGGCGCAACGCCTCTTCGGACGTATCGACTTCGTGTTCGAGCTTCTCGTACTCCGCCATCTTACGGATAAACCGGTAGACGACCGGAGCATCCTCTTCCGTGGCGAAACGAACGGTCATCGGTTCATTCATCGTATGCATCGTTTTTTGGTTTCGTTCCTCCTCCCTTTTCCGCGGTATAAACCCCTCCCAGGATCAATACCGCTCCTGCCAGCGCCACGACCGTCACTGTTTCATGCAGAACGAGCGCCGAACTGGCAAGCGCGACCAAAGGTACGAAATAAATGTAATTATTGGTACGCACCGTACCGAGACGTTTGACGGCCATGTTCCAGATTACGAAGCAGAACAACGAAGCGACCAGCCCCAGGAACAGCAGGTTTCCCCACACCGCGGGTCGCAGCAACAGTTCCGCATCGAGTCGCAGCGGCGTGAAAAAAAACACCGGCAACAAAGTCGCCAGACCGTAAAAAAACACTTTGCGGGTAATTTCCAACGTCGTATAACGCCGGTCTATCTTTTTCAATACGATGTTGTAAAACGCCCACATCAACGCGGCCGTCAGCGTCAGCAGGTCGCCCCACGGGCAAATCTGCAAGATAAAATTGCCATTGTAAACCACCAGCGCCACTCCGGCCAACGCCACCAACATCCCCAGCACGACCGGCCGGCCGAACGGTTCCGTCCGCCGGAAGAACAGACGGGACAACAGAACGGTCATGATCGGGGAAGTCGTCAGCAACAACGCAACATTCGACACCAGCGTGATCTGTAGCGCCATGTTCTCGGTCAGAAAATACATCGATCCGCCAGTAATCCCCGCCGCGGCGAACATCAGTTCGTCTTTGAACCGCACCGGGCGTTCGTTTCGCGGACAGACCGTCCTCAAAACCGCGTAAGCGATCAGAAAGCGCAGGAACATGATCGCAGCGGGAGACAATCCTTCGGTCAACAACACCTTCGTCGAAACGAATGTCGTACCCCAGATCACGACCGCCGCGATGGCCAGCCCATGATAAAATCCCGCGCCGCGTTCCCGCATACTCCTTCCGGATTGATTTTGCGGGACAAAAGTACCAAAAAATCCGATGCGTTTTTAGAATCGGATTAAATTTCACCGTTCCGCAACCGCTCCCGCCGATCGTTCGGCGGCGACCGCCGGCGTCAGTCGAAGAAAATCCCGCTGAGCGAAGCGTTCGTCCCGCGCACCTGATCGACCCGCAACCGCACCGGACGGTCGAGTTGCAGGATCACATAACGCCCCTCGCCGTAATTTTCCACGAACCGAACGGGCATCAGCAACCGCTTGTCTTTCAAATCGAAAACCTCGATAGCCGAGCGCCTCCCTTCTCGTTCCCAATCGACGAAATAGAGCGCCACTCGGTAAGGGCAATTCCGGTTGTTATATAAGTCGAACGTCATCGTCTGATTGCACGGAAGCGGATCGAGCGTCACGGCGGCCCCGAGCCGGCGGAACGGATCGCCGCTGCGGTCGGACGCCAGCGCCCGCGGATCGTCGGTCTCCGACGCGATCAGGCGGGCGCCGGTCTTGGCGGATACGACCGAATCGGTAAAATCGGGCAGGTCGACGCGATCGTTCCCCGCCCCGTCGTAACTGCACAGGATATACCCCCGGCTACCGTACTTTCCCTTCCAGTCGCCGCGCGTCAGCGAATCTTGTACGACGAGTTGCGAGCAGGCGTACGAAAACGCTTCCTGCGGAACAGGCTGCAACGCGCCGTCGTATTCGACCCGCAGCCGGTAATCCCCGGCGACTATCCCTTCGTAATAGACGAAATCATCGTCCTGACGCGCGGCAGGCGGCATCTCTTTCCCATCGAACGAGACCCGCCGGACGACGCGGCCCGTTTTCGGAATACCGACGGCTGCGACCGTCCCGTCGGGAACCGTAATACGCCCCTTACCGGTCTTTATATCGAAAGCCACTCGGATCGTTCCGTGCAGCGTCGGGACGCAGCCTTCGACCGAAGCGACCCGCTCCGACAAATGCGGGGCGATCAAAAATCGCCCGAATCCCGGCAGAACCGGTTTCACACCGAGGATCTCTTCGGTCAACCACTTGGTCACTCCGGCGCTCCACGGATGCGTGAAACTCGTGTAACCGCACTGATTATTGACCGGAGCGCCGTTCGGGGCGAGCGCATCGTTCCACGACAGTCGATAAACCTCGAAAAAAGTCGTTCCGCCGTAACGCAACTGTCCTCCCCAGCAATCGTCGATCGTAGTCAACGCTTCGGGATAACGTCCCATCCGCGCCATAGCCTGGATCACGAAATACTGATTGAACGGCGAATACGACAACCGCTGCTGACGATCCGTAAAAGCCGTCCGCCACAATCCCTGTCGTTCGCCGGAGTTCGTAAAACCGGCATTCACGGCGTCCGAAGCCGCAAAAATACCGAACGAGTCGTACCAACCGCCCGCATCGCGCAACTCCCGGCTCTTTTCGTCGACATAAGCGCGGTACTTCGCCGCCAGGTCGGAACGGCCGCAGGCATCCATCGCCGCGGCGAACTCGTTCCATGCCCGGATCGACAACATCTTATAAGTATTCTGCGATTCGTCGCAATTCGGGTTCTCGAACCCGGCGCCGAGCCGTTCGTCCCAACCGTGAAACTGCAGGTCGGGATTCGTCCCGTAGTGGGCATAAGCGACATCCAGCTTTTTGCAGGCGTTGTCGGTCAGGCTGTCGAGCGTCTGCCTGTCGCCCGTATAATTATAGTAATCGATCAGGCTCAACACCCAGTAAAGCGAATAACCGGCGATGCCGTTGAACTGCGTCGAGGTATAATACAAGTTCTGTTTCACGAAGTCGTAATTGCCGAACGCCACCATCGAAGCGGCCTGCGACGGATGGGCGTCGCCGGTCCACGAATGACGGTCGCTGCGCTCCATCAGGATCGCCCCGAAATACTCTTTCAGCAGGTTCAGCTTGACGGTATAGGCGCCCGTGTACCAGATCCGGGTCAGCGTCGGATCGCTACAACGGAAACTGCCTTCGTAATTGGCAGGCTTGGTCTGGCAAACCAATCGGACGGCGGAAATCGTGGCCGGGCGGCGGAGCGACCGGACGTGAATCCAACCGTAGCGCACCCCTTCGTAAAGTTCCGTATTCAGTTCCAGCCGGTAAGTATTGCCGTAACGCACCGGCACGGCCGTCTTGTGCGGATGCTGCGCGCCGGCATTCAATACGGCCGGTTCGGTATATTCGCTGATGCTCATTTCGATCTCCCCGTCCAGGTCGTCCGAATCGAACTCCAGCCAGCCGGCGCTGACCCGGCCGAAGTCGAACATCAGGTCGCACGGGCCGTCGACCCGGATCGTCGCCGTCTTTTTCCCGATCCGTTTCACGTTCTCCGGCCGGTCGATCCCGACCGAAACGGGAGTGAGCAGATAGGATTCGAGACCGTCGGAAGCACGGGGGTTCGTCCAGCGGTAAGCAACCAGCGGATCGGGCGACTCAGGCACCGGTTTCCCGGACAAAACGCCGCTCACGGGCGGATACAGGCCGGTTATCTTTTGTTCGGTGGAAAACGGGACATTCCGGCCCGCGACGGTCGAGGCGAAAAATATCGCCGTGAAAATAAAAAAAGCGGATAATCTCATGATCGGGTTAATTTTTTAGGCATACGATACAAATATAAGAATCAACGGGTAATTCGCAAAACGCATCCCGAAACCCGCGGCGCAGGGGGCTCCGAATCCGAACGGGCGGCCCCGCTTGGTATAATTCTTGCCTTATTCGGGGATATCGCGGGGAAACTTCGTCCGCGGAACGGCAGAGACGTTCTCTGAAAACAACGTTATCAATCCGATTAAAAATTCACTTTCCAACATTTTATAAAATACTAAATTTTAACGTTATGAACAATTCGAACAAACAACGGGCCGACATCGAAACTCCGGTCTACGGCTCCCAGAAAATGAGAACGTCAGCTCCTACGGAAAAGATTCCGATGCAACCCACCGCTCCTGAAATCGCCTACCAGATGGTGAAGGACGAAACGTTCCCGCAGACGCAGCCGCGACTGAACCTCGCCACATTCGTAACGACCTACATGGACGATTACGCCACCAAGTTGATGAACGAATCGATCGACGTGAACTACATCGACGAAACGGAATATCCGCGCGTAGCCGTCATGGCCGCCCGTTGCGTCAACATCATGGCCAACCTGTGGAATTCGCCCGAACAGGCGCAGTGGAAAGCCGGCGCGCTGGCGATCGGCTCGTCCGAAGCCTGTATGCTGGGCGGCGTAGCCGCATGGCTGCGCTGGCGTGCGAAACGCAAAGCGCAGGGCAAACCGTACGACAAACCGAACTTCGTCATTTCGACCGGTTTCCAGGTCGTATGGGAAAAATTCGGTCAGTTGTGGCAAATCGAAATGCGTACCGTGCCCCTGAGCCTGGAAAAAACGACGCTCGATCCGAAAGACGCGCTGGCCATGTGCGATGAAAATACGATCTGCATAGTTCCCATCCAGGGCGTGACCTGGACCGGCCTGAACGACGACGTCGAAGCGCTGGACAAAGCCCTGGACGAATACAACGCCAAAACCGGATACGATATTCCGATCCACGTGGACGCCGCCACCGGCGGTTACATCCTACCGTTCCTCGAACCCGAGAAAAAATGGGACTTCCGCCTGAAATGGGTGCTGTCGATCAGTACCTCAGGACATAAGTTCGGTCTGGTTTATCCGGGCCTGGGCTGGGTCGTATGGAAAGACAAAAAATACCTGCCCGACGAAATGGCATTCAGCGTGAACTACCTGGGAGCCAACATCACGCAGGTCGGCCTGAACTTCTCGCGCCCGGCGGCACAGATCCTCGGACAATACTATCAGTTCATCCGTCTGGGTTTCGAAGGCTACAAAGAGGTACAGACCAACAGCATGGAGATCGCCCGCTATGCACACGAGCAAATCGGCAAGATGAAACCGTTCATCAATTACAGCAACGACGTGGTGAACCCGCTGTTCATCTGGTACATGAAACCGGAATATGCGAAAACGGCCAAATGGACGCTCTACGACCTGCAGGCGGCCCTGCAGCAGAGCGGCTGGATGGTTCCGGCCTATACCCTGCCCGAAAAGCTGGATAACTACGTGGTCATGCGCATCGTCTTCCGCCAGGGTATGAGCCGCGACATGACCGATATGCTGCTGACGGACATGCAGAATGCGATCAACGAGTTCGAAAAGCTGGAATACCCGACGCAGACGCGCATCGCGCAGGACAAAAATCAGAAAGTAGTCGGTAAAGTCTTCACGCACACGCACGTCAAAACGGCGAAGAAATAGCTTACTCTTATGCAAACGGCTGGTTATCCGCAACATGAATATATAGCGGATAACCGCCGGTTGTTAATGACACCACAGTTAACAAGCAATTTAATCGTATGATCGTATGGCAACAACAAAAAGTACAGGGTTCAAATTGAGTGTAATGACACTTGCAATTATGAACATTACGGCCGTCGTAAGTCTCCGGGGACTCCCTTCGGAAGCGGTTTACGGGCCATCTTCAGCATTTTATTACCTGTTCGCGGCGATCGTTTTCCTGATCCCGACCGCGCTGGTCGCAGCCGAGCTGGCGGCGATGTTCGCCGACAAACAGGGCGGTGTGTTCCGCTGGGTCGGCGAAGCGATGGGCGCCCGCACGGGTTTCCTGGCCATCTGGCTGCAATGGATCGAAAGTACGATCTGGTATCCGACCGTGCTGACCTTCGGAGCCGTCTCGATCGCCTTTATCGGCATGGACCCGCATCACGACATGATGCTGGCGTCGAACAAAGTTTTCACACTGATCGTCGTACTGGTTATCTACTGGGCCGCCACGGCCATCGCCCTGAAAGGGCTGACGTGGGTCGGCAAGATTTCGAAAATCGGCGGTATGATCGGGACGATTATCCCGGCCGGCCTGCTGATCGTCCTCGGGATCATCTACCTCAGTACCGGCGGACATAATAACATGGACATGAGCCAGGGATTCTTCCCCGACCTGACCAAATTCGACAACCTGGTGCTGGCTTCGGGTATCTTCCTGTTTTACGCCGGTATGGAGATGATGGGTATTCATGTGATGGACGTGAAAAATCCGAGCAAGAACTACCCCAAGGCTATCTTCATCGGGTCGCTGATTACGGTGCTGATCTTCGTACTGGGTACCTTCTCGCTGGGCTTTATCATCCCGGCCAAAGACATCAACCTGACGCAGAGTCTGCTGATCGGATTCGACAACTATTTCCATTACCTGCATATGAGCTGGGCTTCCCCGATCATCGCCATCGCGCTGATGTTCGGCGTACTGGCCGGCGTGCTGACATGGGTCGCCGGCCCGTCGAAGGGTATCTTCACGGTAGGAAAGGCCGGGTATCTGCCGCCGTTCTTCCAAAAGGCCAACAAATCCGGCGTACAGCGCAACATCCTGCTCATCCAAGGATGCGTCGTTACGGTACTGAGCTTGCTGTTCGTGGTCATGCCCTCCGTGCAGTCTTTCTATCAAATCCTGTCGCAGTTGACCGTGTTGCTGTATCTGATCATGTACCTGCTGATGTTCAGCTCGGCCATCGTACTGCGTTACAAAATGCCGAAACAGCAACGCCCGTTCCGGATCGGAAAAGGCAACGGCCTGATCTGGTTCATCGCCGGACTCGGCTTCTGCGGCGCCCTGCTGGCCTTCATTCTCAGCTTTATCCCGCCCAGCCAGATTTCGACGGGCAGCAACACGGTATGGTTCTCCGTACTGATTATCGGCTGTATCATCGTAGTCGGCGCCCCGTTCATCATCTACGCTTCGCGTAAACCGTCCTGGCAGGATCCCGAAGCGGCCAAAGAATTTCAGCCGTTCTCCTGGGAAAAACAACCGCAGCCGGCTGCCGCAACCGCACAACCGGCCGTAACGCCGACTGCGACGGGAACCGCCGCCGACGCTTCGAACGCAGGCGCGACGACCGGCTCGGCGACGGACCATAACGAACCGACTAAAAATTAAACGACTATGCAAAAATTCGATACGAAACAACTGAACGACGTCGTCAACGAAGCCTACGAAAAAATCAAGGGCGACGACGGCGGCAACAACGCCGACTACATTCCGTTCCTGGCCAAGGTACCTTCGAAACTGTTCGGCATATCGGTCTGCCTCCCCGACGGAGAGATCGTCGAGGCGGGCGACACGGATTACGTATTCGGGATCGAATCGGTCTCGAAAGTGCCTACCGCCATCCTGGCGATGCAGCAATACGGAGCCGACACGATCCTGCAAAAAATCGGGGCCGACGCGACCGGACTGCCGTTCAACTCGATCATGGCGATCCTACTCGAGAACGACCATCCCTCGACCCCGCTGGTCAATGCCGGAGCCATCACGGCGTGCAGCATGGTCAAGCCCGTAGGCAATTCGGACGGCAAATGGAAATCGATCACCGATTTTCTGGCAGGACTCTGCGGCAGTCCGTTGGTACTGCAGGACGAACTCTACAAATCGGAATCGGCGACCAATTTCAACAACCGATCGATCGCCTGGCTGCTGAAAAATTACAATCGGATTTACGACGATCCCGATATGTCGCTGGATATCTACACCCGCCAGTGCTCGATGGGCGTGACCGCACGCCAACTGTCGATCTGCGGCGGCACGATCGCCAACCGCGGCGTCAACCCGGTCACCAAGAAGAAGGTCTTCGACGCCGAGCTGACTTCGAAGATCGTCGCGATGATCGCTTCGGTCGGATTCTACGAACACACCGGCGACTGGATCTTCACCTCCGGCATTCCGGCCAAAACAGGCGTCGGCGGCGGAATCGTCGGCGTGCTGCCCGGAGTGATGGGCATCGCGGCCTTTTCGCCGAAACTCGACGGATCGGGTAACTCGGTACGGGCGCAAAACGCCATCAAGTACATCACCAACAAACTGGGATTAAACCTATTCGGTTAAATCCGGCACTTCAGTCACGAAAAGCGGCTCCGGATTCGGGAATGTTTTCCGCAATGAACATTCTCCTTTCCGGGACCGCTTTTTTCAAACGGCCCCCGGGCTGTCCCTACCCGCACGTTATGACCGACAAGCCGCATACGCACAAAGAACATGTAATCGCACACATGGCGCTGATTTTCGCCAACATTCTGCTGGGGATGAACTTCTCGTTCTTTATCTCCATCATCCGGCGCTACATGCCTTTCGAAACCCTTTTTTTCCTGCGGGTAGTCGTCTCGGCGGTCTGGTTCGTTCCGTGGGCCATTCTTTTCAAACGGTTCCGGATTCCGTTCCGCGACTTCATCTGGATTCTGATCCCGACGGTACTGGTGATTTACGGGCACGAATTCCTGATGCTGTGGGGCGCCAAGTATACCAACCCGGTCGACGCCTCCACGCTGGCCACGATGGCTCCGATCGTAACGCTCAGCGTATCGGCCCTGCTGATGCGCGAAAAGATCCACCGGGCGAAAATCATCGGGATCATCCTGGGCGTTGCCGGAAGCGCCGTACTGATTCTCGGCAACGGCTGGCCGCAACAGAAGAGCGAAGAGATCGGCAACCTGCTGATCCTGATCAGCGTATTCGCCGCCGCGACCAACACGGTCTTCATCAAACCGGAACTGATGAAATTCGGCACGATGACCGTCACCGGATGGTACTACATCATCGGCGTGCTGATCGCCGCGCCGTTTTTCGGCAAAAAGCTGGTCGATTTCGATTTCAGCTCCCTGCCGGCCATCGGGGTCGCCGAGATCGCCTACATTCTGATCCTGGGAACCATGCTGCCGAACTACCTGCTCTACTACGGTACCGAAAAGCTTACCTCGGTGCATACGGGCCTGTACTCTTATCTGCAACCGGTGGCCGCGACCGTACTGGGCATCTACCGCAACCAAGTGACGGTCGGGTACGACAACATCGTCGCCGCCGCGCTGATTTTCGTCGGTATCATCCTGGTGATGATCACCTACGCCCGGTACAAATTCCCGGTGCCGAAAGTCGGAACGCCGCCCGCAGCGCAGCAACCGCGCGGACAGAACGCCGGCAAATAGCGCCATCCCTCGAAATGAGGATACGCCGCCCCTTTTTTAACGCGGTTCAGGTATTGCCGGAACAGGTACGGATCCCGATCTTTGTGTCAGGAATAATAAGAGTTCCAATCCCCATTTTTGTAAGCCAACAAGTAAAGTGGAATGTCTCCGCAAAGTATTTTGCGGAGACGTTTTTTTGGGTAGGCCCGCGAAGCGGATTCCGACAACGCCGCGAACGGTTTCGGTTCTTTTCCGGCCCGGGCATCCGGGATCGGGGCAATCATGACGGACGGGATATTACCGCAGCTTCAAATCGACCAGCACCGGATTATGATCGCTCCACTGCGGCTGCTCGGAATCGTATCCGACGGTCGCCAAGTCGTTCGAATGGAACAGGTAATCGATCCGGAAAACCCCGAGCAGCCCGCGGTACGTAAAAATGATCCCGCGTCCCTTTTCGCAGAAAGCGTCTTTCAGGTCGCCCCGCAACTGCCGGTAAGTATAGGACATCGGCGTGTCGTTGAAATCCCCGCAAACGATCACCCGAGGCGTCCCGTCGTGGATAATCCCGGCGATCGAATCGGCCTGCGCGGCACGCACCCTGAAGTTGCGGCCCAATTTGCGGAGAATGTCTTTCAGCCGCTCGTCTCCGAGCGAGTCCGCGGACAGGCCCGTCCCCGACAGGTATTCGCGGTCGCTCTCGTTGACCTGGGTGCTCTGCATATGGTTGTTATAGACGCGCAACGTATCGCGGTGCATAATCACGTCCGCCCACATCGAGGCGTTGTTCGATTCGGGATAATGTATCCCGCCACGCCGGACGACCGGATACTTGCTGTATATGGCCAGTCCGCGCCCGTTCTGGTCGGGACTGCCCGACGTAAAGAAAAAAGCGCTGTATTTCCACGCTTCCAGCAGCGAATCGAACTTCACGCGAGGATTGATCCGATTCAGTTCGAACTCCTGCATACAGATGATATCCGGCTCGGATTCCCGGATAAACCGGGCGATCTCGGCAACCTGATTTTCGCGTTTCCCGAGCGAATCCCTGCCGAAAAAGCCCTCTACGTTATAGCTCAGCACCCGGAACGACCCCGGCTGCCGCACCTGTTCGTAAGCTTTCCCGAAAGCCGGCCTGAAAAATTTGGATACGTGTCCGAGTCCGATCACGGCGACTGCCGCCAGCCCGACCGCGATCCATTTCCAACGCACCGTCCAATAGAGCATCAACACCAGATTGGCCAGGTAGAGAAAAGGAGCCGCAAGACCGAGATAAGCGAACCACAGCGAATCGTGGGGATCTACCCGAGGAGCCGCATAGGCCAGCATCAGCAGCACGGCCAACGCGACCGAGATCAGGAAAACCACCCCGTCGGCCACTCCGAGCAAGATACCGTGCCGTCTGTGTTCTTTTTGTTTGCCGGACATAGGTTATCGTTTTCGTTTCAGCGGCGCGACTTCGATGTTACGGAACAAGATCGGGCTTCCCTCCCCTTCGAGGGCAATATACCCGCGGTCGTTATTCATACGTGTCAGCTTGTTCTGGAGTACGCCGTTGATGAATATGGTCATGGAGTTTCCGTCGCACACGACTTCGACGTCGTTCCATTCCCCCGCAGGCCTTTCGCTGGCGGGCTGCAACTTCGGAACGGTCGCGGCGCCGATCCTGCGGAATTCGTCGCTCTGCGAATCCCCCGCATCGTTCACGTCGCCGGCATGCCCGGCCCACAACTGGCACTCGTAACACTTCGGCCATAACCGGTCTTCGCCGGGCTGGATATGCATGAAGATTCCGCTGTTGGTAGGCTCGCCTTCCCAACGGTATTGTAGCGTCAGCCGGTAATCCGAATAAGCGCGCGTCGTCCGGATATAACCCAGCGCTCCGCTTACCCGCAGCATCCCGTCTACGACGCCGAACTCTTCAGCCGCATCGAGCGTGGAGTCCCCGACATAACCGACCCACCCTTTCAGGTTCTTTCCGTTAAACGGATGCACGGGAGACCGGGCTTCCGCAACGCCGGCCGCCAGCATAACGGCAGCCATCCAACACAACGTTCGTTTTTTCATTCCGAAATCCTGCGATTCAGTTCGACGTCAATAGTAAATATCTCCTTTCTTTTTCCAGTAACGCAACAGGAAGAAACCCCACAGCATACCGCCGACGTGCGCGAAATGAGCGACGCCGCTTTGGGCCCCGGACACGCCGAGAAAAAGTTCGATCAGTCCGTATCCGATCACGAAATATTTGGCTTTGATCGGGATCGGCGGAATCAGCAACATCAACATCGCATTGGGATGCATCATCCCGAATGCCAGCAACACGCCAAACACCGCTCCCGAAGCGCCGATCGTAACCGATCCGATGCGGGCGGCCAACTCATACGGACTCGCCGTCCCTGCGGCGACGGCCGAATGCAGCGAACTTACCTCGATCCAGGTCACGCCCAATTGCAGCAGTCCGGCGCCGATCCCCGTCACCATGTAGTAAAGCAAAAAACGCTTGCTGCCCATCTCGTACTCCAACGTTCGGCCGAACATCCACAAAGCGAACATATTCATGAACAGATGCATGAAATTGGCATGCAGGAACATGCTGGTCACGAGCTGGTAAATCTGAAAATTACCGCTCTCCCAGAAAAACAGCCCCAGCCGCTCGATCAGCCAGTCGCCCATCCGTCCGGGCAGCACGATTTCGGCCAGGAAAAACAGGCCGTTCAGGATAATCAGGTTTTTGACCACCGGAGGGGTCGAATAAGCCGTTTGAAATCTCATCATCGTCTATTTACCAAATCTTCGTCAATAATTATCCCGGACGGATCTTCCGGGTTACGCGTTAAATCTTCCGGCGATCTCTTCGTCCGTTATATAAATCAGCACAGAAGCCCCGTCCGGCGTGTAATTGAACGAACCGCATGCGAACAACTCCCCGAGCAACCGCCCGGCAGCGTCGGCGTCGGCCGCCTCGCCCAGCGAAAGGGCTCCCCTCCGCGCGAGTATCGCCGCCATCCGCTCATGCCGTTTCTCATCGGTGCACGCCCCGGTCTCCCGCAGCTCGGCCAACAGTTCGCGCAACGTACCGGCGATCTGCGCGTCGGGTAGGTCGGCCGGGATACCGAGCACCGACACGCCGTCCCGTTCCGTTCTGAAATCGAAGCCCATCGCTTCGATCTCCCCGCCGCTCTCCGCGATCAACGCCTGCTCCTCACGGGTCAGCGCGACTTGTTCGGGGAAAAGCAATTGCTGGGTTACCGAAGCATTGTTGCCCAGTAGCCCCCGGTAACGTTCGAAAAGCACCCGCTCGAACGCCCTGCGCAGATCGACGACCGCCAATCCTTCGCGCAACCGGACGACGCAATAGCGCTTCCCGAACGGCAATACTCCCGAAAAAGGGCGTTCCGCGTCCAACTCCAGCGTCTGCTGCACCGTTCCCGAATCGCTCCCGTCGATAAATTCCAGTTCGGCGCTGTCGTATTCTTTGAAACGCTGTTCCGGAAAACCCGGTTCCGTCGCATCGTCTTCCCGCACCGGATAAAGGCTCTCCCAATGTTTCGGGGCCCGGTTGTCGGACGCCCGAGAAACATGCGGCGGCGCCGTCTTCTCCTCCCGGAACGGATTGAAGTCCGGATTGATCCCCAGATCGGGAATCCTGAAAGCGGCATCCTCCCGGAATACGGGAATGTCGATCGAACTGTCCATCTCGAAATCCATCATCGGCACGACTCCCAGTCTGCCGAGCGACTCCCGCACAGCGGCGTTGAAAATCTGCCAGACGGCCTGTTCGTCGTCGAACTTGATCTCGGTCTTTTGCGGATGCACATTCACGTCGATCCGCTGCGGATCGATCGTCAGATACAAAAAGTAGGACGGTTGCGTATCGGGAGCGATCAGTTTCTCGTAAGCCTGCAGGATCGCCTTGCGGAAATAGGGCGAACTGAAATAACGGCCGTTGACGAACAGGTACTGCTCCCGGTTCGTTTTTTTGGCGGCCGAAGGACGGCCGACGAATCCTTCGATCCTGACGATCGAAGTGTCGGCGCCTACTTCGAGCAAATTTTTAGCGATATCCTTGCCGCCGATCGCCGAAACGATCCGCTGGCGAAGGTTCGAAGCGGGCAACGTAGCGATCAGCACATCGTTGTCGTACAGTGAAAAAGCCACTTCCGGATTACAGAGGGCCACCCGCAAGAATTCGGAACGGATGTGTCTTCCCTCGACGTTGGCCTCCTTGAGAAACCGGCGCCGGGCCGGCGTATTGTAGAACAGATTTTTTACCAGAAACTGCGTGCCGACGGCCGTCTGCACCGGCTCTTGGGAAACAAACCGCCCTCCGTGAATCACGACCTGCGTGCCGATCTCCCGATCGGCAGTCCGGGTACGGAGTTCGACTTCCGCCACCGAAGCGACCGACGGCAACGCCTCGCCGCGAAAACCGAACGATGCTAGCTGATAAAGGTCTTCGGCACGGCGTATTTTCGATGTCGCATGACGTTCGAAAGCGAGCCGCGCATCGGTCTCGCTCATGCCGCATCCGTCGTCGACCACCTGGATCAGCGAACGCCCGCCGTCCTTGTAGTTCACCGTGATCGTCCTGCTACCGGCGTCGACCGAATTCTCCATCAACTCCTTTACGACAGAAGCGGGGCGGCCTACCACCTCGCCCGCAGCGATCTGGTTGGCAACCCCGTCAGGCAGCACTCTGATCTTATCGTTCTCCATTTATCTTTATATTGTGTCCCGGAAAACCGTCCGAAAGTTTTCCTCATGCACGCTGTCCGGCAACCCCGCGCCCGGCTCTCCGTTAACGGAAGAAACTGCGCATTCGGTCGAAAATATTCATATCCCGGCTCTGTTCCGCCTTTTTGAAATGGTCGTTCTCGGCCAGCTTTTCGAGCAGTTGTTTTTCGGAAGCGTTCACCGAGGCGGGCACATGGATATTCACGACCACCAGCAGGTCGCCGCGTCCGTAACCGTTCACATCCGGAACGCCTTTTCCGCGCAGTCGCAGCACTTTGCCGGCCTGCGTGCCCGGTTCGATTTTAATTTTGGCCTTCGCGTCAACCGTCGGCACCTCCACCGAAGCGCCGAGCGCAGCCTGCGGGAAGGTAATATTCAGATTGTAAATCAAATCGTTCCCGTCGCGAACGAGATCCTTGTCGGGTTCCTCTTCAATCAGCACGAGCAGGTCGCCGTTCACGCCGCCGTGACGCGCGGCATTGCCTTTGCCACTGACCGAAAGCTGCATCCCCTCGCCCACTCCGGCCGGAATTTTGATTTCGATCACCTCCTCGCCGCGAACGACCCCTTCGCCGTGACACTTCGAACACGGCGTGGTAATGATCTTGCCCTCGCCGTGACAGGTCGGACACGGCTGCGAAGTCTGCGTACGGCCGAAAAAGGTGTTGACCACCTGCGTCACATAACCCGAACCGTTACACGTCGTACACGTAGCATACGAATCCTTGTCCTTCGCTCCGGTTCCCCCACACTGATCGCAAGCGATCTGTTTATTGATTTTCAGCTTCTTGGTCGTCCCGTTAACGATCTCTTTGAGGGTCAGTTTCACCTTGATCCGAAGATCCGAACCGCGATTCACCCGGTTGCGCCCGCCGCCGCTGTTAAAGCCGCCGCCGCTGAAACCGCCGCCGAAATGCCCGCCGAAAATATCGCCGAAATTACTGAAGATATCCTCCATCGTAAAGCCGCCGCCGAAGCCGCCCGCACCGCCGCCGCTGCCGCCGAAACCGCCTGCGCCGCTCATTCCCTCATGGCCGAACTGGTCGTACCGCGCCCGCTTGTCGGGGTTGCTCAACACGTCGTAAGCCTCGGCAGCCTCCTTGAATTTCTCCTCGGCGCTTTTGTCCCCCGGATTCTTGTCCGGGTGATACTTCAGCGCCGCCTTCCGGTAAGCCTTCTTGATCTCGTCGGCACTGGCTCCGCGCTGTACTTCGAGCACCTCGTAGTAATCTCTTTTCGCCATAACAGATTATTCTCCTACAACAACTTTAGCAAAACGAACCACTTTATCTTTCAGTTTGTAACCTTTTTGGACTACGTCGATGATCTTTCCCTTCTTCTCGTCGGAAACCGGGAACTTGGCGACCGCTTCGTGCAGGTCGGTATCCAGTTCCTTGCCGATCGCCGTGATCTCCTCGACACCCTTCGCGTGCAAGGTTTCGAGCAATTTCTGATGGATCAGCACGATCCCCTGGCGGATCGAATCGATATCGCTCGATTTCGACATCGCGTCGAGCGCCCGGTCGATATCGTCCATCACGGTCAGCAACGATTTGATCACGTCTTCGCCGCCCGAGGCGATCAGATCCATTTTTTCCCGCAACGTCCGTTTGCGGTAATTGTCGAACTCGGCCACCAGCCGCAGGTATTTGTCCTGCCACTCGCTCTCGGCCGCTGCCATCCGTGCCGATTTGTCATCTTCTTCGGCCGCCCGGTCTGTCACCTTGTCACCCGTCTGCTCCTCGACCATCTCCTGAGCCGCTTCGGCAACCTCTTCACGGTCATCCTTAATAGGCTCTGTATCAATCACTTTTTCTTTCATTTTGTTCTTTGCCATCGTGTATGCTTTTAGGATATGCAAAAAAGCATCGCAAATTATATACCAACGCCCGGTAATAAAACAGATGCAAAGTAAATCAAAATATCGGAACAAAAGAATTTACAGGCTCAACTTATCGCATAAACCTTCGGATCCGTTTCCGTCAAAACATTCATTGACAGTACTGAACAACTCTTGCCGTCCAGGTAAAATGCCATACATGATATCACAAAACAACAAAATACATCGAAAATAATATTATTATGTATTGCATAATACTAATATTTATACATATATTTGCAGAACAAGCATCTTTCAAAACAAACATACCAACCTAAATCTACCGATGATTATGAAAATTTTATCTACTATCGTTCTGCTGCTTACGGCCGTTACCCTGTCGGCTCAACCCGACGCGGCGACTTGTACCGGACAGACCTGTACCGGACAGGGCTCCGCCATCGGATTCACCACCGTCTCGTTCTTTTCCGAAACGGACTCTTCGGCGGTCTATGGAGCCCTGGCCGATAGCATGGGCAGATTCTCCGTGCGGATCCCGCACGGAAACTACCGCATGGAGATTTCACTGCTCGGTTACGAGAAAAAACAGCGGGGCATAACGATCGCGCACGACACCGATCTGGGACGCATCGTGCTGGACCCGTCCGAAATTTCGCTGCAAGGCGTCGAAGTCAGAGCCGATCCGATCGTTCGGGAAGCCGACCGGTTCGTCGTCAACGTGGCCGACATGCCGCAGGCGATCGGTCGCACGGCCGTCGAAATGCTGAAACTATCGCCGGGCGTATGGATCAAGGACGACATCGCGATTTTCGGCAAAAAAGGCGCGAAAGTGATGATCAACAACCGACTGTTGCGCGAAACGGGCGAAGACCTGATCAACTACCTGAACCAGATCCCGGCCGAAGACATCCAGCGCATCGAGATCGTGCCGAACTCCGGGGCCGAATACGACGCCGACATGACCGCCGGCATCATCAAAATCACGCTGAAGCGCAAACGCGACAACGGGATCGACGGAGCGGTCGGCATCTACTATTCGCACGCCTTTTCAAACGCTTCTTCGACGACTTCTCCGTCGTTCAACCTGAACTACCGGAACGACCGGCTGAGCCTCTACGCTTCGATGGGAACCTGGTTCAGCAAACAGATCATACGAATTACCGAATCGTCCGCATTCGGGCAAAACGACGCGTCGATTCGCTCCGAAAGCAGGCTCGACGGGCGCTGGAAATCCGTTTCGCCGCGCATCGGAGCGCTGTACGAATTCAACGACCGGCACAGCGCCGGATTGGAAGTCAGCTACTTCCGCAACCTGCCCGGCGGATTGGAAACCCATAACCGACTTCAAAAACAGGACAAGGCGGATTCGACGCGGATAGCGAGCCATTTTCTGCAAAACCAACAGGAATACGGCCTGGGGATTTCAGCGAACTATATTTTCAAAATGGATACCACCGGTTCGCTGTTCAAACTGTTGCTGGATTACTACCGGCGCGACAACGACGATCCGACCGATTACTTCAGTCGTTATACCGGGTCGCAGGCGTTCGACACCACCTACCGGGGCGACATCCATACGGTCAACGACCTTTATGCGGCCACCGCCGCTTTCGAAATCGCGCTCGGTCCGGTTTCGAAACTCCGTACCGGAGCCAAGTACACGCTGAACCGGATGAACACCGCTATCCTGTACGAATTTCTCCGCGACGATGCCTGGCACCGGATCGACCGGCAGAGCAACCTGAACCGGTATTCGGAAAACATCGGGGCGCTGTACGCCGATTTTTCGACTAAATTCAAAAACGGGATCGGACTGAACGTCGGCCTGCGCGGCGAATATACCTATGCAATCCCAGCGACCAGCAGTACGCTGATTACCGACCGGCAGAATTATTTCGGGCTGTTCCCGTCGGCCAACCTGTCGCTGCCGCTGAACAAAAAAGCGACGCAAATGCTGGCCTTCAACTACAACCGGAAGATCAGCCGCCCGTCGTTCTGGAACCTCAATCCGTACCGTATGCCGCTGTCGGAGTATTCGTTTCTCGAAGGGAACCCGCGCCTGAGGCCGGCCTATCAAAACAGTTATTCGGTCAGTTGGATCATCCGGCACAAATATTCGCTGACCGTCGGATTCGAATCGGTCAACGGAAGTTCTGAACAGGTCGCAACGACCGATCCGGACGACCCGGATATCATCCTGTACCGTTACGAAAACGTCCCGATCGGACGAAATTTCAACCTGAACGTCAATGTTCCGACAAACATTACTCCGTGGTGGATGCTGAATCTGAATCTAACGGCGATGAACTGCTTCAGCAGTCTGGCCGGCCGCCAGAATACGGTACAGGGATACCTGAACAACGCGCTGACGATCCGCAAAGAGTGGACGCTCGACCTGAATCTGAACTACCGGACTCCCCGGTTATGGGGCAACATGCGTATGAGCGGACAGTTCAACGTCGGCGCCGGCCTCCGGCGGTCGCTGCTGAAAAAACGGCTGACCGCATCGCTGACCGTCCACAACCTGATCAATTACAACAAGGAAAACATCCGGATCGTGGAACCGACCTTCGAACGCACCGTCGAACAGCGCCAGAACTGGCGTCAGATCGCCGTATCGCTGCGTTACAATTTCAAAGCGGGTAAAGAAGTCAAGGTCAGAAACGTCGAATCGGGAGCCGCCGAAGAAAAGTCCCGTTTTTAACGAATCCGAACGCCTCGGGAAGCGACCGTCCCGGATTTGGAGCCGCATGAAAATATACTATCTTTGTAATTATAATTAAAACAGGAAAAAACAATGAACTTACTGGGCAATATTATCTGGCTGGTGTTTGGGGGATTGGCGATCGCCGTCGAATACTTCATCGGCGGGCTGGTGCTGTGCCTGACGATCATCGGCATCCCGTTCGGGCTGCAGGCGTTCAAGATGGGACTGCTGGCGTTGTTCCCATTCGGACAGCAGACGGTCGTCACCGAACAAGGCAGCGGATGCCTCAGCACCCTGATGAACATCCTGTGGTTTTTCGTCGGGGGAATCTGGATCGCGCTGTCGCACCTGTTCTGGGGCGTGCTGCTCTGTATCACGATCATCGGTATCCCGTTCGGCCGGCAGCATTTCAAACTGATGAGCTTGTCGTTTACGCCGTTTGGCCGGGATATTGTACGGGCATAATTCTCGAAACCAAAACAAACAGACATGATAATAAAGAACTCCATTTTCATGGCAGTCGCGGCGCTGGCGTTTTGCGGCTGCGGACAGAACGGGACGAAAAAAGCGGGTCAGGCGACCGGAGCGGACAGGGACGGCCATGACTGCATCGGATCGGCCGGCTACCAATGGTCGGAGGCGCGTAAGGATTGCATCCGTCCGTTCGAAGACGGCGTCAAAATGCTCCCGACGACCCAATCCGATACGGGCGCCGTATATGCCGCTTACATCGTATTCAGCGCCGACTCGGCCCAGGCGGAACTGTTCCTGCCCGGCAACGAAAAAACCGAGGTGCTCGACCGGCGCGACCTGCCCGGCGGCGGGCACGCTTGGAACGTCGAGGACGACGACACGAAAAACGTCCGGCAGGCGGATGGACATTGGGTGATCGAACAGCGCGGCAATACGATCTACGTGCAAGACCCCTACCCGATCAACGTCGTTTTCGACGGCACGGACGGCAAAACGAAAAAACTCTACCGGATCGACGTCGTTTTCGAACCGGATCTGGCGCGGGTCACCCTCGACGGGACGGTATTCGACTTGACGCAGTACGTGACCGCCGACGGTTTCGGATACAAGAACGACATGATGGATCTGCGCGGCAAAGGCCGCGAAGCCACGCTCACGATGCGCGACGGACTCATCCTGTCGCTGACCGAACGGAAATAGCTACACATTCCCTATTTAACTCAATACTAATCCAATGATCAATTTCGAATATTACAATCCGGCAAAAATCATCTTCGGCAAAGGCGTCGAGAACGGCGTAGGCCGGGAAGTCGCCAAATACGGGAAACGGGTGCTGCTGCATTACGGCGGCGGGTCGATCAAGCGCAACGGCCTGTACGACCGGGTCGTAACATCGCTCAAAGCCGAAGGGTTGTACGTCGCCGAACTCGGCGGAGTACAGCCCAATCCCCGCCTGTCGCTCGTCCGCAAAGGCGTCGAAATCTGCCGGGAAAACCGGATCGACTTCATCCTTGCGGTAGGCGGCGGCAGCACGATCGATTCGTCGAAGGCCATCGCGGCCGCGATGCGCTGCAAAGACGACATCTGGGACTACTACCTGTACGACGACAAGCCGATCGAGGGAGCGCTGCCCGTAGGCGTCGTGCTGACCATTCCGGCAGCCGGTTCCGAATCGTCCGACAGTTCGGTCATCACCAACGAGGACGGCAACTACAAACGCTACATCGGCGGCGAATGCCTGATCCCGAAATTCGCGTTCATGAATCCCGAAGTGACTTTCACGATGCCGCCGCACCAGATTGCAAACGGCTGCTCGGACATTGTCGCCCACTTAATGGAGCGTTATTTCACGCGGGTAAAACACGTCGATTTCACCGACCGCCTGATCGAGGGAGCCATCCGCACCATTCTCTACCACGGCCCGATGGCCCTCGAAAATCCGACCGATTACGACGTCCGCGCCGAGATCATGTGGACGGGCACCGTCGCGCACAACAACCTGCTGAACACGGGACGCATCGGCGACTGGGCCAGCCACGACATCGAGCACGAACTGAGCGCGCAGTACGACATCGCGCACGGGGCGGGCCTGTCGATCGTATTCCCGGCGTGGATGAAATACGTTTACAAAACGGACATCGACAAGTTCGTTCAATTCGCCGTGCGCGTATTCGACGTTTCGCTGGCTTTCGACGATCCCGAAAAGATTGTTTTCGAAATGATCGCCCGTCTCGAAAGCTGGTACCGGAAAATGGGCCTGCCCACCCGGTTGAGCGACGTGGGGATCGGCGAAGAGCACCTGCGCGAAATGGCCGAAAAATGCCTCGCCGAACGCGACGGACGCAACGGGCTGGGAAATTTCCGGGCCCTGCACGTCGAAGACATTTACCGGATTTACCAACTGGCGCTGTAACCGGAAATTTCAGAAGCATTATCTTGAACGGCAAAGGCGGGTAAAGGTACCGTCTTTGCCGTTTTTCTTTCGCATTTTTCCGACCGGAAATCCGATAAAATTCAATCAAGCATCACAACCGAATATTCGCCACAAAGCCGTTTCAGAGTCAAAAATCAAGGAGTCAAACACATACACCTGACACCTGGATCATCAGTCGCATTTTCCAGTCGTTTTCTTTTGCCAGCATCTTCTCGCCGTAATCAATTGCTCATTTCAAAACGATCGACGGATCAACTACCGATCAGGACAGTCGGATTCAATCCGTCATCAAAAAAGAAATCAGCGAATTAGACCATCATCTAATTCGCTGATATTCGGTGTCGGGGTGAAAGGATTCGAACCTTCGACCACACGCCCCCCAGACGTGTACTCTAACCGGGCTGAGCTACACCCCGTAGCCGTAAAAGCAGTGCAAATGTAGTATAAAAAAGTCATTCTGCAAAACTTTTACACGTCATTTTCCACGGCAGGCGTTTTCAAACGTTCCACAAATAGATTAAAAGTCATTTCCCCCTTATCCGAGATCTCCACGGCTTCACTTCCCGACGCCGAACCGACCGGCCGTAGCGTAAATACGATATGGAAACGATGCTTTTATTTGTTCTGTCCGAATCCTTTTACCGATATCCTGACAGGCAGATCGTACCCCTCCGCAATCAAATCGGCCTCCTGCTCGAAGTGCCCCGGAACGACCGGGTGTACGCGCAAACGCACCGAAGCCGTATCGCCGGGAGCCAGCGGACGGGGACGCAGACTCACTACCGACAGGCAGCCGCAGGTCGTTTCGATCCGGTCGATCTGCAAAGGCTCCGTACCGGCGTTTCTGTAAACCACGTTAAACACGGTATCCCGGCTGATCGGGAACTTCCCCAAGTCGATCAACGTATCGGTTTCGATCTCCGGAGACGCGGACGCCGCACCGTTCCCGCATCCCGGCCAGCCCAGACACACCCCGGCAATCCCCAAAAGAGAACATGCGATTTTCACCGTTTTCATCAGATACTGTCCAAAGGATAATAAACGATAACCGGATTGTCGTTCTCTTCGGTCGAATCAACGATCTCGCGGATCCGGGGATCGGAATAAATCGGGTCGTCGTCCATCTTCGCCCGGTCGATCCCCGCAATCTCGTAAGCGGGGATGCAACTCACCAACGCATTTTCGGTAGCCGTGCAAAAAATTTTTTGGCCGGGATAAAACAAGTTGATTCCCCACGTCCCCGCCGGGGAGTAATGAATGGCCCGGCGGGTCTTCAGATCCCAAATCAGGTAATTGACGGCATAGAATGTACTCTCATGCGGTTCGTTATTCAAATAATACGTTCCTGTTCCTCGATAGATGTGATATTCCGCACAACCGAACTTCTCGGTCAACCAGACCCGTTCGATTCCGCTGGAATAACCTTTTTTTTGAGCCTTACTGACCACTTCCGGATAGTAATCATAGGGACCGCCATCGTCAATCGCCTTTTGAGGGAACGCTTGTTTACCGGTCTGTATTACATACAAAGGGTCTACGCGTCCGTCGTGCCATGTGTATAATGTATCGTTCAGGACGGAAGTCATCAAGAACATACCGTTGTTTTTAGCCATCGACGGTTGCGCTACTCCGCATGACGTCGCACCTGTCACCCGATAAGGCAACGCATAATCCCGAAACATGTAATTACCCGCCTTAAATACCCCGTATTCATTAGGATAATCCTGAGCATTCGTGAATAGTACGACCAGGTTCTTATCGTCGGCCAGAGACATATCCTTGATAAAATCCATCTCCTCGGCATAACCGACCTTCTCGAGCAATTTTCCATCGAAGCCGTAACGGAAGACCTTTTTACGCAAAATATCGTATACGCCTATAAACTCGCCTTGACCGTCGACATAGAAAGCCCCCATACTCAACTGTTCTTGGGTACCTCTGCCGATCTGCCCGATCCGATTTCTAAATGCGCCGGTCGAATCGAAAACCAAAATACGTTTGTCATCCTGAACGACAATAAAGTTTTTATGGACGACAACCTTTTGGATTTGACCGATCAGACAATCGTCCGAGGTCTCTAATTTCACAAATCTCCATCTATCGGGAAGACTGTCTTTCAAAAACGGATTTTTTACCGGACAATCTTTCGTACGGAAGACCGTCACCCCGGAAAGAACCCGATCGTTCGGTTGACTACATCCTACTGCTAATAATATTAAAACTAATACGGCATACTTCACAATAACAATCTCTTTTACTGTTTAGATTCTCTTGATCTTTCCAATATGCGCTTTTAAACAGCGATTATTTCTAAACGCATCACAACTCCCTACGAGAATATTGTAAGTGCTGCCGCCTCCAACCGTTCCGGATACAGGAATTTCCACACCTCCGACCGTAATACAAACCTTACCATCAACACCCGTATGTTCCACTTCATATGGACCATCAAAAGCTTCTACGGCATCACGCACGTATGTAAAGATATCACAACCCTCCACCCCTTCATCCCCACTCAACGCTTCGACATTGGCAAGCAGCAGATCCGAAGAAGCAGAATTGCCCTGAAAATAAACGGTCGCAGAAAAAGCGACAACCTGCTTTTTTAATCGCCGCTCACAAACATCGCCCGTTACACGATCTGCTGCGTCCGCTGGATGACCATGTCCTGCCACTCCTTGCAGAGCGTCGTGAAACGGGCCGACCATCCGGCTACGCGCACCGGTAGGTTCGGGTACTTCTCCGGGTGCATCTGCGCGTCGATCAGCGTCGCCGAATCGACTACGTCGATGTGCATGTAGAAACCGCCCTTCTCGCGGAACGTCTTGGCCAGCGCGACCAGCGCGGCGATCCCGTTCTCGTCCTTGACCGAATCGGGCAGGACTTTCAGTTCGACCGTAGCGCCGTTCGGACAGCGGGTGAAATCGAGTTTGCAGTACGAATTCAGCACGGCCGTCGGCCCCTTGCGGTCGCTGCCGGGCGTCGGCGAACAGTTCGTCGCCAGGATATCCCCGACGCGGCTGCCTTCGGGTGTCGCCCGCCGCGCCATCCGCCAGTCGATCTCGCGGCCGAACGTACTGATTCCGCACGGACGTTTCAGTCCGTTGCGCTCCTTGACCCGGCCGACGATCGAGGTATAGTCGTCGAACACCCGTTTCATCATATCGTCGGCCTCGGCGTGGTCGTTGCCGTAGAACGTAAAACGGTTCTGCACCAGTCGCCGCAAGCCCTCGTTGCCCTCCCAGTTGTGACGAAGGATATTGACGAAATGGTTCAGCCCGATGTAATTTTCTTCGAAGACCAGCTTTTTCAGCACCAGCAGGCTGTTGGCCGTATCGCTGACTCCGCCGTAGTGGATGCCGTTGACCGTATATTTCGGGCCGCGCTCGTAATAACCGCGTCCCTTCTCGATGCATCCTTCGACGAACATCGACACCAGCGGATTGGGGTTGTTCGGATCGTTCCAACTGCCGTCCAGCGCTTTTTGCAGATTGTCGATCTCCCGGCCGAGTTCCGCCGTAAAACGGCCGTAGACCGTTTCGAAATCGTCCGCTTCGAGCGGAACGTCCTTATCGAGGTTCAGTGCGCGGAACAACGGCTGCATCATGTCGCAAGGCGAATAGATGAACGCCGTCTTGCCCGGAATGATCGCTTCCCAGCAACCGTCGTTGGTAAACTCGCGGGCTTCTTCGAGCGGATAGCCGAACTGCACCAACCCGTCGATCACGGTATTCTCGTTGTACATCGAAACGATCCCGCCGCCGAAACGTTGCACCTCGGCAATCCGGCGGAACAGTTTCTCGGGCGTATGGTCGCCGATACGCACGGCGATCGGATAATCGCTGATATGCAACTCTTCGACGACATCCAGGACGAGGTAGGTAATCGGATTGGTCACTTCGTTCCCGTCCTTGTCGATCCCGCCGAGGATAATGTTCTGATAGAACTGGGCATCCCCCGAACCGTTGAATTCGCCGATCCACTCGGTTCCTTTGATCCAAAAATGGGCGATCAGTTCGCGGGCTTCGTCCAGCGTGATCTTCCCTTTCTGCAGGTCGGCCTCCAGATAAGGCCACAACATCTGGTCGAAACGCCCGATCCCCGACCAGTTGCCCATCAACCGGTGAAAAGCGTACAGCGACCATAGCGACTGCACCGCTTCGCGGAAGTTACGCGGCGGATTCTCGGGGACGTTTTCGAGCGTATCGATGATATTCTGGTAAAACCGGCGTTCGCTGTCCGGCGCATTCCCTTTCATCTCCTTGAGCAGAGCGATGTTGCGCTGCTGCCACAGCGCAGCGGCATCGAGAGTCATCAGCATGGATTCGAGCAGATCGGTTCCGTGCGAATCCAGCCCGCCCCGGCTCAGCCGTTCGTCGATCTCGGCCCGCAGCCCCTTATACCCCTGGTGCAACACTTTGGCGAATCCGACGGTAGTATGGCTGACCGAGCCCATGTTCAGCGCCGGAATGCGGTGTTGCGCCGCTTCGCGCAGCGTGGCCGACCCGACGATCAGTTCGCCCGGCAGAATACGCAACGGAGCATTCCGCGCCACGCTCAGAGCCGCATAGCCGTATTTGCGGTTATTCGACAGTTTTTCATCGCGCCCTTCGGGAAATTCCCAGTCGACGGTAGGCATGTTGCGGCCGTGCTGACCGGACAGCCCCATTTGCGCCAAGTGGTGCGTGATATCGCTGAGACGTTTCGGCGATTCGGGATGCCACGCCTGCCCCCAGTTATAGAGATGTTCGCCCGGTTCGGGCAAGGCTTTCGCCGGTGCGCTTCCGGCAAACACTTTTTCATTGAGTCCCACAAACAGGGCGCACAATCCAAGCGACGAGCGTTTCAGAAATTCGCTTCGCGAAATGCGTTCTTGATTGTTCATCGTATTTCAGGTTTATAGGTTTTAGCGTCAATTCTTACGCGGCAATTCCCGCCCCCCTTCAAACGCACACCGCCTTTTGGCGAAGTTAATAATTAAAATACGGAAATGCAATACATTATTCCGTCTCCGTCCGATCTTTTTCCGGGGCGGACCGCCCGTTTCCCACGGCTTCTTCCTGCACAGATCGCGCGGCCGGCCGCACTCCCGTCCCTGCCCCGCGACTTCTCCGGCTGAAAACGGAAAGCGGAGAAAACTTCCGCATGGAAATTTTCTCCGCTTTCGGTACAGGGAAACCGCCGGCCGCTATTTGACGGCGATCTCCTTCACCTTTTTCGCTTCGACGGCTTCCTGTTTTTTCGGAATGTCGATGGTCAGCACGCCGTTCTGCACTTTCGCGTCGATCTTATCTTTTTCGACGTTCTCCGGCAGGATCATCACCTGCTGGAAACGACTGTACGAAAATTCGCGACGCAGGTACCTGCCCTTCTTGTCCTCGTCCTTGTGTTCTTCTTTTTTCTCCATCGAAACGACCAACTGGTTATCGGCGTCGATTTTCACCGAAAAATCATCCTTGGTCATTCCCGGCGCAGCCAGTTCGACTTTATAATCCGTGTCCGATTCGATGATGTTGATGGCCGGCGAAGCGCTGTTGGCTTTTTCGATCCATTCGTTCCCGAAGAAATCGTTGAAAATTCCCGGTAACCAATTCTGAGATTTTTTTACAGGCATCATAGTTTTGTCCTCCCAAATATTTTAAATTATTAAACATTCTTTTAAACCTTACCCGGGCTCTCTCTTCCCGGTTCCGGAAAGAAAATACTCAAAATATATGCCACGCATACCAAACAAAAAGCCACAGGACGCTGCCCGAACGGCTATGTCCTGTGACTCTGTAAATTAAAAAAAAACGAATGCCCGGCGCCGGAATCCAAACAAGTTGTCAACTTGTCACGCATCTATGAAAAAATGTCCGGAACAATGTCATTTTTTCACTGACAATCAACTAATTGCCAACAACATCATGTCATACAAATCAAATCCCCGTAATTTTTTTAATCTCACTCAGTTTATTGAGCGCTTCGAGCGGCGTCAGCGAATTGATATCCAGCCCCCGGATCTCGTCCCGGATTTGCTTGAGCACCGGATCGTCCAACTGGAACATACTGAGCTGTATGCCGTTGCTTCCATACTGGGCGACCGTGGGAGCTTTCTTCTTATTGTCCTTGAGCTTGCCCCGGTGGGCCGACTCCATATCGTTCAGTATCCGGGCGGCCCGCTCGGTCACCTGCCCCGGCATCCCGGCCATTTTCGCCACATGGATACCGAACGAGTGCTCCGTACCGCCGCGCACCAGTTTCCGCAGGAAGATCACCTTGCGGTTCACCTCTTTGACCGACACGTTGTAGTTTTTCACCCGTTCGTACAACTCTTCCATCTCGTTCAGTTCGTGATAGTGCGTCGCGAACAGCGTCTTCGCCCGCGCCGTCGGATGCTGGTGAATGTACTCGACCATCGCCCAGGCGATCGAAATCCCGTCGTAGGTACTCGTCCCGCGTCCGATCTCGTCGAGCAGCACCAAGCTGCGCTCCGAAATATTATTCAGGATGCTGGCCGACTCGAGCATCTCGACCATAAACGTCGATTCGCCCTGCGAAATGTTGTCCGAAGCGCCCACCCGCGTGAAGATCTTGTCCACGATCCCGATACGGGCCTCTTTCGCCGGCACGTAGCATCCCATCTGCGCCATCAGTACGATCAGCGCCGTCTGCCGCAGCAACGCCGACTTACCGGACATGTTGGGGCCGGTAATGATGATGATCTGCTGCGACGAGTCGTCGAGCAGCACGTCGTTCGGAACGTACTCCTCGCCCACTTTCATCAGCGTCTCGATCACCGGGTGACGCCCTTCGCGGATGTCGAGAACCGACGAATCGTTGACATCGGGCCGGCAATAGTTCCGTTCGACGGCCAGCGACGCGAATGACAGCAGGCAGTCGATCCGCGCGATCGCCGAAGCGTTTACCTGGATCTGCGCGGTATACTGCGCCAGTTCGGCCAGCAGCGCCGCAAACAACTCCTGCTCAAGCACCAGGATGCGGCTCTCGGCTCCGAGAATCTTCTCCTCGTACTCCTTGAGTTCCGACGTGATATAGCGTTCGGCTCCGGTCAGCGTCTGCTTGCGTATCCACGATTGCGGCACCTTGTCCTTGTGGGTATTGCGCACTTCGATGTAGTAACCGAACACGTTGTTGAAGCTGATCTTCAGCGACGGGATGCCGGTCGCTTCGCTTTCGCGCTGCTGGATACCGGCGAGGATCTCTTTACCGTGCGCCGCGACGTTACGCAGGTCGTCCAGCTCGATGTTGACGCCCGAAGCGATGACGCCCCCCTTCTGGATCTGGTTCGACGGATCGGGATAGACCTCCCGCTCGATCCGGTCGCGCACCTGCAGACACAGGTCGAGCTTGTCGGCCAGCTCCCGCAACGGCTCCGCCCCGGAGCGTTCCAGCGTATTTTTGATCTTTTCGACGGCAAAAAGGGCATTTTTGAGCTGCACCACCTCGCGCGGGGTCACCCTCCCTACGGCGATCCGCGAGATGATCCGTTCCAGATCTCCGACCACGCCAACGGCTCCGGCAAGCGTTTCGCGCAGCGCGGCGTCGCCGATAAACAGCGACACGATGTCCAGCCGGCGGTTGATCTGCCGCAGATCCTTCAGCGGCAGCGATATCCAGCGACGCAACATCCGCGCGCCCATCGGCGACGAAGTCCGGTCGAGCACATCGAACAGCGAACGGCCCTCCTCGCCGCCGTTGGCCGAAAACAGTTCGAGATTCCGAATCGAAAACTTGTCGATCCACACGAAGCGGTCCTCGTCGATCCGCGCGATGGACGATATGTGTTTGGTATCGCGGTGCTCGGTAAATTCGAGGTAATAAAGAATGGCTCCTGCCGCCACGATGGCTTCCGGCATCCGGTCGATACCGAATCCCTTCAGCGAAGCGGTGCCGAACTGGGTTTGCAACTTCTCCCTGCCGGCATCTTCGGCGAACATCCACGGGTCGAGCCGGTAGGTATAGTACCGCGATCCGAAAGCTTCCGTAAATTCGGCTTCGCACCCTTTCTGGTAAATGATCTCTTTCGGCGACAGGTTGGCCAACAGTTTGTCGACATACTTGTCGTCGCCTTCGGCCGCATAAAATTCGCCGGTCGAAATATCCAGAAACGCCACGCCGGTGCGCTTCTTACCGAAAAAAACCGATGCGAGAAAAGTATTTTCCTTGCAGTTCAACACGTTGTCGCTATACGACACGCCCGGCGTAACCAATTCGATCACGCCGCGCTTGACGATCTTCTTCGTGGTTTTCGGGTCCTCGAGCTGCTCGCAAATCGCTACCCGTTCGCCGGCACGCACCAATTTCGGCAGGTAGGTGTCGATGGCATGGTACGGAAACCCGGCCAGCTCGACGAACGAAGCCGAGCCGTTGGCCCGGCGCGTCAACGTAATGCCCAGTATCCGGCTGGCCCGGATCGCATCCTCGCCGAAAGTTTCATAAAAATCGCCCACCCGGAACAGCAGGATGGCGTCGCCGTGCACCGCTTTCACGCCGTAGTACTGTTTCATCAGCGGCGTCTCGACGTATTTGGTCTCTTTGGTTTTCTCTTTTGCCAAGGTTCTTCTATATTTTATTGGATCGATCGGACGGTAAAATTAGCTATTTTCCGTCAAAAAATCGCTCGTCGAAATTGATAAAGTACAATTTTTCGGTCGCCCGTGTGATCGCCGTATAGAGCCACCGCAGCAGGTCGCGGCTGATCTGTTCGTCGCCGAACAGCATTTTATCGACGAAAACGCAGCGCCACTGCCCGCCCTGCGCCTTGTGACACGTCACCGCATAGGCGAACTTCACTTGCATCGCATTGAAGTAAGGATTCTCGCGCACCTGTTTATAGCGCTTCGCCTTCGACGGAACGTCGGCGTAATCTTCCGCTACCGCGAAAAACAACCGGCTGCCCTGCTCGCGCGTCAGCGACGGAGAATCGCTGCCGAGCGTGTCGAGCAAAATCTTACACTCCAGTTCCAGGTCGTCGTAATCCGGGAACGACAACCGGGCCTGCGCGAAACGGAACCCGTAAAAATCTTCGAACTTGCGGATGCGTCTCAGCAGCGCGGTATCCCCGTTGGCGATAAAATCGACGCTGCACTCCTCCTCGCGTCCGGTATAGTGGTAATTGTTTTTGACCACCATCAGCATATCGCCCGAACCGATCTCTTCCTCGGCGAACAGTACGTGCCGGCGGATCGCCTCGTTAAAACGGTTGGCCCGTTTATTCGACCGCGTGATGACGATCGTCTCTTCCATGCCGTACCTGTCGTAAGCGCCCTGGATCGCCTCAAGGATATCCCCGCCGTCGACGGCCTCCACATCGTCGAACGAAATGTCGAAAAGCGGAATATCGATAATCCCGGCTTCCAGCATACACCTCACGAGCGTTGCATTGAACAGAATGCCGGAATCGGCCTCCTGCCGCACCACGTCGTCCAGCAGAGCGGCTTCGGCCGTCCCGTACACGCTCATTTTCTGCGGATCGAGCGCCGGACTGCCGTCGTGACCCACCGGGGGCAACTGCGCGCTGTCGCCGACGACGATCAGCCGGCAGTCGCAGCCCTTGCGGATGTAGGCGATCAGGTCTTCGAGCAACTGCCCGGAGCCGAATATCGAACCGTCGGACGAATAATTGGACAGCATCGACGCCTCGTCGACGATAAATACGGCCCCCTTCTCTTTATTATAGTCGAGCGAAAAGGAAACGTCCTCGGAAGCCAGCGATTTCTGCCGGTAAATCTTCTTATGGATGGTGTAGGCTTTCGCTCCGGCGTAACGGCTCATCACCTTGGCAGCCCGCCCCGTAGGCGCCAGCAGGATCGTCCTGACCCGAAGTCCGGACAAAGTTTTCACCAACGCGGCGATCAGCGAAGTCTTTCCCGTTCCGGCGTATCCGTTCAGGATAAAAATCCGATCCTGCGCATCGCCGCAGAGGAACCCGCCGAGGCGATCGATCGCATTTTTCTGCGCGGGAGTTGGCTCGAATGCGAAATTCTCGTAAATTTGGGAGGCGATATGTTCTGCTAACATGGGCGTTATTGAGTTGCGGACGACACAACGGCCGGAGTATCCGGACTTTCGGATAACGGCCGGCCGACCGTTACAAATTTACGTCAATATTTCCGGGGTTGAAAACGATTTTCCCGGATTTATTCCGGCGGCACAGTCGAAAACCGGTATTTTAAAACGATGAAATTACACGAACGATGGAAACGACCGACGCGCCCGACAGGCTGCTGATCCAGTTTTCGGACGGAAGGTTCGCCTTCTGCCCGGTGTCCGGCGGAAAGATCGGAACGCTGGCGTCCTGCCCGCTGCCGCACGGCGAAGAACAGGCCGACGCGCTGCGGTCGCTGCTGCGACAGAAAGCGCTGCAATGCCCGGAAGGCGGGGCGACCGTATTGTACGACACCGACCGGGTTTGCCTGATCCCGGCCGAATATTACCGGGAGGAAGACGCCGAGCGGTACATGACCCTGTCCGGCATTCCAGGCGAAGCGGAACGCCGCACGGTCGCCACCGCGCCGCGCGACGGAAAGATCGCGCTGATAAGCATCGCACGCACAATATACGACTGCCTGCATTCGGCTTACGGAGATCGGCTCGCTTATACGCATCCGCTGCTCGAAAGCGCAGTCCGGCACGCCCGGAAACCGCTGCTTGCGGCGGCGCTGACCCGCAGCTTCGTTCACCTGTCGGCCTACGACGGGGGGCTGTTATTCGCCGAAACCCTGCCGCGCCACAGCGACGCCGACCTGCTTTATTACCTCGGCGCCCTGACAAAAATATATGCCGGAACGAATTTCCGGATCGAAATTTCCGGGACGGACGCCCCTCAACTGCGCCGCGCCGCGGCCCGTTATTTCCGCCGTACGCGGCTTTTCCGCCCGTCCGTAAACCGATCCGTCGCAGGCAGCGAAAACGTATGCGACTTCACCCATCTGATCCGTCTGAACCATGAGAATCATTAGCGGCATCCACCGGGGCCGGGTTATCCAGCCTCCCAAGAACCTGCGCGCGCGGCCGACCACCGATTTCGCCAAGGAGAACCTTTTCAACGTACTGAACAGCCGCCTGGAGATCGAAGGACTCGACGTACTGGATCTTTTTTCGGGAACCGGTTCGATCAGCTACGAATTCGCCTCGCGCGGAGCGGCTTCCGTCGTCTCGGTCGAAATCAACGCCGTGCACCACCAATATATCCGCAACACGGCCAAAAGTTTCGGTTTTACGAATATCCATCCGGTAAAAGCCAATGCGTTTCTTTACCTGAAAAGCTGCGCCAAACAGTTCGACATCATCTTCGCCGATCCGCCTTACGACATCGAAGGGAGCGAGACGATCCCCGCCGCCGTCTTCGACCGGCACCTGCTCAGGGAGGGAGGATGGCTGATCCTGGAGCACTCTAAGAACCTGGATGTAAGCCGTTATCCGGGCTTCGCGGAGAGCCGCAGTTACGGAAGCGTACATTTTTCGATTTTCAAACGCGACTGACGGCTGGCTGAAAAATTCCTGATTTTTTTCGAAAAATTTTGGAGAATCGAAAAATTACATTACATTTGCAACGCAATCAGGGAACAAGATTGCACATCAGTACGGTGTGGTAGTTCAGCTGGTTAGAATGCCTGCCTGTCACGCAGGAGGTCGCGAGTTCGAGTCTCGTCCATACCGCAGAAAGCGTCCTTAATAGGACGCTTTTTTATTTCTAAACGGTGCAAAATAGCTGAAATAACGCGAGTTAGGCCCGACCTACGATAAAGGCGGTTTCCCTTAAATATCCTTTGTTTTTCTACCGGCTTTCTACCGGGTAGAAATGCCGAAAGTTTGTTTTTAATATTCTTTCACTATCTTTGTCCTACCTATTAAAGTTTGTAAGACATATGGAAAAGGCTTTGTTTAATGTGGTTTATAACCGCAAGAAACGCCTACTATCTGACGGTACCGCATTGGTACAGGTTGAGGCGTATATGAGAGGGAAGAAAAAATACTTCTCTACGAACATCTACATTACCCCCGATCAGTGGGATAAAAAGCACCGTAAAATTAAGAACCACCCGAACGCGATCCGGCTAAACACCGAGATACGCGATTTCGTTGCCACCCTGGAACGTGTCGAACTCGAACGCCGGAACGGTGGCCGTCCCTTTACCCTCGATCATCTTACCGACTATCTTAACGGCAAGCTAACAAGTAGCTTTACCAAGTTTATGGCTATGGAGATCGAGCAGGAACAATTAAGCCGGGCTACTAAAATCGGTATGCAAACCACGCTAAAGGCACTCCAGGAATTTAAGAGCGACATTCTTTTTGCCGAACTCAATTTTGATCTACTTTCCGATTTCGAGCGTTTTCTATATGCTAAAGAATTGAGCATAAATACTATTAACAAGTATTTCCGACATATCCGCAAGTTTGTGAACCTGGCAATCAATAAGGATCTATTCGAGTTAAACAAATATCCGTTCCGTAAATTCAAGGCCAAAAGCGAAAGCACGAAACGCGAGTACCTTACCCCGGAAGAAATCGAGAAAATAGAAAATCTGAAATTACCGGAAGATAAACAGCATTTGCGGAAAATTGTCGATATGTATTTGTTTTCCGTCTATTCCGGGCTGAGGTTTAGCGATCTAACTTCATTAACGCGGGATCATATCGTAACCGAGGACGGCAAGCAGTGGATCGCTTTAAAGATGCAAAAGACAAAGGAACTATTACGGATCCCGATTTACCTACTCTTTGACGGCAAGTGTATCGAGATCATCGAGCGGTACGCAACCCCCGATAAGAAGCTGATTTTTGACGATTTCACAAACCAATATGTAAACCGATGCTTAAAGGAGATCGCCAAAGAAGCCGGCATAAATAAAACGATTACATTCCACACCGCCCGGCATACCCAGGCAACCTATTTACTATATAAGGGCGTTCCGGTTACGACCGTGCAAAAGCTATTAGGCCACAAGAAATTACAGACAACACAGATCTATACTAAAGTAATGGATCGCACGATAGTAAACGATTTACAGGGCATTTCTTTTTCACGCTAAAATGGTTATCTTTGGGCATTAAAGAGTAACAAAACAGCCTATTAAAGTTTGCAAGTATGGGAAAGATCACTGTAAAGCACTTCATAAATAAGAAACTTAAACCAATCCAAATCACCGAAACCGGAGAGGTTTATTATCCAGTATACGTAGCGGTTACTTACAATCGCAAACGCACCACAATAAAGAGTGATATTGATTATCTTGTTTCGGAAGATGATCTGAATAATTTTGAAAACGCAAAATCTACTGATTCCGATATTTACAAAACATTGGAAAGTGAAGCGAATATGATAAATCGTGTTATTCAGCTACTTACCCAAAATGACCGACAACCTCAAAACTTCAAAAACTTTTCAGAGGTTTATAAATATTTAATCGGGAGTACCTATGGGAGTTTGAATAAATATATCTTATATCAGTTAGAAAAATTATTCTTTGATTGGAACGGCAATAGAAACACATCCCAGGAAATGGAGTTAAATAGATTCTCATATATACTGAACATTAGAAATACGCTAAATTCTGCTTTTGAAGATCAATTTCTACAATATAACATATCTGAACTGGCAGAATATATATGTGTCTTGTGCGAACACAATTACAAAAAGCAGGCCAATGAAATATATAAAAACATATACAAAAAAATAGCGCCTCTATGGTTATTATCTACTGAATTACTGAACTTTGAAGCCCCTATATCCTTTGGAGATTACACAACCGGAGATCCAATAATAGCATGGACTGACAAACGTATGGCTGACGAGTTTAAGAAATACTTATCTGCGAAATACGGTAATAATGTCTTAATTTTTGCGAACACCCCCTTTGCATATGATGAAGATGAGTTTGAAGATGAAGTAATAGAAGGTACAGAAATAAAAGAACGGGATTATTTCACAGTCGTAAACTATCTTTCTGGTCAATTAAGCAAAGTAATCAGTTTTAAAGCACCTATATTTTTTAAAGATTACCTTTCCTTAGACAGCAATTTAAACACCTAATATTCAAGGCCGTAAATATCTACGGCCTTTTTTTATGCTAAAAGTGTGTGTTTATTTGTTGGTTTATTAAAAATAAACCATACATTTGTAATCACATAAACATTTTTACTTTAATAAAAATAACAATAATATGACAATTACCGAAATTAAGAGTCAATTACCTTACGGGAGTGTACGGGAAATTGCAAGGCGCACAAAATTATCAGTATGTACCATTTCCGAAGTGCTTTCGGGGAAGCGCAAAAGCACTAAAGAAACGATCATCTTAAATGCTATCGCGGATTACCTGGCAGAACAAAAGAGAGCGGAACAGGAAGCCCGGCAGAAACTCGATACCATTCTTAACGAGTAGATCTCTTACCACGTACTACATAAATGTGAATAGTCCGACACGCACAACCGATGCCCGCCCCCAGTTTCTCAAACGCAACAACGGCAGAGGGCGGGTAGTCGCAGGATAAAACTCTAAAATCATTCAGCTATGGCAGAAAAGAAAAAGAACCAGGACACGCCGGCAGATCCCAAAACGGCACAGCCCGACACCGGCGAATTATTGCGCGAGATCGCAAAGGATAAGCAGAAAATCCGACAACTCAACACGGCGAAAAGCAGGATCGACAAAGCGATAAAAGCAATCCGGGTAAAAGTAGACGAAAACGAAACGCTTGTCTATCAGCAGTACGAACCCACCGAGCCGATCCAGGCCGAAGAAACATTAAAGCAACTCGAATTATTTTAATCTCAGCACCTTAACCTATTAAAGAGTAAAACAATGGTACACACGAGCGAAAACAAACTGATTATCGAAATGGATACGCGTTGCCCGGGCAATGATATCCAAGATCTTCAAAGGGAAATAATTGACGTAATGCGGTTTTACGATTACAAAAATTTCGGCTGTTCTAACGGTTGCCCCTTTGCGCTCCTTTTAGATCTGCTACAAGCAACCCTACCTACATTCCACCAACAAAAGCAGATGTTAGAGTTTACCGAAATGGCAAGCGATCCGGCGATTAGCGAAAACGATATCGTTGAGTGGTTCTCATCACGAAAGGAATTTTTACTTAAAGAAATCGAAAATCAGTAGGGATATGATGCGAGATAAAGAACCGCAGAAAAGCACCGGCGAGATCTTACGCGATTTCTTTAAATTGCATGGATCCCCGGTAAAAGTAGCAAAAGAGATAGACGATATCCTTTTCGATTGGATCAGCAATAACGAGCAGGATTTACAGGACTGGCACAAGAATATGATATGCACTTTAAAATGTGTCCGGGATCTGTTTACCGAACTGAACAACATAAACCAATAACGCAATGGCACACAGTTTTTTCAAATATATAACGGCCACCAATTTAGAGGATCTTTTAATCTCGATAGCTAATGCGAAACACGAGGGATTGGAGCCGGAAGTAGAAAAGGTAGAGGACGGTTATTTTTTAGAGTACGTTCGTAACACGGTTGATGTTTACCGTACCCTCAATTACGTTCCCTGGCGCGATATAAAATATGTCGCTTTCATCGAGATAGATATAAAGGCGATCGCCCTGGAAGATCGGGAGTCACCGGTACGCGGTTCTTCGATAATCAACCTCAAAGGCGATCGCGTTAAGCCCTCTCACATTACCGACAATGTTTATATAGCAACGGTTAAATAGCATTTAAACACCATAAAATTACAGATATGAGCGAAGTAGCAGTTATCACAGTCCCAGCCAAAGAATGGAGCGAAGCAATGGCAATGATTAAGGACACGCGCGACCAAGTTGCGAAACTTTACGCAAAAGGTCAAAAAGAATACTTAACGATCCCGGAAGTGCGGGAACTCCTATCGTTGAGTAAAACCACCACCGAACGGTACATAAATGATGGGGTAATCCCGATCAGCCGACTAAACAACAAAGAGCGTTCAAAGCGCTACGTGAAGCGGTCGGATCTTGATACGTTGATCGCAAGCGGTAAACTTTAACGATAGTACAAACCTTAAAAAATTACAAAGATGATTACATCGATCAGACCACCCGGACACAAGTTGCACCCCGAAAACCTATTAAAGATGTACGGCATTTATATAAATCGGGTGCGTGTAACCGCCAATAATACGCAGGCATAAAAAAACGTACCGCCCGTGCCTGGCACGAGCGGTACTACCTATTAAAGAGTGTAAGACCCCACGGCCTAACAAACTTCACTGCAAATGTAGTGAAGTTTGGGCAATAACCAAACCGACACAAGCGATGAAACAGAAAATATATTACGGCGATGTAGATCTTATCGACACCCGCACCGGAAAAGTTACCACTATCCGGCGCGTAATGTATAAGGAAAACCAATCCCTAAACGAGATCCGTGGACGGGCTTTGCAGTCGATCGCCGGCCATGATCGCCAATATTATCAGATCGTGCAACCGGATCCCACGCGCGCTAAAGTGATCGGCGAAACCGTGCATCCGTAATGAAAACGACTACTAAAGATTGCTTTAGCAACGGCACCGAGTGGATGAATTGGACGGCGCGCAATTGCGATCGGTGTTGGAAATCATCGCGTCCGAAGCCAGACGGAGATTATACCGCCTATCGTTGCCGGATCAATGCACAGATAGACGCGCAAGCGGTTGGCATTTCCGAGATCAGCCAACGCACTTATGATATAGCGCATTTGCGGGATTGTCCGCATAGACAGGAGCAAAGACCGGTATATCGCAGAAAACCGCGATCGAGCCGGAACGAGCCTAAATTATTTTAACGTAGATAATGATCGACATTATAACAATGATAAAAACGAATACCCCGGAAAATGAAGTATCGCAGATCGTGGAACGCGCGAAACTCCAGGAATGTACGCGGAACGGTAAACTATATTATGAAACGAGCTTACAACAACGCAATAAGGAACACATTTTTATAAGGATCGAAGCCAACGGCAAGCTGAAAATAGAATGTAGCTTACATAAGCTACACGAACAAAAGACAACCGGCCACTATACGAATTATGGCATTTTTACCCTGGAGCAAGCAAAAACGATAGTAGCCGAAACATTGCAAAGCAAGGGGATCAGCCCGGACGGAATAGAGATATACGGCTACGAAATCGGCGTAAATTTATTAGTGTCGGATGATTGTCGAGCCTATTTAGACCGAATGGAAACTATCGGGGTTTTAACTGAAAGAAAGCCGTTTCTTGTTAATCCACGCTATAAGGATTACCGGGTAAAAACAACATTCTTTCATAGGCATATCCGCAAGCACTTTAAGGCATACGATAAAGGATTTGAAGCACGGGACAAACGGCGTAACGATGTCCCGGATCAGAATATATTACGGATTGAAACAGTTTACCGGCGCGTTGAGAATATGCCTTACGATGAGTTTTTCAGCCCGGCCAATTTAAAGAAAATGCGGGATCGCTTTTTTCGAGATTGGCGCACCCTGCAATTTTACAAGGAAGTACACGCCCCCAAAGGCACCGGCCAAATGAAGAAATCCATATGTAAATCCATATTGGAAGTAGGTGCCGAAAAGGTGCTGATACAGGCCAGGGAACGGCATAAAACCGGTGCCGTTTCCGACAGGGAATTACGTACTATCCGTGAATTTATTGTAAATGAGTGGAATACGATTAAAAAGGAAGTGCAATTGATACAATCCCCCCAGGAAATAGAATACCGTGAATTACTGAATAACGCACGTATTCTGCTGTTAGAATAGATAAAGGCGTGAACGCCCAAAATGTAATGTACTGTAACGTAGTTAAATAGACTAAACAATGAGAAACGATAGATATAAAAAGGCAACGAAACAGCCTTTTCAGGTACCCTTTTACTGCCTGGATTTATATATGGAAGCTTGTTCTATACTTCCCGAAAGGAAGCACCACAGGTGCTTCGAGGAAAGTCGAAAGAAAAGGATCGGGAGCGTGATCCGCTCCAGGTGCAAAGCGATACAGCCCGGCACATTTGCCGGATCCTTTTGTTTCCTATTGGAAGATCAGACCGCCGGAATGTCTTTATTCTATGTTGTGAAGTTATTTGTAATAGCCGGCGATCAACTATTATCCGGAAATCATAAGAACGCGGAAATTATACTAAATCCCCATAAAATTACGGTTGATTTACCTTTCGTTACAGATCATACCCTTAAACCTGTAAAAAACGGCGTTAAGCGTATCTGTATTCGTGAAATAGCCCCGAAGATGCGCCGATTTCGCGGCAAAACACCGGCAAAATGTATAATAACACGGTTTCCGGGGTTTAATTTTATTACCGGGGGTGTATGCTTCAATAATTTGCAGAACACCCCCTTTATTTCCCGCACTCCAAAAGTGTAATTTATGGTAATTTAACTTACATTTTTTAAAAATCGTTTTCATTTACACCCTAACAGTATGAAAAACACGAAGAAAAAGACCGTACAGCCCCGGAATAAGTACACAGCAGAGGATAAAGCCAAAGCCCGGAAATACTATCTTATGGGCTTAAATCTCCAGGAAATCGGAATATTATTGGGCGGTTGCCCGGTTCGCACCCTCGAAAAATGGCAGACCGCCGAACAATGGACGAAATTAAAGAACCTCGAAAACATCAAAATCAAAGCCTACGAACTCCACCAGGCCGGTAAAAGTTATAAACAGATCGCCACGATGTTAGGCATTAGCAATGTAACGGTATGGCGGTATATCTGTAAGGTTCGGAATAGAGATGAGAAATAAGCCCGGATATGACAACAAAACGCGATTTACAAAAGCAGGGATTTAAACCGGTGCCGGGCTTTGAAGCACTATACATAAACAGAGCCGGCCACGTTTACGATTACCGCCGGAAGCGGTATCTATCGCCCCGCCCAAAAAATCGCGTTGGTTACGATAATAAAGCGTTAAGCGTTCCCCGGCTACTATTGTGCGCGTTCGATAAACAGCCCTACGATACCCGCCGGAATATCCGGTATATTGACGGCGATAAGACAAATATCGAGATCGGAAATCTTTGCTATACCCCGGATAGATCCACGTTGCGGATAAATTACGCTGATCTATATACGGCGATACGGTGCTATTTTCACGTTCCAAAGAGATACAAACCGACCGACCGCACACAAACAAAACTATATTTATACGAGATCACGCGCCGGCGCGGGTTCCTGTACAGTAAAAATGACAATAAGGCATTGGAGATATTCGGAACGTATCTGAATAATCTATTTTGGAGCCTTAATAATGTGGCCGATCAATACGGGATCCCCGTGCGGTTATGTGTCGAAACGATAAATCCACTTATAAACAAACTGATCCGCGATATTATGGCAGACTATCGCGCCGGCATTCTGGAAATACTCGATTATCAGCCCCGGAAGAAAACGACCGCGCAAATAATCAAAGATTACAACGAACATCTAAAGGATTACGGCATAGAGCCGATAAAACTTCCTCGTAAAAAGGCGAACACTCAAATTTTAAAAGAGTGGAGCGACTGGATAGCAGAATTGAAAAAAGAGAGCGAAAAACACCGTAGATAGTCTTTGTTAGACCGGAAACAATATATAATTATCAGCTATTTACATTTATTGGTAGAAAAACAGTAGGAAAAATCCACAAAAAAGCCCCGAAAGCGGCCAAACTCCCAGAGCGTGATGATTACACCAAGACAAAGATAAGAATTAAAAATTATGGTATATGAAAACACGGATAAAATAATGATCCGCGAAATTCAGCTTACTACTATCGAGCATTACAATCCCGAACATCCCTTTATTTTGAGAAAATAATTATCTACCGTGATATTATAATCACAGCATAACACTACAACGGAACCACCTCTTTACGGGGTGGTTTTTGTTGAGGTTCGAGTATCCGGAAGAAGCAAAACAACCCGATAAGTCGAACCGTTCCATGTCGAGGTAGATCCACCGATCGGCGCGATCGTGGCCGGAGACAGGCCGATACCAGGGCGAACAGGTGGCCGGGATCGTTACGGTGTCGGTTGCCGTCCCGCCCGGTGTCCTGTCTGCATATCGTTGCCGGTAGGCCGTCGAGATCCGCGCCCCTCGATCGCGTTCCCCGCGCCGGGATCCTGTCGGTCAACCACCCGCCGGCGGTATCCGGAAGACTGCATAAACGGGACACTAATTTGCGTATAAGATATTATTTCTATCTTTGTAAAGTAGTATCCCGGTAGGTATTAATAAATATCTTTCTGTTTTTTACTGATTTTCTACCGGAAAGGCCGAAAACAATAACAATATATTGATATTAAACACATAACGGGTAATAAAAATTCGTCTCGTCCATACCGCAAAAAGCGTCCTTACGGGGCGCTTTTTGTTTTTATTTCTGTCGTAAATATTCTGACATAGAGTTTTAAAGACAAGTTACGACTCCCTAAATTCCCGGCTCCGCAAAAAGGAAGAATCCCTGTAAAATCGTTCTAATTTAACTCTCTTTTCGTGCAATAGATTGGATTAAAGATATTTGCACGTTTTCAAAGGGAATAAGGTAACGAATAGGCAACGGTTCTATTTTCCGTTCGTTGCCTCGACTTCCACCATCTCAAATAACTGATGTAAAGATAGTTGAATAAATTGGAAAAAGCAAGCGAAGTCCCGTTTTTTTCAGGGGAGGACGGGAGTGTTTTTTGCCGTATTTACCGGAGCGCAGCCCCCTCCCGTTTTACCCGTTAGCGACCAGCACCGGGCCATATCTTCGCGTACGGGTGAAACGGGCGCCCTTACAATCCGCGTCCCCTCGATCTTTTGATAACGGGAGTTTCGTTCCGTTCCTGCGCCCTGTCCTGCCGCAAATCTTTCCGGGACTTTCACGGGTCTCCCCAGCTCTCCTTATATCCGGAATCTTCCGGCTTCTCTTTCCATAGGTAGGGTCTTACGGTCTGTCCGTAACCTCCCCACCATTGCACGAGCGCACGCACCGTATAACCTCTCTCCATCAAATCCCGGTCCATGCGTCGCATGGTGTATTTCCCATAGTTCACCCATTCGTTCGGGTCCTTGTCCGTATAGGCCAATCCGCGTGTCAGTTTATCGTCCATGACTAAATAGCCGTCGAAAATGCGGTTTTCGTACCGCATCCCTTCGATATAAACGGGTTGTCCATCCCTGATTTGTTCTACCTGTTCGTCCGTAAGCCGTATGCCGAACATAATCGGGTTCCGGTTTATTTTTTCTGTCGATAGCCTTTCTTCGGTCAGTACGTCCCATTGGGGCGTGCGGTTCACCCGGAACCGGGACGTGTTGCGGCAGCCGTTTTCCTCGTAGCGGTACGTCAGTCCTTGCGGCGAATATAACTGCCGCTGCTGTTCGGGCGTCAGTTTCCTGACCCGTATCTCGGTAGTCGGTTCCGGAGCGGGTGTAGACGGGGTACATTTCTGTCGTTCCGTTTGCGATGGGATTGGCAAAGCTTACCCGACGATTTTTCCCCTTCCTGTTCGACTCGTTTCGCCTGCCGTTAAATATTCGCTTATTTTGCGTCCGTCGATCTCTGTCCGTTCCATAACCTTTTTAGCCGTATTTGCGACGACCCGACTTCTTTCGATAGTTCTACACAAGTTCGCATAACTGAATTTCCGGTCTACCTTCGAGGCTTTGACATCGTAAATATCGATCCCTGTACTTCCTCTGCCGGATTGCCGCCTCGGTGAATAAACCTCGTCGTTACGCCTCTCTCCTTTAGTCTCCCGGCCAGTTTCCTCAAAGACGTACGACCTTTCAGCACGGTTTGTACAGCCTCATAAGCGGCATACTTCACTTGATCCGGTCCGTGCAGCTTCCCCGCCCTGACATTCTCTTTGCCCTCGGAAAATGTCTGCCCGTGTTTTCGTTTCATGGCCTTACATACGGCCGTGCTCCGGATTCTCTGGTTATGGCTCCGTACCAACTTCGCATCATACTTCACCCAGTTACAGAGGATGTAAGCTAAGTACCCGGCGGCATGTCGTAATTTCGGCGGCCAGCGTTCGAATACTGGTGGTACCGCATGGATCGGCATTGCGGGGCCGTCCTTTGATCTTCTTTGCCATCGCATTTTTGATTTTGAGGTTTGACGACTTCGGAGTCGAACCCATTCCGTTCCCCGCAGAAGGGGCGGAGGTTTCGGGGGCCGGATTTTCCGGCATACCGAAACACACCTTGCTATCGGCAGGCGCCGATAAAATCCGCCATCCGGCGGATTTGCCCGCGCGAGACCGGCAGTCTCGCTTCCGCGAAAGCGGCAGTAGGTTCGACCCGTGCAATGTTAGGCAGATTATCGGAGCCGGACAAGGATTCCGATCCGGCCATAGACGGCCTGCAACGGCCTCTACGAAAAACCTTTCGGGATTTCCGTTTTCTTCGCGTGCATGGCACGGATGCCATAACTGCCAGTCATGGTATGCATGGCAGTGCGGTCACGGAATACATGGTTGTCACGGTATAAATGGTGTGCGTGACAGCGAAGGAGTCTATGCCGGATATGGTATGGGTGGCATAGATGCTATGGATGGCAGCAACAGCACCTCCGGCATAAACGGCGTATCCGGTATGGATGGTATCATTCGCATATCTGCTGTTTCCGGCACGGATGGCTGTGATACGATCGACGGTATGTCCGGTATGGATTGCACTGCCGGAGAAAGAAACGGCATTCTTTTAACCGATCATAATTTATGGAACGGAAACCTGTTTTATCTCAGTCTGCAATCAGAAAGGCGGTAATTACAACCTTTGTTTTCGAGAACGGACGATGCCGGGGCAGTAGCCCCGAACGCAGTACGCCGAAGCGAACCCCGAAGCCCTGCCGGAATGTGTCGGCAGGCGCGGGGGACGGCGAGTGCGGGACGGGCAGCAACGATTCCCGCCCCGGTTTTTCTTTTGCCCCGCAAAACGTTGCGGGAAACGGACGGCCGATGCCGGCAGAAACGACGATGCCATGCGACTTGGGCCCGCTTGGGCGTCAAAAGAGCGTTTTTCCCGGCCGGAACGACGTATCTTGCACGGCGGACGGCCATACATGGCCTGGAACGGACATGGGGTACAACCTGCGTCCTCCGTACCGGGAAAGGGGACTGATCCCGTTCTCCAGCGTAGGAGGAAAGTATTTCTACCGGGAAAACGACGTCGCGGCGTTCCTCGAATCGAGAACCGAACCTAAAAGGAGATAAGGCATGTCGATGGATTATCTGACTCCCGAAAGCGACGAAGTCAAACAGGCTTTCGTCAGGCTCGGACAGATCGAACGGGCCCTGTGCCGGGCGGCGGAGAACTACGTGCCGCCGATCCGGGAGGAACGCTACCTGACCGGACGCGACGTATGCGACTACCTGCATATCTCGCCCCGGACGCTCCAAACTCTGCGCGATACCCGGCAAATCCCCTACACGGCTGTCAGCGACAGGGTATTCCTCTATCCCGAAGCGGGGATAAGGAAAGTGCTGATCCGAAACCTCAGACCGGTAGAGTACCGGTAATTTCCGAAAGCGGGGACAGTTCTCAAACTGTCCCCGCTTTTTTATGTTTCTTTGTTTTCTGTTTCAGGCAGAGAACGGTCCGCCCAAGCCATGCAAACATCGGTCATCTCGTAAATACCCTGCAAACGGCTCCGTGTCTATTATCCGTCCCAATATCGGAACGTTCCGCAGATCCGGTACAGGACGCGGATGCGCTCTTTGGGCAGGACGATATCGTCGTACCTTTCCGGTTTCAGCGATACGAGGCGTAAACGCCCCTCTTTTTCGCTTTTGCGGATTACCCGGCAAAGCCGGGCCGAAGCGGTGACGACAAGGTATAAACGGCCGAAAACGACCGCCTCGACCGTAGAGGAAGCCAGAAACAGATAGTCGCCGGGCATGATACGGGGTTCCATAGCGTCGTCGCGGCATACGGTTACGAGTTCCGCCGAGGGGCAGAAGTCCGAAGGGAAAGTCAGTATGCGTTCCGTTTCCCGCAGGGTCCCGTCCGGGAGCAAATCCAGCACCGTGTGCAGAGGCAGTTTTTTTACGGACGGAGAAACCGTCAGGGACGACGGTTCGCAAAAAGGCTCGCCCATGCCCGTAATCAGCCATCCCACGTTGAATTGCGGATAAACCTCCGTAATGCGTCTTGCCAGCGGAACGCTGATATTGTTGTTGCCTTTCTTGATCTGGTAAAGGTTTTCCGAACGCCTGAGCCTGAGCGTACGGGCCAGCGAATTGAGCGAAGTCTCTCGCGAATGGCGCAACACGACGGCGAGCCGCTCGACCGGAGAAACCGGGGAACCGTTCAGGACATGATCTGTGATTGTATCGTTCTTACTCATAATTAAAAAACGGGGACGGGTGTTGCGGAGGCCGCTTCCGTTTCCGGAAACGCCGAACCGGAACGCCCGCCCCTCGGCTTTCGGCCTGCGATTATTATCCCCTCCTGATATCTTATTTCCCTATCCTGCTATAAACGAACTTGTGTATCTCTTCGTGCGGATGTGTTTCCGTCGCCGGTTCATGGGTGATGACCTCCATGCGCGAAGGCGAGAGGCGGACGATGTAATTCTCGCATCCGTCCCACGTTAGCGCCCGGCGCTCCGAGTCATAACGGTAGGAATTGCTGCCGGTATCGAATTCCGCTTCGTATTCCTCCGTCGTTCCGTCCTCGCGGAATCGGGTTCGGACGTTCGCCGGCAACAGGGAAACAGGCTCGTCCCACGCCTTGCGTTCGGAGTCGTACCGATAAGAATCGCCCAACTGCCACAGGCCCATGATTTGAGAAAGGTCGATTCGCTCGGACAGTCCGTTAAGGGCCCGTTC